>ENA-ORXM01003559-ORXM01003559.1-marine-metagenome-genome-assembly--contig:-NODE-3559-length-15265-cov-4.054714_pt1 | contig 15265 bp, 15 predicted proteins | sample MGYA00237867_ERZ511480 | MGnify/ENA primary metagenome ERZ511480 (study PRJEB26309, sample SAMN06266103) | marine metagenome | isolation source: Algal blade | place: United Kingdom:Sidmouth, United...
CGAAGCGACGAGGGAAGCGGTCGTCGATGTCACCGCTACGCAGCAGTACCGAGAAGTGTCCGGCTTCGTGTGCAACCGAGCGGTGTTCCAGCCCGAGCTCTGTGATCTGACTCGGCCATCTGTCACCGCCGACTGGGGGGTCCGACACGATCAACATCCCACCCGGGCGCAGTAGGGGAGCGGCGCACTCTGCGGTGATTGCCGGGCGTGCGAAGGCTCGCGCCGTCACCACGTCGAAGATCCCGAGCGCTCTGTACTGCTCAGCTCGCCCTTCCCAGACTTCCAGCCGCTCGTCCAACCCCAGTCGACGAGCGGACGCTTGGAGAAACTCGCACCGTAGTCGGCGCGCGTCCAGCAATAAACCCGTGCTGGACGGGACCTCGAGCGCCACGACGAGACCCGGAACCCCGCCGCCAGACCCCAAGTCACACCAATGCGCCGTGGGGCTCCACTCGGCGACGGCGACGTAGCCCTGTGCATGGGCAATGTGACGCTCTACAGCCCCCGGCCCCAAGTGGCCGATTCGACGGCTTTCTTCAAGCACTTCGACAAGCTCAGGTTGGACCTTCTCACTCATCGGCACAGGCTGACACATCTCATGGGCCGAGTGGTATGACGCCCGAGCGACGAGAGCCCTGAACGCCGAACGACCCGGCCCTTTGAGAGGCCGGGTCGTCCGATCGCTACATTGCTCGACAGAGTGAGTTTCACAGCGGACAACTATGCCGGGTTGATCACCACACGCCGGTTCGGATCGCTGCCTTCCGAGCTGGTCTCGACTCCCTCGACCTCGGTCAACGCATCGTGAACGACCTTTCGGTCTGCCGAGTTCATCGGCTCGAGCGCCAGCGGCGTACCCTTGGGAACGTCGGCTGCGAACTTCCGGCCCTCCATGTTCCGGAAAGTCTCGGGCGCCATGCCGTGACCGGGACGTACGGAGCGTACGTTGTCGGCGTTCAGCCTCTCGCCCCGACGTACGTCCCGGGTGACGAACAGGGAGCGGGCATAGCGACGGCTAGCGCGCTTGCCCTCCGACATCGAGTAATCGACGCGCCCGAGCGCCCGCTCGGCCGTGCGGATGCCATCTACCATCTGTCGGAACTCGGCGGGTTCCAGCGAGAAGGCCGAGTCCACGCCGCCGGCGGCCCGATCGAGGGTGAAGTGCTTTTCCACGATTCGCGCGCCGATCGCGACGGCGGCCACCGGAACGGCCCATCCGACCGTATGGTCCGACAATCCGGCGGCGACGCCGAACGTCTGCGCCATGTGCGGAATCGTCAGGAGATTGGCTTGCTCGGCCGGCGCCGGGTAGCTCGAGGTGCACTTGAGCAGGGCGATGCGATCGTTCCCCACCCGTCGGCAGGCCTCGACCGCCTTCTCGATGTCGGCGAGCGTGGCGATGCCGGTCGACAGGATCACCGGCTTGCCCTTGGAAGCGCAGTACTCGATCAGCGGCACGTCGGTGATCTCGAACGAGGCGATCTTGTACGCCGGCACCTCCATCGTCTCGAGAAAGTCCACGGCGCTGACGTCGAAAGGAGAGGAGAAGCACGCAAGTCCCAGCGAACGCGCCAGGCGTGGGAGCGCTGGCTGCCATTCCCACGGGGTATGGGCCTCCTCGTAGAGATCGTACAGACGCCGTCCGCTCCACAGTCCGTCGCTCTTCGCCATGAACAGCTCGCTGTCACAGTCGAGCGTGATCGTGTCGGGCGTGTAGGTCTGCAGCTTGACCGCATCCGCACCGGTCTCGGCGATGGCCCGGATCGCGCATTCCGCCGTCTCCAGACTTTGACCGTGGTTTCCGGAGAGCTCGGCGATGATCAGCACCGGGTCATGCTTTCCTGGGATGTTCGTCGAGAGGTCCGAGTGTTGAGAAGGGTGTCGATCAGCCAAGGCGCGCCGCGTCCGACGCGCTCGCAGTGAAGCCGCTCGTCGTTCGCCCTCGCGCCCGACAACCGTTCGGCGACAAGCTCGCGCACATCGCTCACACGTGAACGCTCGTGTACGTTCGCGTAGCGAGAGAAGTCGCCGAACTGCTTGGCGTTCTGACAAAAGCAGATCAGCGGTATGCCGTGGCAGGCGCCCTCGAAGAGGAGGTTGCCCGGTGCGGTGATCAGGATGTCGCCGCGTGCGAGAAAGTTCCGAGCACCGCGAAAGCTCGACTCGACGCGGACGTTGGAGTGCCGTGCGGCCAGCCGTCGCGCTTCGCCGTGCGCCGGGTGGCGGCGATCGCACACGGCCAGGAGCTCCGTCTCCGACCCTCCGATGCCTTCGATCACCTCGAGCACGAGGGCGGAAGGGTCGGTGCCTCCGAATACTGCCAGGGCGACAGCTCCCCCCCTCTCGCGATCACGGCGGTCGTGGCGATCGAATGGATGACGACCGCGTGCGGACAGCACGTCGGGCCGTAGGAACACGTACTCCGCACCGCGAAAGACGCTCGCGCCACCGACGCTCTCGCGCGAGCGCTCCGGGTCCCCGGCTTCGGCGACGTTGACGACCACGTCGCCGAACGTCGACGCGAGAGGGACGCCGAACGAGACGATGCGAGCCCGGGTTCGCAGCGACGCCGTCGCCGTCTCCTCGGTGTAGCGAGGCAGATCGAGAACGAGGCAGTCGAAACGGGTGCCCCTCCCCAGTCGTCCGATCAGGTCGGTCGCGTTCGTCTCCGCTACGCGGGTCACTCCGCGCGCCGCATCGGCCGGATCGCCCGGTTCCACCCCGCTCGAAGCTCCGACGCCGCCGGCACCGCAACCGGCACCCTCACCGAGTAAGGAATATCTCGACGGAGGCGCCGTGTCGCCCGAGAACGGCGGCGAGGTTGAGGCTCCTGGCCAGATGACCGTGACCGACCTCGGCACCGGCCTCGGCGACTACCGCGAAGCTCGTCGTAACTCGCATATCAGCCAGCTGTGACGGTCGCGAAGATCGTTCTTGAGGAGATCGACTCGCTCCGTCGAGGCGATTTCGAGTCCCGCCTCCTTGAGCACTTCGTGCATCACCTGGGCGGTCGTCGCGTGATCGTTCGAGGCGTCCCGACTGCGCATGAACGGAACGCTGGCGCCGCCCTCTCTCGCGATGCCGGCGATCTCCTCATCCTCGGTGGACACGAGAACTCGGCCGAACAGTCCGCTCTCCAGCGCCGTGTCGATGACGTAGCGGATGATCGGTCTGCCGAGGAAGTCGCGGATGTTCTTGCGCGGTATCCGCTTGCTGCCGCCTCTGGCGACGATCACGGCCAGACGTCTCGACGCGTCGGATCGCGCAGACCGAGATGAGGCATCAGGGTTGGCGAGAGACATCCTTCGGGTGTTGTCCACGGGTCCTCAAACCCACGCAAACTCGACGCCGGTGGCGAAGCACATCGCGTGCCGGGCATCGCTTCTTCGAGACCTGACGGCAGCCGACACCGTCATCCACTACGCTTCATGGTGGAACCCGGCCGCCGAGACACTGGCGAGCGACCGGGCCGGCGTATCGGGCTGCCGAAACCGGTGCCCATCTACGAGCTTGCGGCGAGCGACACGGTCGAGGAGAAGATTCATGACCATGCAGGACAGGAAGCGCGATCTGACCGCCGGGGCGGTCGATCGCGAGGCGCAGGGCTGCGCGCGGGCGGATACGAAGGCCGACGACATCCTCTCGACTTTCGCCGTGCCCGACGGCGACGAGGGCTCCTCGACCCGCTCGGCGGCGTGAGCGCCCGCCAGCTCGTCCGCCGGCGCTCGACGGGGCGCGCCGCACGCCTCGGCACGCCCGCCTCGTGAGCCTCGATCGCGCCGAGGAGGAGGCGCTGGTCGCGCTCGTGCGCCGCGCCGCGCGACGGGAAGTGCTGCCGCGCTTTCGCGATCTCCCCCCGGAAGCCGTGCGCACGAAGACGCGTCGCGACGATCTGGTGACCGACGCCGACCTCGCCGCCGAGTCGATGATCGCCGACGGGGCGGCCGAGATCCTGCCCGACGCGGCCGTCGTCGGGGAGGAGGGGGTCGCGGCGGAGGCCGAGGCGCTCGATCGGCTCGACGAGCCCGGCACGGCGCTGATCATCGACCCGATCGACGGCACCTGGAACTATGCGAACGGTCTCGCCACCTTCGGCATGCTGCTCGCCGTCACCGTCGACGGCGAGACGGTGTTCGGCATGCTCCACGATCCGCTCTGCGACGACTGGCTGCTCGCACGCGCGGGCGGCGGCGCGTGGTACTGCCGAGAGGACATCGCACCGCGGCGGCTGCAGGTATCGGACACGCGCGGGATGGGGAATCTCTCGGGCTACCTCTCGGCGCAGCACTTTCGCCCCGAGCACCGCTCGGCGCTATTGCAGGCGACGCTCGACTTCGATCGGGTCGAGTCGCTGCGCTGCTCCTGCCACGAATACCGCATGCTCGCCCAGGGACGGGTCGACTTCTCGCTCAGCGGCGGCAACAAGGTCTGGGACCACGCCGCCGGCGCGCTGGCCGTGCGCGAGGCGGGCGGCGCGGTCGGGCTGCTCGACGGGCGCGAGCACGCCCCGCGCCACCGCGACGGACACCCGCTCGCGGCCAACTCCCGCGCCACGCTCGAGCGTCTGCGCGAGCGCTTCGCGCCGTTGGTCGAGGGCCAAGTCGAGGACTAGGTCGAGGACTAGGTCGAGGACTAGGCGAGGCGCCCGTTCGGAAGTCGCGCCCGTCGGAGCGGGTTCAGGCGACGTCGACGGACTCGATCGCGCCGCTCTCCAGGCTCCGATCGACGGCGGCCCCGATACACGTGGAGATCAGCGCCGACTCGCCGTCGGGATAGCCCCCGCGCAGCGCCTCGAGCCCGTGCCCCGCCTCCAGCGCGAACAGCACGTCGACGAAACCGCTCATCGACTCGAAGGTGTAGCCCTCGGTGCTCGCTCCATACAGAGGATGCTCCTCCTCCAGCGCGCCGTAGGGGTTGACGACCTCGCTGCCGGGCGCATCGGCACAGGCGCTGAAATATCCGCGATCCTGGCTATCGACTTCGGCGATGCCCTCCTCGCCCACCAGACGGATGCCCTGATTGACGATCGAGGGGAAGGAGGCCGGCAGGATCCAGCTCAAGTCGTAGTTGACCGAGAACCCGCCTTCGTACTCGACCTTCGCCTGGATGCTGTCCCAGGCGCCGGCGAGCCCGAGCGACTCGAGCTTGCCGCGGTGGCCGCTGGCGAGCACACGGCGCGGAGTGAGGCCGGTCAACCAGTGCACCAGGTCGTAGAAGTGCACGCCGAGAAACCACGACGGGGAGCTGCGCGCCGCCCAGTCGCGCAGCCATTCGGTCGGCACCACGATGCGATCCTCCATGTGCACGCTGCCGTACTGGAGCCGCCCGAGCCGACCGGAGCGCACATCCCGTCGCAGACGCCGGTGCGCCGGGTCGAAGCGCTTGTGAAAGTCGACGTAGAGCAGCACGCCGGCCCGCCCGCAGGTCTCGATCAGCGTGCGCGTGCGCGCCACGTCGACATCGAGCGGTTTCTGCGAGAGTACGTGTACGCCGTGCCGCACGGCGGCCTCGATCACGCTCGCGTGCAGGTGATCGGGGGTGGCGACCGCGACCGCGTCGAGCCGCCCCTCGTCGAGCATGGCGTGAAAATCGGTGAAGCCCCGCACCCCGAAGCGCTCCGCGCCATCGGCGAGCACGCTCTCGTCGAGATCGGCCAGCGCGACCAGTTCGATCCGCCCGCGCGCCTGCTCGAAGGCGAAGCACTTGAGCATCTGTGTGCCGTAGACACCGCCGCCGACCACGCCGATCCTCTTCTTCGCGCTCATCGTCCGTTCGATCTCCTCGTCGTGTTCATCGAGCCCTTCAACGCCCGTAGAAGGCCGCCGGCAGCCAGGTGGATAGTGCCGGGAACAGCACCAGCATCGCGATCGCCGCCAGGAGCGGCACGAAGAACGGGCCGACCGCCCGAAAGACGCGCTCTATCGGCAGGCCCGAGACCTTCTGCATGATGAACAGCACGATGCCCACCGGCGGCGTGATCACACCGGCCATCAGCGTGATCACCATGACCACACCGAGCTGCAGCGGATCGATACCCACCTGCTTGACCACCGGCATGAACAGCGGCGTGAAGATGATGATCGCGCTGACCGTCTCCATGAAGAATCCGACCAGGAGCATGATCAGCACGATCAGGAACAGCACCACGGTCGCGCTGTCGGTGCTGGCGAGCATCGCTTCGGCGAGCTGTCGCGGGATGCCGAGACGGATGATCAGGTACCCGAACAGCGCCGCCGAGGCCACGATCAACATCAGCGGCGCGATCTCCCGAGCCACGTGCGCGGCGATGTCGACGAGATCGCGCGGCGTGATCTCGCGATAGACGAGGACGCCGAGAGCGCTGGTGTACAGCACCGCCACGACCGATGCCTCGGTCGGAGTGAAGTAGCCCCCGAAGATGCCCGCCAGCACGATCACCGGCGTCAGCAGCGGTAGGACCGCCGCCTTCAACGCGTCGAGCAACACCGCGCGGTCGAACGGCTCGCCGGCGGGCAGCTCGCCGCGCCGCGCCCACAGCCACACCATCAGCGATAGAAGGAGACAGAGCAGCAGCCCGGGCACCACCCCGGCGAGGAACAGCCCGCCGATCGAGGTGCCCGAGGCGACACCGAACACGATCATCGGGATGGAGGGCGGCACCATCGGTCCGACGGTCGAGGAGGCGGCGGTCAGCCCGACGGCGAAGGGCAGTGGAAAGCCACGCTCCCTCATGGCGCGGATCTCGATCGCGCCGAGCCCGGCGGCATCGGCGGCGGCCGACCCCGACATGCCGGCGAAGATGAAGCTCGAGGCGATGTTGACGTGCCCGAGCCCGCCCGGCAGCCAGCCGACGAGCGCGTCGGCGAAGCGGAACAGGCGCCGCGTCGCCCCGGAGCGGTTCATCACTTCGCCCGCGAGCATGAAGAACGGCACGGCCACCAGCAAGAAGCTGTTGACGCCGTAGTACATGCGCTGCGCGACGAGATCGACCGGCGCATCGGTCCCGTAGATCGCGAACAGCGCGATCAGCGAGGTGAGCCCGAGCGAGATCGCCACCGGGATGCCGAGGGCGATGAGCAGCAGCAGCAGCCCGAGGATGAGGTACATGCTCACCGCCGCCCCCCCGTCTCACCGCTCTTCCCGGGTACCTCCGACGCTTCCGCCAGCGGGTCCGTGGGACCGGCTACCGACGCCTCCTCCTCGTCGGTCTCGCAGGGGCGGAATGCGCGGTAGAGGAACAGCGCCACGCTGAGACAGGAGGAGAGCAGCACGATGCCGATGACGTGACCGATGCTGAGCCACTGCACGGTCGGAAAGCGCGCATCGAGGTTGACCACGGTGTAGACCCAGTTGCCGTAGGCGACGAAGCCGAAGAAGGCCGCGGAGGCGATGCCGCTCGCGATCGCCAGCCAGCGCCGGGCGGGCGGCGGCAGAAGTCGCACCAGGGAGAGCACGCGCACATGGTTGCACTGCAGCGCCGCGAGCGAGCTGCCGACGAAGATCAGCAGCACGTAGGCGGTACGTGCGAGCTCCTCGGTCCACGGCAGCGACAACCCGATACCGTAGCGGTTGATCACCTGGAGCGTGACCATCACGATCATGAAGGCGAGCAGCAGCAGTATCGCGCCGTTGAGTACTCGCTCGAGCGTCTTCATCGGCTTCTCTCCACCGAGGCCGGCCGCGCGCCGTCGCTCACGCCCGATTCGAAGGCGGCGACGGGCGGGGCGCGTCCACTGCTCCCCTGCCCGCCATCGGACCCTCTCACTCGGGCACGGCGTCCTTGACCTGCTGGTAGAGGCCGGGCTCGAGGAAACGATCGGCGATCTCCTTCGACTCGGACATCGCCGCGGCGAACGCCTCGGGATTCACCTCGACGATCTCGGTGCCCGACTCCTCGAGGGTCTCGAGGTAGCTCGCCTCGGCGTCGGCCAGCAGGCTGTCGCCGAAGGCCGCGGCCTCCTTCGCCGCTTCCTCCAGCGCGGTCTGCTCCTCGGCTGAGAGGCGTTGCCAGGTTCGCTCGGAGATCTGGATCTTGTAGACATCGCGCACGTGCCCGGTGAGCACCACGTAGTCCTGAACCTCGAAGAAGCGGGCGTTGACGATCGCCTCTAGCGGATTCTCCTGGGCCTCCACCACGTCGGTCTGCAGCGCCGTGTAGAGCTCGTTGAAGGCGATCGTCGTCGGATTGACCTCGAGCTGCTTCCAGATCTCGATCCAGAGCGGGTTCTCCGGCATGCGCAGGCGCAACCCTTCCATGTCCTCCGGCTTCTCGATGCGACGGTTCGAGGAGACGTTGCGGGCACCGCGGTTCATGATCGCCAGTGTCCTGAGCCCCTTCTTCTCGAGCATCATCTCGTCGATCTTCTGCCCGATCGGCCCGTCGTAGACGGCGCGCACGTGCTCGGGGCTCTCGAACAGATAGGGGACGGACAGGAAATACTCCGGCATCCAGTAGACCACGTCCGAAATGCCGGCGAGCGACATGTCGGTGGAGCCGGTGACCAGCGACTCGAGCACTTCGCGCTCGTTGCCGAGCGCCGCATCGGTGAACAGCTCGATCTTCAGCTCCCCGTCCGAGCGCTCTTCGGCAAGCTCCTTCAGCTTCTCCATCGTCTGCCCGATCTGGCCATCGCCGCCGGCGAAGCCGGTCGCGAAGCTCAGGTTCGTCGCCGCCCACGAGGAGCCGCTCGCCAGCGCGGCCGCGAGTGCCGCTCCCAGGATCATCCGTCGCGGCGCCGTCCTCCCTCGCATCGTCATCCTTCTCTCCACGTTCTCTCCTCTCTCCATATCCTCCCTTCTTTCCATGTCCTCTCTCCTCGGTGTTCGCGACGAACCGGACGGCCCGCCGGTACTTCAGCCCTCGCGCCGCTCGACCGCGCCGTCCGAGCGCGGCTGCGGTTCAAGCGCGGAGTTCCATCTCACGCTACCCGCCTCGAGCGTGATGGCGTGGTGTTCGAGCGCGGGGGCGAGCAGTGCACGCGGCCGCGAGGAAGCCATCGCCACGGCCTCCTCGAAGGTCGCGATCGACCAGTCGCAGACGTTCCGAATCGCCTGGTCGAGGCACAGTGCGGAGCCGGCCAGCGAGCTCGCGCCAGGCACCCTGACGGCGCCGTCCGCTCCGCGCGAAACCTGCATGCCGGCGAAACGGTAGTCGCCCGGCCCGGCCGCGGCGGCCAGCACCGCGTCGCTGACCAGCACGCAGCGCTCGCGCCCCTTCAGCGTGACCAGCGCGCGCAGCGTATCGGGCGAGAGGTGGTGGCCGTCGGCGATCAGGCAGGCCGCGAGTCGCGGCTCGGCGAGCTGGGCGAGCACGGTGTTGTCGACCTTGTGCAGGCAGGGGGGCAGACCGTTGCCGAGGTGGGTCGAGAGCGACATGCCGGCGTCGGCCGCGCGACGCACGGTCTCGAAGCCGGCCGCCGAATGGGCGATCGCGATCGTCTTGCCGCTCGCCCGCAACCGCTCGATCGCCTGCAGCGCGCCGTCACGCTCGGGGGCCAGCGTGAGCAGCAGGATCGGCCGCTCCAGAAGCTCGTCGAGACGATGCACCAGAGCGAGGTCCGGATCGCTCATCGCCTCGGCGGGGTGACAGCCCCGATACCCCTCGGCAGGGTTCAGGAAAGGCCCCTCGAGATGGTAGCCGGGGACCATGGAAGGTCCGAGACGGCTGGCCGAAACGGCGGCGTCGAGTGCCCGGAAGCGCGCCTCGAGCTCGGCCGGCGTCGCGCTGATCAGCGTCGGCAGGCAGCCGCTGACGCCGTCGAGTCGCATCGCCTCGAGTGCTTCGTCCAGGCGTTCGGCGGTAATCGCCAGGTCGTTGAAGTCGACGCCGGCGTAGCCGTTGACCTGCAGATCGAACAGCCCCTCGGTGAGCATCATCGTCGCCCCGTGCACACCCTCGTCACCGCGCCGCCGCGTCGCCGCCGTTCCTCGAAGGCTCGCCCGCTAGGCCGTCCTCGCCGCGAGCTCCGCGGCGGAGTCCGGCTCGAGGTGCAGGCTCGCGTCGGGATGGCGCTGAACGATCGAGGCCGGGTAGTGCGGGCTCACCTCGCCACCGACGGCATGGCGCACGGCCCATGCCTTTCGCGCGTCGGGAACGGTGAGCACGAGCTTGCGGGCCCGCATGATCTCGCGGATGGACATCGAGATCGCCCGGGTCGGGACCGCCTCGAGATCGGCGAACCAGCCTTCACCGAGTTGCTGGCGCCGACAATCCTCGTCGAGATCGACCAGTAGGTAGGGCGCGTCGGTGACGAAGTCGGCCGGAGGATCGTTGAAAGCGAGATGGCAGTTCTCGCCGATGCCGGCGAAGCAGACATCCACCGTCTCGTGGGAGATGCGATGGCCGAGTCGGGCGAGCTCGGCGTCGAGGTCCGCCGCGTCGCCCCCGACCGCGACGAACTCGCCGAGATTACCCACCTTGTCGACGAAACGCGTGCGCAGATAGCCTCGAAAGCTCGCCGGATGAGTTTCGGAAAGCCCGACGTACTCGTCGAGGTGGAAGGCGCGCACCCGACTCCAGTCGACCGAGGCCTCGGTGAGCGCGTCGAGCATGGCGAACTGGCTCGCGCCGGTGGCCACGATGATCGTCGCCGAGCCCTTCACCTCGATCGCCGCGCGAATCGCCGCAACCCCTTCGGCGGCGGCGGCAGCGCCGAGCGCCCACCGGTCGTCGTGAACAGCTATCGCTACCATAATAATTTCCGAACTGATGACGTTCATATAACGATATCCAGCTCGACCCTCATCTGTCAAACCGTACTTCTGCTGTTGCCGTTAATAACAACGGCCGTCGTTCGTTTCATTGACATTCCGATCGACATGTACGACGATCGGACGACGCCGCCGCTTCCTGGGAACCGTTCCGCATGCAGATCACACGACGCTCCGCCCTCGCCACACTGCTCGCCGGCGCGCTCGCCATGCCCTCGCTGTCGGCAGCGGAAACCGTGCTCCGTCTGGCCGAGAACCAGCCCGAATCCAACCCCGTCACCGTGGCCATGTACCGCTTCGCCGAGCTGGTGAACGAGTACACCGACGGCGAGGTCACCGTGCAGGTCTTCCCCGGCGCTCAGCTCGGCCAGGAGCCCGAGACGATCGAACAGGCGCAGGCCGGCATCGTCGACCTGACCCGGGTCAACTCGGTGGTGCTGGCGAACGTGAGCCCCTCGATGGGCGCGTTCACCCTGCCGTACATCTTCAGCGACTGGGATCACAAGTACCGCGTGCTCGACGGCGATATCGGTCAGGAGGTGCTCGACGACCTCGCCGATGTCGGTCTGGTCGGTTTCGACTACATGGACGCGGGCTCGCGCTCGTTCTACACCGTCGAGGACAAGCCGATCGCGAGCATCGAGGATCTGCAGGGGCTAAAGATCCGCGTCCAGCCGGCACCGATCTCGATCCGCATGATGGAGCTGCTCGGCGCGGTGCCGACGCCGATGAACTACGGCGAGGTCTACTCGAGCCTGCAGACCGGCGTGATCGACGGCGCCGAGAACGACTTCGTCAGCTACCACACCTCCGGGCACCACGAGGTGGCCCCGAACTACGTCATCGACGCTCACCTCAGCCCGCCGGCGCTCCTCCTGATGAACAAGGCGAAGTTCGACTCCTTCTCGCCCGAGATCCAGGAGGCGATCCGCAAGGCGGGCACCGACGCGGCGATCTACGAGCGCGAGATCATGCGCGAGGCGAACGAGCAGGCGCGCACCACGGTCGAGGAAGGTGGCGCCACCGTCACCGAGATCGACAACGCGCCGTTCCAGGAGGCTGTGCAGCCGATCTACGACGAGCAGAGCGAGGAGCTGAAGTCGCTGATCGAGCGCATCCAGGCCGAGAAGTAGTCCTTCCGCACGCGCACGCTCCGGCGCGAGCGTGACGGCGACAAGCTCCGGCGATTGGCGCGGGCGGGTGCGCGCGCCGGTCGACGCGCTCAACCGCGCGGCCGCTCTTCTCTGCCACGCGCTGCTCGTCGTCATCACCACGATCACGGTGGCGCAGGTGTTCCTGCGCTTCGCGTTGAACCGACCCACCAGCTGGTCGGAGGAAATCGCGCTCCTGTGCCTGATCTGGTTCGGGATGCTGGCGGTCGCCGTCGGCATCCGCCGACACGAGCACGTGGCGATCACCTTCCTGCGCGACGCCCTGCCCCGGCCGCTCGCCGCCGCGCTCGACGTGGCCGCGCAGCTGGCCATGGGCGCCTTCATGTTCACCGTGGCGTTCTACGGGCACGATCTGATCGCGCTCGCCGGCGCGCAGATCCTGCCCGCCTCGTCGCTGCCGAAGTCGCTGCTGTATCTGCCGGCCATCGCCGGCGGCCTTCTCGGCACGCTCAACGCGATCGCCAACCTCGTGCTCTCCGACGTGCACTTCGCACCGCGCGAGTCGCTGGACGTGCCCGATGGCGGTTGACGCCACCGGCATCACGCTGCTGCTCGGCGGCTTCGTCGCGCTGATGCTGCTGCGCGTGCCGATCGCCTTCGCGCTCGGGCTGTCCTCACTGGCCACCGCGCTGTACCTGCAGCTGCCGATGCTGATGGTCGCCCAGCGCATGGTCAACGGGCTCAACTCCTTCACCTTTCTGGCGGTGCCCTTCTTCATCCTCGTCGGCAACATCATGACCGAGGGCGGCATATCGGATCGACTGGTGAAGATGGCCGACGTGCTGGTCGGGCGCATGCGCGGCGGTCTCGCCCAAGGCAACGTCGTCGCCAGCACGCTGTTCGGCGGCATCTCCGGCTCCTCGGTCGCCGATGTCGCCTCGGTCGGCTCATTCCTGATCCCCGCGATGGTCCGCAACGGCTACCCGCCCGGCTACTCGGTGTCGGTGACCGTCACCTCGTCCGTGCAGGGCGTGCTGATCCCGCCGAGCCAGAACATGATCTTCTACGCCCTCGCTGCCGGCGGGCTGCCGATCTCCACGCTGTTCCTCGCCGGCTACCTGCCGGGGCTGCTGCTCGGCGGCTCGCTGATGGCGATCTGCTACGTCACGGCGCGCCGTCACGCCCACCCGCTCGGCGGCCGTTACTCGCTGCGCGGCGGTCTCGCTGTGCTCGCCGACGCCGCGATCGGACTGTTCACCATCGTCATCATCATCGGCGGCATCCTGACCGGCATCTTCACCGCGACCGAGTCGGCGGCGGTCGCGGTCGTCTACGCCCTGCTGGTGACCATGTTCTGGTACCGCAGCCTCGGTCGGGCGGCCATCGCGCGCATCTTCTCGACCACGCTCACCACGCTCGCGATGGTCACCGCGATCATCATGACCTCCTCGGTATTCGGCTTCCTGCTGTCCTACCTCCGGGTTCCCGCCGTGCTGACCGAGGCGATCTTCGCGATCTCCGACAGCCGCCTGTTCGTGCTGCTCGCGGTCAACGTGCTGCTGCTCGTGCTCGGCATGCTGATGGACATGGGCGTCTTGATCCTGCTGCTCACGCCGATCCTGCTCCCGATCGTCGCCGAGGTCGGCGTCGACCCGATCCACTTCGGCGTGATCATGATCCTCAATCTCGGCATCGGACTGTGCACGCCGCCGGTCGGCACCTCGTTGATCGTCGGCGCGGGCATCGGACGCATCAGCCTGGAGAAGACCACGCGCAGCCTGCTACCCTTCTACGTCGCCATGCTGGTGGTGCTGCTGCTCGTGACCTACGTACCGGCCTTCTCGTTGACCTTACCCACGCTGCTGCGCTGAGCCGCTTCGGTGAGCGCTCCTCGTACCGACGATCTCCTGACCGTGTCGCACCTGGTGCGCGACGGTCACGCCCGCACGCGCGGGGAGATCGGCAAGTCGCTGTCGCTGCGTTCGAGCACGGTATCGGAGCTCGTCGGCGAGCTGGTCGAGCGCGATCTGCTGCGCGAGAGCGCGACGCCGCCACGCGGCCGGGGCCGGCCGGCCACCTCGCTGAGCTACAACCACCAGCGTCTCGGTAGCGTGCTGGTCAGCGTGATCGACCGGACGCTGGTCGCCGAGGTGGTGGACCTCGCCGGGCGGGTGCTCGCGCAGCGCACGGTCTCCCCGCCCGCCGAGGCGGACAACGCGACGATGGGAGAGTGCATCCGCCGGCTCGTCGACGACGCGCTCACCGACTCTCCCTCCGGGATCGAGATCTGCACCGTCGTCTTCGCCCTCTCGGGGCTTCTCGATCGCACCCGCTCGCTGTGGTGCTTCACCTCGCGCTGGCCGCGATTGCGCGATCTCGACCTACCGGCGACCCTGCCCAGCCGCGAGCGCGAGGTGGAGATCGTGCGCAACCTCGACGCCGAGCTCGCCGGCATTCGCCTGCACGAGCGTCACCCACCCGAGGAGAGCGCGTTGCTGCTGCACTGGGGACAGGGCATCGGTGCCGCCTTCAGCGTCGACGACGTGATCGTCAACCGAAACCGCGGACGCTTCTGCGAGATCGGCCACTGGGGTCTCGGCGACGCGCTCGGACGGGTGTGCACCTGCGGGAGCACCGACTGTCTCGAGACGGTGGCGGCGCTGTGGGCGCTCGGCCCGCGCCTGCGCGAGCACTTCCCCGATCTCCCTCTCGAGGAGAGCGCGCTCGGGGAGCACATGCGCCGGATCGATCCCTTGCGCTCGACGGCGATGAGCGAGGCGCTCGCGCAGGTGCTGCGGCTGACGACGAACCTGTGCCGCCTGCTGTTCCCCGACCGGGTCGTACTGAGCGGACCGTTCGTGCAGAACCCGGAGGTGTTCGGGCGCTTCGTGCAGGCGTTGGAGCGGGCGCCGCTGCTGAAATCGCTGGACCGAATCCGGGTGTCGGCGAACGAGATGGATCGACGGTTCGAGATCACCGGCGCCCTCCACGAACCGTTCGAGGCGGCGCTCCGGCGATTGCTCGAGACCGGCTCTCACCGCCGTTCGGCCGAGACTCCGTAGCCGCTCGCCGAGCGTGACGACACGCCGCCTGTCCGCCGCGATCGTCGCCTTGCCCCTCGAGCCTCGAGACCACACCATGGAGCCATGACCGCACTCTCCGTTCTCGACCTCGCCTTCGTCCCCGAGGGGGCGACCCCCGCCGATGCCCTGCGCGCCGCGCTCGACGCCGCGCGTCACGCCGAGCGGCTCGGCTACCGTCGCTTCTGGGTGGCCGAGCACCACAACATGGTCGGCGTGGCGAGCGCCGCGACCTCAGTCGTCGTCGGCTACCTCGCCGGCGGCACGTCGCGCATCCGCGTCGGTGCGGGCGGCATCATGCTGCCCAACCACTCGCCGCTACAGGTCGCCGAGCAGTTCGGTACGCTCGAGTCGCTGTACCCGGGGCGTATCGACCTCGGGCTC
>ENA-ORXM01003562-ORXM01003562.1-marine-metagenome-genome-assembly--contig:-NODE-3562-length-15262-cov-2.794666_pt1 | contig 15262 bp, 8 predicted proteins | sample MGYA00237867_ERZ511480 | MGnify/ENA primary metagenome ERZ511480 (study PRJEB26309, sample SAMN06266103) | marine metagenome | isolation source: Algal blade | place: United Kingdom:Sidmouth, United...
CACACTTTTAAAGTAGAAACTATGAACGAAATCTCACTCTCAAAAATCGTAGTTTATTCATTTCACATTCCTAAAAAAAATATTTATATCTAAATCGGAACTCACTAATCCGACACTATGCTTATTTGAAGTAATTCCAAAAGTAGTAATTAGTGTCAAAAAAACCTGTTTATTGGTTTGAGTGCTTTCTTGAAAAATACGAATTTTCTCCCGCAATTTATGAGCGTATTCTTTTGAAACTGTAAATGAGACATTGTGAAATTTAGTTTCTATCAAATTAATAATATGGTCATTTCTGTCAATCAGTAAATCAATTTGAGTACCTACGGATTCGTCCGTTCCTTTTTTATAAAAGGAGGAAGCTACAGTATAAACGCCGCCAATCTCTAATGCTTTTTTGATTTCTTTAAGGTGTTTCAAGCAAACATTTTCAAAAGCATATCCACACCAGATTTTATAAGATTGTGTTTGACTTAAAGTCATCCATGTATCCTGATTGAGTTTATTCCCTTCAATAAATTTCAAATAAAAAAGAGAATACTCATCAGTCAGACGAATTAATTGCTCTTTCTTTTTTCTACCATACGTTGGATAAGCAGTAATAAAACCCGATTCAGATAATTCCATCAATACTTGTGAAATCCGCCCACCGCTGGGTAATTTTGCCGCTTTGATAAGTTCGCTGCGAGTCAAACCGCTTTGTTTAGTCGCCAAAGCGCGGATAATTGCCACATGGTAATCAGCGTGCTGAAAAAGAGCGGGATATAAGCTCAAAAATTCGTCTCTCAACAAGCCATCTTCTTCAAAACATATTCGACTAATATTTTGCGCTGCACTTCTACCATTCTTGATTTCCTTCAAATAATGAGGGATGCCACCCATCGCCATATATATTTGTAGCAGTTGGTAGTGGTCAGGAAAGACCGTGCGACTTGCCAAATATTGCTTAGTTTCTGCTAAGGTAAAAGGCTTCAAGCGGATGCGTTGAGTGACCCGATTGTGCAGCCCTCCTTTGTTGCGTAAAATTTTATTTATCATCCACGAAGCAGCTGACCCACACAACACGACAACTACATTTTTGCGAACTGCCCAAGAATTCCAAAAATAACTGAGTCCTCTCAAAAAGCCTGATTTATGGGTTGCCATCCAAGGAATTTCATCAAAGAAGACAACTTTCTTACCTTTTTTTGTACTATTATCTAAATGTTCTGTGAGCATAAAAAAAGCATCCAACCAATCTATTGGAGGCTTTTTTGTTTTTGTTTCAGGAAAAAACTCCCGTATTCGTTGATAAAAATTTCTAAGTTGTTCGTTTCCTTGTGCATTTTGAATACCAGAGACTTCAAAGTGAATATCCTTTTCATAAACAGTACGAACCAAAAATGTTTTTCCTACCCTCCGACGACCAATTAAAAAAATCATTTCTGATTCTTTACTTGTTAAAACTTCTTTTAAAGTGGTTATTTCAGCACTTCTTCCAATAAGGTCTATTTCCATAATTTTAGTTATTAGTCGTCCAAATGTATAATTATTCTGGAGATTTGGACGAGTAATAATGGTTTTTCTTAGATATTAAAATTTTTAAAATGTCTAAATGTGCAAATTTATTTTAGGGGCAAACAGAAAATTTAAGGTATTGATAACGTATTTTTAAAAACTAACAACACCTTAAATAATATGAAAAAATCACTACTCATCTTCACCATTTTTATCTTGGTAGCTCCATTTTTAAAAGCACAAAATAACTTATATATTAAACAGGTCATTGCGGTAGATGGCGAGTATGCACTATCAGGAAAATCGTTGATTTATCAGCTAAAAGATTCCACCATTCAGATAATTCCCTACAAATATCGAAATGTTTTTCATGGAAAAACACCCGATGAACTCGCTGCTTTGAACTGGCAAATGGAAGATGGACATCTTGGAGATGAATACCTCGGAATTCCGATGCAAGAATACGCTATCGAAACAGTGGATGTGATAAGCGTTCGTCATCGGGCAGCACGAGGGCGAAATATGATAATTGGGATGGCAATCGGATTGGCTGGAACAATCATTTATCTAAATTCCAGAGATTTACACGAAGAAGCTTTTGATGATTATCCTGATTGGGAGTCGATTCTTTTCCCACCGATTGGCATTGGTCTTGGGGCTATTGTTGGAATGTCTATACCGACATTGGGAAAGCGATTTCGGATAAATAGAAGTAAAGAAAAGTATGAGGAACAGAAGGAATTATTGGGGAAATATGCTATCATTAAATAAACTTTTCTTAAAATCTACTTTTAAATCAAATTAAACTCTTATACCATTTCAGGCATTTCTATATTTGCAACTTAAAGAGGAGTCAGGGGACAGGTGTCAGGAGTCAGTAACGTATCGTTGTTACAATCTCTGACCCCTGACCCCTGACCCCTGACTCCTGACACCTTTTTAAAAAATAGAAATTCCTATGCTGACTACTTTTAGACTAATACTTTTTACTTGCTGTTTCTTCTTCTTGCAAAACGCAAATGCGCAAGCACCCGAAAAATGGAGTGCTTCCGAAATCCACGAAAATATCAAAAAACTCAACGTTTTGGGTTCGGTACTCTTCGTGGCGGCGCATCCTGATGATGAAAATACCCGCATGATTTCTTACCTCGCCAATGAGCGAAAAATGGACATGGCGTATTTGTCATTAACCCGTGGAGATGGCGGTCAAAACCTGATTGGTACAGAAATAAAAGAACTGCTCGGAGTGATTCGAACGCAAGAATTATTGGCAGCTCGACGTATTGACGGCGGTAATCAACTCTTTTCTCGTGCCAACGATTTTGGCTATTCTAAACACCCCGACGAAACGTTGAAAATGTGGAATCGAGACGAAGTGTTGGCGGATGTCGTTTGGGCAATTCGTAAGTGGCGACCAGATGTGATTATCAACCGTTTTGATATTGGTCGGGCAGGGCGCACGCACGGACATCATACCTCTTCGGCGGTGCTTTCGGATGCAGCTTGGCCGTTGGTTGGTGATAAGAATGCGTATCCAGAACAATTAAAATATGTAGAACCGTGGCAACCACAACGCCTATATTACAACACTTCTTGGTGGCGATATGGTAGCCGTGAAAAATTTGCTGAAGTTGATAAATCGAAAATGGCGACGGTTGATATTGGTGTTTATTATCCAATGAAAGGTTTGTCGAATAATGAAATTGCGGCGTACAGTCGCAGCCAACACCGTTGTCAAGGAATGGGAAATACACCGCGACGAGGTTCGCAAACGGAGTATTTGGAAGTGATTCACGGTGATGTGCCAGCGAATAATGAAGACCTTTTTGATGGCATTGATGTGACGTGGGGACGAGTAAAAGGTGGTATGCCGATTGGAAAAGCAGTGGCGAAAATTGATGCTAATTTTAAAGCAGAAAACCCATCAGCGAGTGTTCCAGCATTGTTGAAAGTAATGGAAATGATTCAAGCATTGCCCGACGGTCATTGGAAAAATGTGAAAATGGCAGAGGTGCAAAATATCATTCTTCATGCTGCTGGAATGTTTATTGAAGCGACGGCGGATGATTATTCTGCAACGGCTGGACAAGCGGTGGAATTAACGATGGAAGTTATCAACCGAACGGCAAGCAATGCAGTTTTAAAATCGGTGAAATATGTGCCAAACGGCGTTGATTCTACGTTAAGTTTAACGTTAGAAAACAATCAGTCTTACGAATTTTATAAAAACTTAAGCATTCCTGCAAATACGTCTGTGACCAATCCATATTGGTTGAATAAAAAAGGCGAATTGGGGATGTATCGTGTTGACAATCAAGAATTAAGAGGCTTGCCAGAAACGCCAAGAGCGGTGAAAGTGGTCTTTGAATTAATGATTGATAATGTTCCAATGACGATTGAAAGAGACGTTGTTTATAAAAATACAGACCGGGTAAATGGTGAAGTTTATCGACCTTTTGAAATTACAGAACCGGTGTATGCAAACATTGCGGAAGATGTTTTTATTTTTGAAAAGAAGGCAGCCAAAATGGTGAAAGTAATCGTGAAAGCTGCTGCACCAAATATTAAAGGGCAGGTAACTTTGGCACATCCGAACGGTTGGTCAATTTCTCCAGAATTTGTCGATGTTGACATGGCATTGAAAGGACAAGAACAAGTGGTTGAATTTGCGCTCACGCCACCCGACGGACAGGCGGAAGGTTTGATTTCTCCGATTGTTAAAATTGGTGACAAGAGTTATACCAGGAAGCTAATTTTAATCGAATATGACCATATTCCAACACAAACAATTGCCATGCCTTCGGAATCAAAGGTAGTGAAAGTTGATTTGAAAAAAGCGGGCGAGAAAGTTGCGTACATTATGGGGGCGGGTGATAAAGTTCCTGAAAGTTTGGAACAAGTTGGTTATCAGGTGGATTTGTTGGAAGACAAAGATATTTTTGCTGATAATTTGAAACAATACGATGCGGTCATTGTGGGCATTCGAGCGTACAACACGAATGAGCGAATGAAATTTCATCAACCCAAATTGATGGAATATATCAAAAATGGCGGGACGTTGATTAATCAATATCAAACGACTTGGGGTTTGAAAATTCCGATGGAGGAGATTGCACCATTTCCGATGAAAATTTCGCGCGATAGGGTAGCGGTGGAAGAAGCGGAAGTTCGATTTTTACAGCCGAATCACGAGGTTTTGAATTATCCAAACAAGATTACTCAAGCCGATTTTGACAATTGGGTGCAAGAGCGTGGATTGTATTTTGCGAATGAATGGGAGGAGGCGTTTGTGCCAATTTTATCCGCAAATGACCCAGGCGAACCTGCGCGTGATGGCGGTATGTTGGTGGCTAAATACGGCGAAGGATACTATATATATAGTGGATATTCTTGGTTTCGGGAGTTGCCAGCGGGTGTTCCTGGAGCGTATCGGTTGTTTACGAATATGATTTCGATTGGGAAGAATAAGTAACGGCGTACGGTTTTTGGCGCACGGCGCACGGGGGAAGTGAGATAAATCTTTGACGCTGATTGGGCTGATTTAACTGATAAAAAATCCATAGGGACAAGTAGGTCTGATGCATTTCAAATTTTGAATGCGTTAGACCTTTTTTTATTAAAATATTAGTTTTTGTTTTAAAAATTGAAAAATATTTTTAGATTTACACAATTATTTTTAATATAATGTGTCTTGCTTGATAGGACAGTGGAATTTAGTCCACAATGGCGATTGATAGTTATTACATTGCGGACTAATTGACTTCCAGAAATTAAGTTTGGTATTTTTTCATGAACTTGGATGCCCCGGTGTGTAGACTTTAGTCTACGCTATAACGTGCTGCAGCGTAGACTAAAGTCTACACACCAGGAGATTCGAGCAAGGTTTAAAAACCAGGGTTAATTTATGAAAGTCAATAAGTCCACTGTCCTATTAGCAATAAACTATTTTCAAATCAAACAAAAAATTAAAATGACTGTACAAGAAATTGCTAACCGACTCGTAGAATTGTGCCGAAAAGGAGACTATCAAAGTTGCTATGATGAATTGTATTCACCAAATGCCAAAAGTATTGAGCCAGAAGGTGTACCTTTTGAACGGGAAGTTCAAGGGATGGAAGCCTTTAAAATCAAAGGCGAAAAATGGCGGGAAACCTTAGAAGAAGTACATGGTGGTGAAATTGGTGAACCTATCGTTGCCGGCAATCACTTTAGTTTGGTTTCTTCGTTGGATGCTACTTTTAAGGGTTCTGGGAGAACTACTTTTGAAGAAATTTGCGTGTATGAAGTGAAAGATGGGAAGATTGTGAAGGAGCAGTTTTTTTATGGAATGTAAGCGCAGGTATCCGATACACGATAGCGCGTATCGGATACCTTTGCTAAAATTTAATCGCTTCCCAAGACCATCACATCTCCTTTCATTACTTCCGTTCGACCGTCCAAATATTCAACTTCTGCCATATAAATGTACATTCCACTTTTGGCTGCTTTTCCATTAAATTGACCATTCCAACCTAAATCTTCCTCGTTTGGTACAACATTATTTGCTTCAAAAACCAAAGAACCCCAACGGTCGAATACTGCCATTTTGGTTATTGTCAAAGTTTCATTATTGGAATAAATCGTAAAGCGGTCGTTAACTCCATCATTGTTGGGAGAGAAGACATTGGGAGCATAAACTTCCGTATTATCCGCTACCAAAATCTGGATTTCGTCGGATGCCGTACAGCCATTTTCACTTGTGACAGTCAGGTTAATTACGGTATTTTCTAAAAGCACAAAGGGATTATTCAAACAAGTATCGCAAGCAATTTCAGCAGTCGTTTCCCAAGTGACACTTTCCACAATATTCTCATTAATAAATGCTGCACCTATTTCAACCGTTTCGCCTAAATTAACATTTAAATCATCACCTAAGTCCACGATAATTTGGTCGCCCTCGTCAATGGTTGCCATTTCAGTATAAATACAGCCAGATGACTGACTTTGAATACTTAATTCAAAATTACCAGCGGGCAAATCATTAAAATTCATATTTTCTGAAAAAGCACCACCATCAATAGCAAATAAGAACGGCCCGTCGCCATCGACGACATTTTCAATAACAATTTCACCATTGGTATCACCAAAACAAATCGGATTTTGTAAAGAGAATTCTACCCCCGTTGGCGTACTTTCGTTGGCTAAAATAGCTATTTGATTGGTATTCGTACAACCATTATCTGAGTCGGTAATTAGCACCTCATAAGTTCCTGCTATTTCAACACTTGGAGTTGCGGTCGTTGCTGCGTCAATTGAATTGCCATCTGAATTTGACCAGTCGTAAGTATAATTTCCTGTTGGAATATTGTTCGGTGAAATTTCCATTGCACCGTCGCAAGGCAAGGTTTGATTACTCGCTAAAGCCAGTTGTGGAATAGTCGTATTTTCAGCAATAACAACTTCTTGAGTAGCTGCACAATTATTTTCCAAATTAGTCACGACCAACAGATAAGTACCGCCCGATGTTGTCGAGAAATTCAAGTTGTCAGAAACAGAAATTCCTTGCGCATTTTGCCAATCATAATCAATATTTGGCCCCGTTTCTGAACCTTCACCTGATAGCAAAGATTCGATGTCAATACAGTCAATATCATTACTTGCAGAAGCATTGATAGCGGGCAATGAATTTTCAATAACTATCTCCGAAGTTGCGCCCGTATTCCCATTATTGTCGGTAACGGTGACGCTGTAAGTACCGCCTTCTTCAACGGTGATTGTCGGCGTAGTTTCTCCATTCGACCAGAGGTAAGTGGCGTAATTTTCATTCAAAGCCAGCGTGGTATTTTCGTTTTCACAAAAATCTAAATTGCCTGTAATCGTCGGTGATAAATTTGGTGTACTTTCGGTAACGATGATACAATTTTCACCAACACAGCCACTACTGTTCGTCACTGTTACACAATAAGTTCCAGCTTCGGTGACCGTAATGCTCGCCGTCGTTTCGGAAGTATTCCATAGATAAGCATCATAAAAATTGGTCGAAAGCGTTACACTTCCTCCAGCGGGAATTTCTGTATCGCCTGATATAATCGGCGTCGGATTTGGAATTTCGAATACTTCCCAACAAGTCGTGGCTGAGCAATTAGCAATAAATCCTGTAACACAATAGGTGCCGCCATTAAATACGGTAATACTCTGTCCTGTTTCGCCATTGTCCCAACCGTAGAAATCGAAACCGCCATCTGCAAAAAGTTCCGCACTATTGCCTTCACATATTTCTGAATCACCAATTATGATGATTTGTGGCAGCGGAGTTTCCATTATGGTCACGCAAGCTTCACCAGTACAGCCATTTCCATTTGTCACTGTCACGCAATAAGTTCCCGCATCAACATTGATGGAAGTATCTGTTTCTCCATTGTTCCATTGGACAGTCATAAAGTTTCCGTTGGCTGTAATAATGGTTTGCTCGCCGTCGCAAACCTCTAAATTTCCAGAAATGGAAACTGGAACGTCATTGGTTTCAGTAACAATCACACAACTTTCGCCAGTACAACCGTTACTATTAGTTACGGTTACGCAATAAGCGCCTTCGCCAACGATAATTGAAGGGTTCGTACTACCGTTATCCCATTGATAGCTATCAAAATTTCCGTCCACATTCAAAAACGCTTGTTCGCCTGGACAAATTTCTAAATTTCCGATAATATTGACTGAAATATTATTGGTTTCGGTAACGGTTACACAATTGGTCGCGGTACAACCTGCGGAATTTGTTACCGTAACGCAGTAATTTCCTGCACCAACAGAAATCGATAAATCACTACTGCCGGTATTCCAGATGTAGTCTTCAAATCCACTTGCTGCCGTCAAAGTCGTTTGTTCGCCAGCGCATACTTCAAGATTACCAGAAATGTCTGGACTATCGGCATTATCTAAGGAAACAACAGCACACGTTTCAGCAGTACAACCTTCTTGATTGGTGACGATAACGCAATAATTACCTGGTGAACTGACCGAGATAGACGATGTATTATCTCCTGTTGACCATTGAAAATCAATGGCATCACTGTCCGCAAATAAAGTGGTCTGGTCGCCTGGGCAAATCAATAGATTTCCAGAAATGGAAACATCAGGTGCGAGTGTAGTATTGATAGTTGCGGACGTAAAATCACTACAACCTTGAGCGTCAATAATTTCTATAGTATAGTTGCCAGCAGACAGTCCAGAAAAGGTATTGCCAGACTGGAAGCCGCCGTTAATGCTGTAGCTGTAGGGTGGAAAACCACCTTGTCCTTCCACCGTAATGCTCCCAATATTTTGGTCACATTCATCGTCTATGACAATGACATCAGTGATAAATGGAGGGAACGAACCAAAAATATCAACATTGACGGGGTTGGACACATTGCCATTGGCATCGGTGACGGTGAAAGTATAATTGCCTTCGCAAAGTCCATAAAATTCAAGGTCAGAGTAGGGGGGACATCCACCTTCTACTTCCAAAAATGCTGCTCCGTCGCAGGAAAAACAAAAATCGTCATTGGTAAAAAGTAGGTTTGCAATCAGGGGATTTGGTGGGGTTTCAAAATTGAATTCTAAAGTGACAGGACCACAAGGATAGGTTGGCGGACCAGAGAGGATAAAGTTGTTAGAAAATCCGAAGTTATGGCAAGTTTGATTGATAATCTCAATGGAATCCGTTTCAATAATTTGCAGTAAAGTGTCATACGCAAATTCTTCGACCCATTGTACCATCATTTCAATATCGTAAGTTGGGTCTACCCAATTCATCATGTCATTTTCTACAAAAACCGACCATTCGATATTGCCAGGTCCGTAATAATCTGACCCTGGATTAACGATTAAAATCAGGCTCGAATCGTTGACCACAATATCGGTCGTATCATCCAGAGGAGTCAATTGACCATCATCCATCACATAATTCCATTGTCCACCAACACGGTAAGGAATTATGTGAATTATCGTATCGAAAGAAATAGAATCATTGAAAATTGTATCGACTTGCCCGATTCCAAAGCACTCTGCAGGAAATGGAATTCCTAAACTATCGTTGACAGGAAGACAACTGGCTGTCAGTAACATGAAAAACTGGTCTAAAAATTCATCTTCGCTTAAATTCAAACAGCCTAAATTAGCAGCAGCGTTGAAGTCTGTGCTATTCACTGTAATTTCATCTGCTAAACAAACTGCTGGCATATCTCCCTGTACGTCTGTAGAAAAAATAGTTGCAAAGGAAGTTCCTTCTCCACAAAATTCCCAACTTACACTTGGTGGTGGTCCTCCACCCATCAAAACAGGGTTACAAGAAGAAGGAGGAGTAGATGTATGACAAAATACTGTTCCATCATATTCTAAATCAGCTTCCGAATCAACAGAAATACCTCCAAAACTTGGGTTGCCAAATGTGAAAATTGCCGTGTCAGCACTCATACAAATGCCATCATTGACCGTATAAATGAGGTGATAATCGCCACAATCACTTACGGTAATTTGAGTTGTCAGGGCATCAACCATATCAAAATCAACTGACCCAGCTGTAGAATTGCACAGTACTGACCACTGACCGCCCGGCGTTGTTGGTGTGATTTGATAAGTGAAATCGCAAATGAGGGTATCATTGCCAATACAAGCACAATTGAGGGGATTGTCTGCAACAATATTTTGAATATGAAATAGGAAAAATAGTCCAATCAGAAAGGAATAACCAATCGAAAGAATAGGTGTTGACTTTTTCATAATTAGGAAATTGTAATGTATTAAAAAATTAACTATTGTTGGGTGAACAATACATTACAAGACCATTATTTTTTGAACAATACGTTAAAAAATTTTCCAAAAAGAAAAATTGGAAAACAGCAAACAAGTACGCCAAACTTTTTCAAGTTTAGCAAAATGTGGGTAAAATACTTTCTGCTTTTTTTATATAAAATTTGAGGTGGAGTAACCTCAATGGGTAAATACAATTTTAAACTAAATACGCTGCAAAGTTAGAGGGAATATTTGGAATGTGCAAACACTCGCAAGTTTATTGTAGCCCTTTTTGATTCCAAATCTGCCCATTTTTCCTGTTTTTTACCTGAAAAATAAGGATTCCAGCGGGTAAATTATTTTTTAAAAATATTTTATTTTTTCCTTTTGAAAGACTCGTTTTTTGATAGAAAACGGGTTGACCTAAGATATTATAAATGGAAATTTCAGCTTGATTCATATTCTCTTTCGATTGTATAAAAAGAGTGTTTTCAGCAGTCCAAAGTTTTACTTGATTGTCTATTTTTTTATCCGAAAAAGAAAATACTCCAACTGGAGAATCGACTAATGGATAAGAGACCTCCAATTCCAAAATAACAGGCAAGTGGTCAGACATAAATTTCAAGGCATTCAACACGCTATCGGGTACGCCAGAAGTGTTCGCTGAGGAAATAATTTCTTGATTGTACAAATTTCCACTATTGCCCAACGGTTGATAAGAATTTTCCGAAAATTGCACATTATTTGTTCCATTCATAATTGGATTAGAAGCCAATAAAAAATCAAAACGGCTATCCATACCACCCGTTGCGCCGCAGTCCAGTTGGTTACTGTTTGGTGCACGCGTAGTCTGCGTATGTACATCTGCAAACGAGGCGTTGCTGTCCCAACTACCTGGTCGATTCACAGGGTCATTGAACGGAAAAGTCCCACTCAATAAGGTTTGGTAACCCGCTTCTGCACTTTCATAAAAATTGAAATCACCGCCAATAATCGCGTTTCGTTCAGCAGATAACGCATCAACGTGGTTGCGAAAATCGGTGCATTCAATACTCCGACGGTCAATATCTGCAGCAGAGGAACCCGCTTTTAAATGTGCATCGTAGAAGTCAATAAAGGTCGTATCGTTGTGCGAAGCGAGATTAGGGTCATTGAGAAAAACGGTGTATTTTCCGATGTCGCGAAGGTCTGTAGCTACTTCGGTTTGGGCGTGGAGGGTTACTTTTTCGGCGTTGTAAAAAAACATATTATTCAATTCCGTCACACCCGTAGATTGATTTAAAACAAAGTTAGCACGAGCGTAATTGGTCTTGCCAAAAACGTTCAAGGCTTCATTTAAAATCAGGTCTGCCCCCGCTTCATTTTGCAATTCACAAACCAGCAAAATATCGGGTTCGACGTATTGAACAATCTTGCGCAGCGTGTCCCAACGTTCTGGAATAACTGTATTGCTTGCGCCACAATCATCGCGTCCATTGGGAAAGTTTAACAAGTTGTAAGTCATCACTTTTAAGTTCTCCATCAAGGAACAATCATCGGTAATTTCGATATTTCCAGAAGTGCCAGTTAGCGAAGTTGCTGCTGCATTTAAAGTGAAAATATCTGCTTCCGATAAGGTAATATTATTGAAAACAGCACAACCTGCCGCTGCCGTTTGAGTCGTCGTTCCCGCCAAAATGCCGCTACCAGAATTGAGCATTAAATCAATATTTTCTGTAAAAGTATCATCTACATTTCCACCCGCATTCGTGGCACAAACGGTAATCGAAAACGGCGTATTTTTTTGCAAGCAACCTGCTTGTAAGTTGTTGAATGTCAGTTGAGTAGGTGTAACAATACAAATGCCTTCGGTCATACAAACATCATCTAAATAAAAGCTACCACCTGCCCGTCGAGATTGATGAAAACGAACCAACACATTTTCGAAAGGTGCAGGGAAAAGTTGTTCGGGTAAATCCACAATTGTTTGACTGTAAGTAGTCGGACTATTATTGCCGTCCAATGAAATTGTATGCGCAGTTGTCCAAGTCGTTCCATCATCGGTACTCCAATCAATGTCTATATCATAATTGGCTGAGGAAGCTCCAGAAGCTCGCCAAAAAAAACTGATTTCGCCAGGACAAGTCAGTGGTTCTATAATTAATATATCTCCTTCGGTATTGAATCCTGCGTGTTTTGTACCGCTATTTGCACTAATGTCGCCAATATAAGAACCATCGCGTACCCAACCCGCTGGTGGATTTAAGTTTGTCGCCATTTCAAAATCTTCAAAATCAAGGTTGCAAGTTTGGGCAGACAACGTATGGAAATAACAAAAAACGCTTGTGAAAAGGATTATATATTTAATCATTGTTTGGATTTAAAGGCGTAAACCTTTTAGTGGCTGTGGAGGTAAATCCACAACTGAATTTTAAAAATTACTATTTTTGGGTGGTGTAAAAGGAGTATTGGTGGTTGAACTTAGTTTTTGAAATTTAAGGTATTAATTGAAGGTTGCTTTTAGGGATTTGTTCTTTTGAAAATTAAAGGTGTTTAGGTTGTTTTATTTTCATTTTAAAACGGGTGGGTGTTTTCTGGGGCAAATTTATGAATATTAAATAAAAAGATGTGAAAAAAAGGATTTATTTTTATTATTTCAAAGAGAGCCAACGACACATAACTTATTTTTTAAAATAACCAAGCATCTTTCATAAAAAAAGCCGACCTTTGCAGTCATTTTAACATTAGGCAACCAGCAAATAGTAGAAGTAATTGATTAAATGCGGGTTTCCATAAATATTTAGTATTTTGAAATTCACAGAATTTGGATTAAGTGACGCCTTGATGGATGGATTGGACGCGATGGGATTTGAGAAGGCAACGCCGATACAAGAAAAAGCAATTCCGGTCATTTTGGATGGAAAAGATTTGATTGGTTGTGCACAGACTGGTACTGGTAAAACTGCCGCATTTTTACTCCCCGTCCTCAATAAACTTACCTCCGAACAACAAAAAAATAACTCCGTCAACACCTTAATCTTAGTACCGACCCGCGAGTTGGCGATTCAGATTGACCGACAGTTGGAAGGCTTCGCGTACTTTACGGGTACGAGTTCGATGGCAATATATGGTGGGCGAGATGGCGAGTCATTTTCACAGGAAAAGAAGGCGTTTTCGATGGGTGCGGACATCATTGTGGCGACTCCTGGGCGATTGATTGCGCATTTGAATTTGGGGTATGTCAAGCTGAAAGGGTTGAAACACCTAGTTTTGGATGAAGCAGATAGAATGCTCGATATGGGTTTTGTCAACGATATTGAAAAAATTTCCAGCTACTTACCGAAAGACCGTCAAACCTTGTTGTTTTCTGCGACGATGCCGACGAAAATTCGAAAATTGGCTTCTTCTTTATTGAAAAATCCAGAACAAATTACTTTTAAAGTATCGCAAGCAGCGGCGGGAATTTTGCAAGCAGCGTATGAAGTAGAGGACGACCAGAAATTACCGTTATTAAAATATAAACTCAAAGACCGCAAGGAAAAAGAAGGACAGATTATCGTGTTTGCTTCGACCAAGTTGAAAGTAAAAGCGATTGCATCAAGTTTGAAACAAATCGGCTTGAATGTTAACGAAATGCACTCTGATTTTGACCAAAATCATCGGGAAGAAGTGATTCGAGATTTTCGGGGCAATCGATTGAAAATTTTGGTGGCAACGGATATTTTATCGCGTGGTATTGATGTAAAAGGGATTGCATTGGTCATCAATTATGATGTGCCGCCAGACCCAGAAGATTATATTCACCGTATTGGACGGACAGCGCGGGCAGATTCGGAAGGTGTCGCCATTACGTTGATTAATCGCAAAGACCGACGGAAGTTTGGCAATATTGAACGCCTGATGAAAAAAGAGGTCAAGAAGTTGAAAATGCCTGCGGAATTGGCGGGTAAAACAGAAGAAGCACCGGGTAGCCGAGGTCGCAATGGACGTTCTGGTGGTGGACGAGGTGGCAATCGTGGCGGCGGTGGTCGTGGGCGAAGTAGCCATAGTCGCTCTTCGGGCGGTGGTAGGGGTCGAAGTAATGGGTCTTCCAAGCGTCCTACGAATAAATCAGTTTAATGGAATGATAAAAAGAAAATAAATAGGGTCACTTACTTAAATAAAGAGGAAGCATCTTACAGGATGTCTTCCTCTTTGTTTTTTAATGGATAAATAGCAGAATTTCCAAATAAAATGCTACATTAGCTTTCTCAAAGCGGATAATTTGATGTGGTTCATGTCCGCAATTTGCAACCCAAAACGCACAGAATTATGAGAAACAAATGCCTCGAATGCAATGATGAATTTAAAGGGCGGTCAGATAAAAAATTTTGCTCTACGGAATGCCGCAGTACTTACAACAATCGGTTGAATAGTGATTCCTCTAACTTTATGCGAAATATCAACAATATTTTGCGGAAAAACCGACGGATTTTAGCGGAACTCAATCCAAATGGAAAAATTAAAATTCATCGGGATAAATTAACGGAACGAGGCTTCAAATTCAGCTACTTCACCAATGTATATAGAACGAAGAGTGGACATGCTTACCATTTTTGCTACGACCAAGGGTATTTGGAACTCGCTGACAATATGTTTACTTTGGTGGTGCGGCAGAGTTATGTGGAGTAGGGAAAGTTGGGTGTTTCTATACTACTATATATAGTGTGGTCGCCAAATTGAAAATTATTAAAAACAGTACTTTATAAAATATACAGAATCAGTTCAATATACGATTTGTTTTTGCGTAATTTTCAATTATCCATTTTCAATTTTCAATTTGTCAAAGACCTTGATAATATAGTGTCATTTAAAATTTACCAATTCTTCTAAACAATACTGGCGGGAAATCCTTTCCTTTGCAAAAAATAATCGTTGCTTACTGATGATAATTTGTGATGCTAATTAAGGAGGTTACTTTAAGGAATGTGAAATGAATAAACTACGATTTTTGAGAGTGAGATTTCGTTCATAGTTTCTACTTTAAAAGTGTGAT
>ENA-ORXM01003563-ORXM01003563.1-marine-metagenome-genome-assembly--contig:-NODE-3563-length-15257-cov-3.715217_pt1 | contig 15257 bp, 13 predicted proteins | sample MGYA00237867_ERZ511480 | MGnify/ENA primary metagenome ERZ511480 (study PRJEB26309, sample SAMN06266103) | marine metagenome | isolation source: Algal blade | place: United Kingdom:Sidmouth, United...
TTAATAAAAACGATCTTTTATAGACAAATAAAACATATTTTTTCTTGTTGTCTTGTTTATTTTATGAATCTGATATTATATTTTGCCTCAGATGTGTTTGTTATGTGTTTATCCAAATGTGATCGTTATCATTTACTTCACAAACAAGGACACGACAGAAATAATAAACTGTGCGTGATGTTCATCAATATTTATTAAATATGAATGAAATGTACCTCTTTCTCAACAATTTATTAAAATATATATAGAAGTCCCGTGTAAAAACAAGGAATCGTGTTTCAATAGCATGTCCGAGGTGAAATAGAATTATGTAACTTGTACACACGTACGCCATTTTCCTAATTTACATAATATTCAGCCTTTTATTTTGAACCACGACAGATAAGATAGAAAAGCAAAATTAATTTTGGAGCTATTAAAATTAATTTCGGAAGAATTGGGAAAATATTTGATAATGATATTTCAATTCTAAAACTATAAAGAAGTCTATTCTCTATGTTAGGCACTATTTCTTGTTTCTTCAGATGGTCTCGAATCGGTATTCAAACCGACATAAGTATTGATTTGATCTGGTACAACTTCATCATTTTTCGTTTTTTTCAAAATATGCATAACGTACGGTGCGAATGATAGTGTGACCATAGTAATACCCGTTACCAACAATACTGTGGGGCTTACAAAGAAATCACTAAATGAAAAAACACTGATGATAAGAATGGTAGAGAATGGTAACGAGCACGCCAAAATATTAACCGCAAAATTGATGTCAAAAGTCGGACTTTTCTGTTCGTCGGCCTCTTCCAAGGTATTAACGGCACTCATGTGCGCAAACGGCCAAAAGCTACAAGCACTTTGAGGAAACACAACTAACAATAATATAAGGGCAGGGGTTAGGGCAGGAAAAAGAAAAACAAAAATTGCGGAAAGACAAAAGGCAATTCCTGCGCGTCTTGCCAAAAGAGATAGTATCAAGCCGAACTCTCCCGATTTTATGCGTACGGCCATTCCTATGAACAGCAATACTAAAGGGGTCATAAGAATTTTTATTTTCTGAACGGTGTTTTGAAGAAAAACAGGAAGCGATTCCATATTTAAACCGAAGGCTAAAAGTAACAGTCCGACGATGATGACCATATTTATAGGTTCTTTTAGTAAGGCTAAGCCTAGACTGCGCAACTTGCTGCTTGTAGAGGCCTTTAAATTTTTTACCGCTCGTAATTGGTACCAGTGCATCGCCAGCATATAGAGAAGAATGAGCCCAAAGATTTTATTGCCAACATCGGCCAAGGCCGCCAAGGCCAAGGAGTCATCGCCCAAATAGACAACAATAAAGGGAAAACAAGATAGACCAGGGGCCAAAGAAGGCAGTAACATCATAATGGTCCGCTTCTTCGAACTTTCTTTTTTTGGCAACGAAACACTAAGAAAATATTTTGAAGCAAGTAGCATAATCAAATTGAACGATAGTGCTAATATGGGAAAAATCAAAAGAGAACTTTCCAATTTTATTTTTAATAGTGCAACAAAAATAACGGCCGGTAAGGCCACGCTTAGAATAAGTACTTTAACGCCCTTTAAATCTTGTTTCGCTATTTTTTTCTGTAATAAGAGGCCTAAACCAATAATCAGTAATAGTTCAAGTGTATTTTGAAGCGCAAAATTCATAGTGTAAGTTTTTTATTTAACATATCCTGATCTAATCTTGGGTACTAAGCTTTCAAATAAGCGTTATTGCATTATTTTTTTTCGATACCGGAACTTTCTTGAGTTAGGTCGGTAAGGATAGGAAAGTTTTGATGGCCGTTGAGTCTCCATGCTTTCTTGATTTTCCCAGAGAATTCCGGGGCATAGGAAGCAAGGGTCATAACGCCTCCAGTAAGAAATAGATAGGTGGAATCAACGAAAAAATCACTAAAAGAAAATATTCCTATAATCAAAATCGTAGAAAACGGAAGCGAACATGCCAAAACGTTTACGGCAAAATCCATATCGAATGTTGGCTTGTCCTGTCCATCTTTGCCCTCCAAAGTATTTACCGCGCTCATGTGTGCGTAAGACCAAAAACTACAAGCACTTTGCGGAAATACGACCAGCAACAGAATCATTGAGGCCCCTATTGCGGGAAAGAAGAAAATAAACAGCGCGGATAAACAAAATGTGAGCCCTGCACGCTTTACCAATACCGAGAAAATTGTAGCTAACTCCCCAGATTTGATCCGCACGGCCATGCCGATAAAAAGTAAGACAAGAGGTGTCATTATCAAACTCATTTTCGTAATCGTATTACCAAGAAAGGCCGGAAATGAGCTTAGCGTGAATCCGAAGCCCAATAAAACCAGAGCGACTAGAATAACGAGATTAATGGGTTCGTTTAGCATTGACAGTAAAAGACTTTTAATTTTGTTCGCCGTATTTACAACGGTGCTTTTTAATGCTCTTCTATGATACCAGTTCATGGCCAAGATATACAGCATTATCAAAACGAATATTTTATTGCCGACGTCTGCTAAAGCGGCCAAGGCCAAATACTCGTCACCTAGATAAACTATTATGAACGGAAAGCAAGAAAGACCTGGTGCTAAAGAAGGCAACAACATAGTCAGCGTTCTTTTTTTCGCTTCCTCTTTTTTTGGTAACGAAGGACTAAGCAAATATTTACTGCACAAGAACATGAGTAAATTAAAAACCAGTGCCATTAGAGGGAAAACTAGCAATGATCCCTTTAATTCAATTTTTAGCAAAGCGACAAAAATAGTAGCCGGAAGGGCCACACTCAGTATTAAAGTCTTAACGCCATTGAGATCCTGTTTTGAAACTTTTTTCTGAAGAAAAATACCAAGCGCAATAATTAAAATAAGTTCCAGCGTATTTTGAAGCGCGAAGTTCATGTAGTATTAGTTTATTTTTTTAAAGGTTAGGTGTATTTAAAAAGTGGAATAACCCATTAAGAGCCAGATTCTAGCGTAATCAAGGCAATCCGCTCAAACCCGGCTCAATGGGCTAACTCAACTTAAACTAGCACTTTCTGTAAGGCAGCGGTGAACAGCTTCATCTCGTCCATGGTGCCCATACTGACGCGGCACCAATTCTTGCCCGCAATTTCGAACGCGCGAACACCTACCTTTTGTTCGGTCATCTTCTCGAGAAAAGCTTTCCCTTCCATCTCAATTGGGAATATGATAAAACTGGTGTAAGAAGGTATTGGCTCAAAACCCATACTTTTCAATGAATTCGTAGTATAGTCACGACATTCGGCATTCAATTTTCTAGACTTACCCTGAAAGGCAACATCGTCCATACTGGCCGAAGCTGCAAAAATCGATGTATAGGCGATTCCCATTCCGCCACGGGTAATTTTTTGTATTTTCTCCAAGGTTGCCTCTTGTGCAACGATGTAGCCTACACGTAGACCGGCCATCCCATGTATTTTTGAAAAGGTTCGGGCAATAATGACATCCTTACCTTCATTTACCAAGGAAACCATACTTTCTTTCGCCCCATCCTCTAAAAAGCCCATATAAGCCTCATCGACGAAAACTGGTACTTTTTCGGAAACCCTTGAGCAGAAATCGACCATTTCTTTTTGGTCTGTCATTGCACCTGTAGGATTATTTGGGTTACAGATATAGACTAATTTAGTATCGGAATCGATAGCCGCTTCCATAGACTTTAGGTCATGTGACCAATCGTCTTTACATGGAATTGCCTTCCATGATGCCCCAGTAGCTTCTGCCACTCTGATCAACGACATGTACGATGGATCCGCTGAAACAACATTGCCACCGTTCATAAACATTACCATTGCGGTTTTTTCCAAGAGGTCGGAAGATCCGGGACCCATCATGATGTTTTCCGGTTTTACGCCTTCTTTGGCCGCGATTTTTTCGATAAAATCAAAAAGCTCGAACCATGCATATCGGTTTCCCTTTGACGCTACGCCCTGTAACGCAGTAATTGCTTTGGGTGAAGGCCCATAAGGGTTTTCGTTTGCATTTAACTTTGCATCCCATTCGGGCACTTCCCGATAATTGTCGGGTAGGAATTCCTTGAAAAAAGGAGTGTAAACTGCCTTTCCCTGTGCATCGAGTACCAACGGTGCCTTAGGTGTTTCCCCAAAACTGAGGTGTGGCATTACCATTGCTCCTGCGGCTGTTAAAGCTCCCCGCTTTAACCATGCCCTTCTGTCTAATTTGTTCATAGTGCTATATATTTAAGTTAAAAAAAAGTTCTAATTTGTTTCTACGGGTTCTGAGTTGGCACCTAAACCGCCCGAGGCGACTATGGTACTGTCAGTTTCGCTGAGGTAAATATTGATATGTGAATCCATGGTCATAATTGTATCGTAAAAAGCGGTGTCGCCGATTACAAAAAATTTGCTCTCGCTCAATTCGCCACTATCTCCCGAAACTTCATCTAGAGTAATCATCGTGGCACCGTCCACACCTACGGCACCTTCAAGAATAAGTGCCGGGTGCAACAGACCAGGAACGGTATTATAAAGGGAAACTTGAACCAAGGTCTGGTTTAAGCTAGTTTTCCAGAAGACAATTCTACCATTTACATTTGAACCCATAGGGTCTGTTGCATCGATGGTATATGCGGTGAATTCAGAAAGTGTTCCTCCGCCCGGTGCAGCCTCGGTGGCAGCTTCCAATCGTTCTAGTTCACAGGAAGTGGAAACAATTAATACTACTATTATTAGGCTTAATCTTTTTATATAGGTCTTCATAATATTTTTATTTTTAAGTATCATTAAATGCTTTAGAAAGTAATGGTCGCTCTTGCGGAATAATAGGCACCATTGGAACCTTGTTGCGCATTACCATAGAGGTAAAAACCTCTTTCTTCAGATCTATATAGATCGGGATACTCATTGAAAATATTCTGTCCTGTTACGGTCAATGCTAAATTTTCGGAGACTTGATACGTTACACCGAGATCAGTTGTAAATTGTGCGGAAAAAGTTTGGTCGGAAAATCCTTCGGTACCCGCCCCTGGAAAATTGGTGTCGGTGAGTGTACCTAGACCATCGTCTAAACGAGATATTTCTCCGAAATATGTTCCCCTTAAGTTGGTTGAAAATTTACCTATCGAGTAACTGGCCGAACCAATAAACTGTGTATTCGGATTACCTACTTCATATTGTCCGATTACGGCTCTATCGATGTACCTTGCTTCAAGGTCGGCATCGCTAAGAACCGTATTCAAATCCGGTATGTTGGCACCTTCAAAAGTTCTATCCGAAATCAACCCGGAAATCATAAGACCCAACATACCTCGGCCAACACTTTCGTTGTAATTAGCTACAATTTCAACACCCTGCGTACTAATATCCCCTCCATTGATACGAAAACTAGCCAGGCCAGCACCAATAATTGGTTCTAACACCGGAGCATCACCAGAACTGAAGTTACCGGTGTCGAACAATCGATCTTTAATGTCGATTTTAAAGGCATCTACGGTGAGTTCAAGTTTATCAAAGATTTTAGCGGTAAACCCGACACCTATATTGGTCGATTTTTCTTCTGTTAAATTTCCGATACCTATGGCACGTGCCGGAGAACTATTGTTGGGATAAATAGTACCATCAAAAGGTTCAAGGTCAACGAAAAACGTAAAGGTGTGCGAATAATTAAGTTCTTGTAAAGAGGGCGCCCTAAATCCAGTACTATACGAACCCCTTAGAGAAAAATTATCACCAATGGAATATCGGGTCGCAAATTTGCCAGTGAAAACCCCTCCAAAGTCAGAGTAGTTTTCAGTTCTCAAAGCACCGCTCACGAACCAATCATCGGTAACATCAAGTTCAGCATCTAAATATAGTGCGGTGACCGATCGAAATTCATTCGCTTCATTTTCTGGTGCAAAACCTCTAAAACACTGTGAGTTAGGACTGTGGTTGTGCACTACAAATGAACTTGAACCTCCAAAAGGGAGTACTAAAGGACCACCGTCATCGCCCAATAATGGGTTTCCATTTAAATCTTCCAGTGGAAAACCATCTGGCCCGATTAGTTCTTGATTATCTTCTGTGGCCGTAACAAAACCTGCTCTTCCCCTTGCGTAACTTTCGGGTTGACCGGCCTCAATTTGATAATTTTCCATTCTAAATTCCAAACCACCCGCAATATTGAGTCCGGATAGGAAACTGTCATAGTATCTTGAAAGGTCAAAATTAGCCGTATTCTGATGGAAACTATGTGTGCCCAAATCCATTTCGGTAGGTGATTCGGATTGTAAACTGGCGTTAAAGGTATTGAACTGGCTGTAGCGCTGTGTGTTTGTCCCAAATGTATTACTGAAATCAAAATTCCAGTCACCGAATTTTCCATCGATTCCAGCTGTAAAGCCTAAATTGGTCTGTGTGCTGACCATTTGCGGCCTAAAACCATTTGGGTATAAGTCGTAGTTGAAACGGTCTGTTTGAGCTGCCCTTCTATAAAAACAGCTAAAAAGGTCAGAGTTGCTATACCCAAAATCTCCGAATGAATAAAATGTAGATTCTGAATTTTTTGAAAGTGGTAGTTCTAAGCTATAGTTTAGAACACCTAATACGCTAGCTGGCTGCCCCGCGAATGTCGAAATATCTCTTGCTGTAAGTCCTCTCGCCGCTAAAAGGCCGGCGTCAGTTTGAAGTTGCCCCGCTAAAGCATCGTTGCCAGCGGTTTGGGCAGCCAATAATTCGGGGTTTGTTATAATTATGTTCCCGAGCTGATCTGTTCTTTCATTATTTAAGTAAGAGTCACCATAGGCCGTCGAACCACTAATATTAGGGCGAATAGTGGCTTCGGTTTGACGATAAGTACCTGTTACATTAAGAAAACCACCATTGTCAAAAGACGCGCCATAATTGGCGGCAAGTTGATAGGTCTTTCCATCGATTTCTTCCGAATCTTTTATTAAATTTTGATCCGATTGACTAAGATTGGAATCGCTAAGATCGGGATTACTATTGGTGTAGAAACCTGATGTAAAATTTGCAGTAAACTTATCCGTACCCTTTTTAGTGACAAAGTTGATAACACCGGCAATAGCATCAGACCCATATTGTGCCGACGCCCCATCTCTTAAAACTTCGATACGATCAACCGCATCCATCGGAATAAAATTTAGGTCGACAGAGTTTGCCTGCGAGCCTGTAGGTGAGCCTATCAATTGCGCCCCACTATGTCTTCTTTTACCATTTATAAGTACCAATAGTTGATTAGGCCCTAAACCTCTCAGGGTTGGTGGGTTGACTGCGGAACTAAGGTCACCGCCTTGTGATCTGACCGCACTAAAAGAGGGTGCCGATGCTACAAGCATTTGCCCAACATCCAACTGCGGCATATTGATAGCCTGTGTGCTAACTTTAATTACATCTACAGGTGCGGCAGTTTTCAATTTGGTCCTTCCCTGACCTCTAGAGCCGATTACAATTGTCTCCAATAATTGCTCCGCGGCCGGAGCGAGAGTTATGTTTATGGTATTTTGACCACCGACCAAAATTTCTTTTGTGCCAAAGCCCAAGGATGAAAATATTAAGGTCGCATCTGATGGAGCATCTATCGTGAATTCTCCATCGAAATTTGTTGTTGCACCTTTAGTTGTGCCCTTTATGATCACATCGGTACCGGGCAGCACTACGCCCTGATCGTCGACTACCGTACCGGTTATCATGATTTCTTGGGCGTGCATCATACAGATGGAATTAATAAAAACGAATGATAGTATTAGAATTTTCTTCATAAGTACAAGGTTTTGGTTATACTAAACATTGTCCGTAAGACCAGTCACATGCCATCCAATTTGGAGGACTGCGGTCAAACGAATTCTAAAGAAAAGTTCCGGATACTTTGCTTTGTCGATTTTGTTTTCTAAACGTTAAACCGACATCACAATATTAGGGAGGGAATTTGATAAATAAAAATTCGAAGATGCCGTAACATGCTGAATTTAAAAGGATTGAAGCCTAAAAAGCTAACGAATAACTCTTTTTTCGAATAATTTCTAACGAATCGACAGTATTTATTTTATCAACGCGGAAAAAGCTATCGATATGTAGAAAAAGACAAAAAAATCATTTTTATCGCATCCCAAATAAGCATGTTATAAAATTATATTATACTTAATGAATCAACTATTTAATTATTATATTCTAACCATTTTTTTTAAAACGTTGAATTATATTTACTGATAAGCTCTTTTTTATAAATTAAAATCAAGAATATTTAATACTACAATACAATTTCAAGCCAAATGACCAACCATCCATATAAGAATCTTTTGAATAATTATAGATTGCCAAATGAAGGATAAACTTGATGTCGTAGACCACAAAATATTAACCTTATTATCTAAGGACGCCCAGATGAACTATACGGAAGTCGCAAAGCGAGCGGGAGTTTCGCCAGGAACGGTGCATATGCGAACACGAAAAATGAAAAACTTGGGCGTTATAAAGGGAGCTACCCTCACGCTCGACTATAGCAAAATAGGATGGAAAATGACCGTATTCTTGGGTATGTTCTTGCGTGAGGCTTCATTTTACAAAGAGGTGATTGTGGCATTGACCGAAGTGCCAGAGGTTGTTAAAATTCATCATGCTACGGGCAAGTATGATGTATTTGTGAAGATTCACGCCCAAGATAGCCTACATTATCGCAAGTTATATCAAGAGGCTATTTTAACTATTAACGGTATACAAGGTATCGAATCGTTTATATCCATAGAGGAAAGCGTAGACCGACACATCAAGTTCGGGGAATAGACATAGTTTCTAGTCTTATTGAGAAACTAAGTCATTGCTGCTCTACGCTTGGCCAATCTTCGGTTAGGGAGTTTCTACTCCCGCAACCACTTGCCAAAATTCTGTTAAAATCAGTTTTTCCAGTAACATTTTGAAATCTCGGCCGTCTCTATAGTAATTACATCAATCATCAATCAGGCCTTGAAACGAATCAAGGCCAAAAAACAAAAAGTCATGAGAAAAATCAGTTTAGTTCTGGTAGCTGCAATGTTACTATCCGCAGGAAATGTTTTTGCCAACGATTCAAAACCGGCAGATCCTTCAAAAAATTTATCCGCACAAATTTCAAAAATGTTGAGCGACAATGCTTTTACGGATAATGATGTCGATTTGACCGCTCAGGTAAGGTTTACCCTTAATAATGAGCATCAAATCGTAGTTCTTTCCGTAGATACAGAAGATGCTGCCTTTGAAGACTTTGTTAAGTCAAAATTAAATTACCAGAAGGTGGATTTGGAAAAATACAGGGAAGGTAAAATGTATACTGTTCCTGTCCGTATTGCTAAATAATTGCGGTTAGTTTGCACAAAAAACCTTGATTGGGGCGGTTGCCCGAGTCAAGGTTTTTTCTTGTTCTTATATTTTACATTCGTTATATCGGTATTCATTCGTTTACGCTGCTCGGCTTTATAGACCGTTTTATTTTTTATGACGGCCTTAGTAACCTCTGTAGAGAGAACATCTCCTGGAAATTTTGGTTTTTCTTTTGTTCCCCTTAAATGTACTACAAGTCCATTTAAAAAATTACGTAAGACCTGATCACCACACTCACGATAGTTGGGGTGGTTTTCCTTTCTAAAGAAAGCACCCAGCTCGCTTTTACTGATATTAAAATCCGCTAGTTTTAGGATTTCTACAATCTCATCGTCCCTCAACATCAGGGCTACTCTCAATTTTTTAAAAATGTCGTTGTTCGTCATAAATGCATTTTTTGGCAAGTTATTACAAATTAGACGGAGAACAATACCCTCGGGGTTTTAACATTAACTATCATTCGAAAAGTGTAATTTTAAGTTGTGGCCTTATTGGGCTACAATTGACAATCTTATATTTATGAGTTCCTTAAAAGAAAAGTTGAGTATACTCTTCGAAATGATCGCCTTTGCGAAAGTTGATGGTACGGTCAAAGACCCTGAATATAACTTTCTTTTAGGTGTTGCTACTCAGCTGAAAGTAAATCGTGAAACCTTTGATTCCCTATTTAGCATAGAAATCGAACACATCATCCCGAAATCGCAAGCGGAACGTATTTTACAGTTTCATAGACTAGTTTTGCTTATGAATGTTGATAGCGTACAAAAAGAAATTGAGGTAACCCGACTACATAACATCGGTCTCGGTATGGGGTTGCCGCCATTGGCCATTGAAAGCGTACTCTCTATTATGCACCAATATCCTGACAATGTTGTGCCCCCTAAGGTTCTTATCGATATTTTTAAGGCCCATTATAACTAAAACATCCGTTCTCTATACTGTAGTGATTCATACTTTCTCCATTCGCTAAAACCTGCCAGCTGGCAGGCAGGAATTACTCTTTTTCGCCTGCTTTCCTCTTTTTTTCTTTCCGTAGCAATAGTATACAGCTCAAAAACGCCATCGAAAAGATAAATAATAGCTAGTTTTCGCTTAAACGCAGAAAGTTTAAATCACTTCACAATTTTACTTGGTCCAAGGTGCTTGTTTGGCATTATTCTTTTAATTTATGAGCAAAAATACTTAAAAGCGCCATTATGGCATTTGTTTACAAGGTATAAGTGCCAAATAGACATGTTTTTTTAATTGGTACATAATTTGACTTTTCAGATTAGAATTTAAAATTTAATCTTAAAAATTATATATCATGAGTATTATTAAAAGAAATAATTTAGTCTTTCCTTCATTGATGAACGAAATCTTTAAACCTGATTGGTTCGGGGGCATAGAGAACTTGAATAGTACCTTACCTGCCGTAAACATTAAGGACAATCAAAAAGATTTTGAGCTAGAACTAGCGGTTCCGGGAAGAAAAAAGGAAGATTTCAATATCGAAATCGACAATGAAGTTTTGACCGTTTCTTCGGAGTTAAAACAGGATGCGGAGACAATTGAAGAAAATTACACCCGTAGAGAGTTCGGAATGTCTTCGTTCAAAAGAGCGTTTACCTTGCCTAAAACTATCGACACCGATAATATCAAGGCAGATTATGTAGACGGACTTTTGAAGTTTACACTTCCAAAAAAAGAAGAGTCTCTGCCAAAGCCAAAAAGACTTATAGAGCTTAAGTAAGGTGGGTTATATATAGTATACCACTTTATGGGTAATGCCTGTTGCATTTAAACAGGTTTAGTTGGTTAGTTGGGCACTCCGGTTCGATATGTATCGAAAACCGGAGTGCTTTTTTGTGCTGAGCTGAATGTTTTTAAAAAATGTTTCCTTTTTGATTTTATTGGAGTCTCTTTCGGAAGATGCCATCCAGTATGATTTTCTATAATATGGAATATTTCCAAATTGTAAAAAGAAGTATTTTATTAAGATTTTTCAGAGGGTTAAAATTAAAATTATAGAGTTTATTCTTATTTTTTAGAGGAAAAATTTTCGATCATCGAAACGATATATTCACTTTTCACTGCACGCATCTCACAACTATGTTTCATATTTTAGGATGTTCAAAAATAGACTGTAAGCTGTCGGCGGCTAAAATTTAAGGTAAAAAGAAGGGTAGGGGTCAATAAAAATTATAGACTCAAAGCTACAGGAAAACATAAATTTGGTCGTATTATTATAGTATTTACTATATTTTATCAATTTAGTCTTGTCTAAATATAGTATTTAAAGTTTTATGAACCAGTTAATTAAATTTAATTATTTAATTTATTGGTTTACATTTGAAATTTTTGATCGATTTTTGACTCAAAACATAGATGAGCTATGGTTTTAGTCCTTTTCTTGTAGCATTTTAATTTCGTCTCTAAGTTTTGCCGCGTGCATAAAGTCCAATTCTTTTGCCGATTTTTCCATTGCCTTTCTTTTGCTTCGAATCAATTTTTCAATTTGGTCTTTGGTCAAATATTCGGGGTCCGGCTCTGCTGCGCGCATTTCTTCTTTTTCAAAATGGTAGGTAGAAACCGAGTTTTTGGCAAGCGCGCTGTCCAACCCCTTGTTCAATGATTTTGGAATTATTCCATGCTTTGAATTATAAGCCGATTGTTTTTCGCGGCGGTAATTTGTTTCGTCGATAGTCTTCTGCATACTAGCCGTAATTTTGTCGGCGTACATAATTGCTTTTCCATTTAGATGTCTTGCTGCCCTTCCTACGGTTTGTGTCAATGATCTGTTACTACGTAAAAAACCTTCTTTGTCGGCGTCGAGAATAGTGACCAAAGAAACTTCTGGTAAATCGAGACCTTCACGAAGCAGATTTACCCCAATTAAGACATCGAAAATACCTTTTCTAAGATCTTGCATAATTTCGACACGTTCTAAGGTATCTACATCGCTGTGGATATATCGACAGCGTACGTTGATACGAGTAAGGTATTTTGCCAGTTCTTCGGCCATTCTTTTGGTCAAGGTGGTGACCAATGTACGCTCGTCTTTTTCGACCCGTATTTGTATCTCTTCCACTAAATCATCAATTTGGTTTAGGCTAGGGCGTACTTCGATGATTGGATCTAAAAGTCCCGTTGGTCGAATCACCTGTTCGACATAGACCCCTTGGCTCAGTTGCAGTTCATAATCCGCGGGAGTGGCACTTACGTATATGACCTGATTTTGTAGTGCCTCGAATTCTTCGAATTTCAGTGGGCGGTTGTCCATTGCCGCAGGTAATCGGAAACCGTAATCCACCAAATTTACTTTTCTAGAGCGGTCGCCACCGTACATGGCATGTACTTGCGAAATCGTAACATGGCTTTCGTCCACTATCATCAAGTAGTCGTCGGGGAAGTAATCTAACAGACAAAATGGTCTTGTGCCCGGTTCACGGCCATCTAAATAACGTGAATAATTTTCTATGCCCGAGCAGTACCCAAGTTCGCGAATCATTTCTAGATCGAAACTAGTGCGTTCTTCCAAACGTTTGGCTTCGAGGGGTTTTTCTATCTGTTTAAAGTAGTCAACCTGTTTTACCATATCATCTTGAATTTGATGAATGGCATTCTGCAATACATCTTGAGACGTAACGAACATATTCGCAGGATAAATTCTCAGACTCTCAAAGGTCTCTAATACCGTGTTTTTAAATGGGTCGAAAGATTCTATTTCTTCTACTTCGTCCCCGAAAAAATGAATTCTAAACGCGTGGTCGGCATAGCTTGGAAAAACATCGATTACATCGCCCTTTACCCTGAAATTACCATTTTTGAAGTCGGCGGTAGTACGTGAATAAAGCCCCTGTACTAGTTGGTGCATGAATTTAGTTCTTGCTATGACTTGATCCTTTTGAATGGAAATCACATTTTTTTGAAACTCAACGGGATTTCCGATACCATACAAGCAAGAAACAGATGCCACAACTATGACATCACGCCTTCCGGAAAGTAACGATGAGGTGGTGCTCAAGCGCAGTTTTTCGATATCCTCATTAATAGAAAGGTCTTTCTCTATATAAAGACCAGAAGTGGGTATAAACGCTTCTGGCTGATAATAATCGTAATAGGAAACAAAATACTCTACAGCATTATTAGGAAAGAATTGCTTGAATTCCGAATAGAGCTGTGCGGCAAGTGTCTTGTTGTGGGCCAATACCAAGGTGGGGCGTTGCACACTTTCAATTACATTGGCTACCGTAAAAGTTTTACCTGAACCTGTAACACCTAAAAGGGTCTGGTACCGCTCACCACTCTCCATGCCTTTTGTTAATTGTCGAATCGCTTCCGGCTGATCGCCGGTCGGTTTGAACTCTGAGACTACTTTAAATTTCATCGTTTAAAAATACAAAAGATGGATGGCTTTTGGTGGGCTCTCGACCTAATTTTAATGCTTAGCGCTTTAGTGTAAAGTGACCCGTAATTTCGCGCTCGTCAATAAAGGTAGCCCTGAACCAGTAGTCTGAAGACGGTAAGGCGTTACCGTTAAAAGCTCCATTCCACCCACGGGATTTAGGGTCTAATTGAACAAGCAAGCTTCCGTATCGGTCGAAGATGGAAATTAATTCTAAACTGAACTCAAAGTTTTCCGGTGGAGGCACATACTGCCAAAAATCGTTGACTCCATCCCCATTCGGGGTGAAAAATTTAGGGAAGTCTTCTAGGTTTAAATCTCTATCGACAGTCCTTTCTGCAATACCACATCCATTTTTATCCCTGACATATACCTTTTCCGGCGAATTGGTTACATTCTCAAAAACAGGACTTTCTTGATATGGCCCTTCTTGACTGCCAAGCGCATATTCATATACTCCACTTCCACTCGCAAATACAGTAATGGTTTTTCTACCATTTTGGTAGATTACTTCAACTTTTTCAATTTGGGCGACCTCAGAGGTGACGATCGTAAATAACTGTGAACTTATACATTCGGTATAATTACCGTTAGACAGCCGTGTAAGGTTGTAAGCCTCATATCGATATCGCCCCGGTTCGCTAATGGCGGCTTCTTGCGTTTCTGAGATCAATGTCTCGTCGTTTCCCACATTCGCCTTGAACCAACGAAAACCATCGGCAGCATTATCTGCACGAATAATATAGGGTAGTTCATCACTACAAAGACCTACAAGGGCGGGAAAATCAATTTGTGGCCGGCGATATACGATTTCTCCGGTCTGTCCGTCCGTATAAGGGTCACAAACAAATGGCGCTGGACCGGTCTTAAATTTTTCTTCGGTACAGACACCCATACTTCCGAAGTCGTTAGAAGGTATAACGGTCACGTAGATTTGAGTGTCTTGAGGAAGGTCTTCGGGCGGCTCATAGGATAAAACATTGCCCACATTTTCATTATTAAGTAAGTCGGTGCCGCCAGCAGTGGTGCCAATCGATAATGTATAACCTGTCGCCGCGGGCGCATATGCCCATATAATATCTGTAACTATCGTTACGTTGGAAGCATTATTGTCTGGTGCTATTAAAATCGTACATGGGGGTGGTGCCGTTACTTCGACCGTCGTAAATGTTATTGACGAACATTCTTGTGGTTGCGCTGTAGATAGAAGGATGCTTATGGTAACGTAAATTTGAGTATTTGCAGGTAGTCCTAACGGGGCCTTGTAGAAATTATCTATTCCGACCGATCCACGGCTCAGTATATCCGTGCCGCCTGGGCTAGTGCCCAAAGAAATGAGATACCCATTAATACCTTGTACAGCAGACCATTCAATGGTCGCTTCAACGGGCACATCTTGCAAACCATTTGTAGGGAAGGCAAATATCGGACAGTTCTGTCCTTGCGAAACTAGTCCGAAAAGCAAAAATAGAATGCTCAATATTTTTCTCAACATAATTTCATCGCTAATACGCGGTAATTACAAGCTTTATCTTTTGAGCGTAAAAT
>ENA-ORXM01003564-ORXM01003564.1-marine-metagenome-genome-assembly--contig:-NODE-3564-length-15257-cov-3.513109_pt1 | contig 15257 bp, 10 predicted proteins | sample MGYA00237867_ERZ511480 | MGnify/ENA primary metagenome ERZ511480 (study PRJEB26309, sample SAMN06266103) | marine metagenome | isolation source: Algal blade | place: United Kingdom:Sidmouth, United...
TCGACTACTCCACGACCGAGAAATCCCTGTCCGGCGCGCGCATGGCCATCATGCGGCCCGGCACCGACGACCCTGCCCGGCACAAGGCGAAGGGCGACAAGGAGGAGCGCGAGATGTTCCTCCTGCTGCTCGGTCCCGAGTCGCCCGAGTTCAAGCGCGGTGTGCGGCCGGCGCAGAACCGCGAGGCGAAGCGCAAGAGCAGCTACACGCCGTCGGACGAGGACATCGAGGGGGATCGGCGCGCCGACTGCAAGTGGCTCGCCTCGCTCACCGTTGGCGGGCTCGCGTTCCTCGACGGGAAGTGGCTCGAGCCGGATCGGGAGAGCGCGTTCGATCTGTACTACCGCGTCGCGCCGGTGCGCGGGCAGGCGCTCACCTACGTCATGGACCAGGTCAATTTCACGAAGGGGTGAGGGCGGAGCTGTGTCTCTACGCGCAGACACTCGCATGGCTTCGGCTCACCCCGGACGGATCTGACGTGATGAACGGCGCCCGCTACGACATCCCGCTCCCCGACGTGCACGAGGACTACTCGCACCTGCCCGAGTTCCTGGGCGATGTGGGGCCGACCCACGCGACCGGGTTCGGGCACGCGCCGGTCCCGTTCTCGGAGATCGGCGCGTGGTCTCGAGAGACGGGGCTCGACCTGACGAGCTTCGAGGTGCAGGCGCTGCACGACATGTCCGCGCACTACGCGAGCGTGGCGAACCGCCCGGATGCCGCGTGCCCGACGGCGATGGGGGATGACGTGCGCGCGTCGATCGACGAGGAAGCGTTCGCGTCGTGGGATGCGTTGTTCGCCGAGGACGAGCACGCCTGATGGATCTCGCCGAGCTCGCGATCCGCGTCGACACGACGGACGTTCGGCGCGCGTCGGGGGATGTCGACGGGCTCGATCAGTCCGGGCGTCGCGCCGCGGGCGGCCTTGGAGCGGCGAGCGCGGCCGGGGCGGCGGCCGGGCGAAGCCTCGGCGGGCTGGCGGGAATGCTCGCTGGCGGACTCGGGCTCGGCATCCTCGCCTGGCGGGTACCGCTCGTCGAGCGGGCGCTGCGGCCGGTGCTCGACCTGATGCAGACGGTGCCGGTGTTCGCCTACCTGGTGCCGATCCTGTTCCTGTTCGGCTTCGGACCGGTCTCGGCCCTGATCGCGACGATCGTCTACGCGATGCCGCCGATGGCGCGGGTGACGGCCCTCGCGCTCCGCTCGGTCGATGCCGAGATCCGCGACCTCGGCGTCATGATCGGCTGCACGCCGCGGCAGCTGCTGTGGCGCGTGCTGCTGCCGGTCGCCCGTCCCGGTCTCATGGTCGGGGTCAACCAGGTCATCATGCTGTCGCTGAACATGGTCATCATCGCCTCGATGATCGGCGCGGGCGGGCTCGGCTACGACGTGCTCGCCTCGCTCAGGAAGCTCGACATCGGCGCCGGTATCGAGGCGGGCGTGGCGATCGTCGTGCTCGCGGTCGCCCTCGATCGGCTGAGTCAGGCCTACGCGACGCGGCGCGTAGCGCCGACCGTCCCGCGGGCGAGCGGCGCGGCCGGGCTTCTCCGCCGCCACCCGCGGCTCGCGCTCGTCACCGCCGTGACGCTCCTCTGCGCACTCGCCGGCAAGGCGCTGCCGGCGCTCGCCGACTATCCGGTGCAGCTCGAGCTGCACACCGGGGACTTCTGGAACGCGCTCGTGCGCGAGCTCAACGTCCGCTACTTCGATCACCTCGAGGCGGTGAAGACCTGGGTGCTGACCTGGTTCATGCTGCCGATCAAGCGCCTCCTGCTCGGCATTCCCTGGCCCTGGGGCCTCGTCCTCGTCGCGCTCGTCGGCGCGCGGGCCGGCGGCTGGCGGCTCGCCGCGCTCTGCACCGCCCTCGCCGCCTTCCTCGTCGTCAACGGTCTCTGGCGCGAGGCGATGACGACGGTCTATCTCTGCGGCGCGGCGGTCGTCATCGCCTGCCTGATCGGCATCCCGCTCGGCGTCCTCGCCGCGCTGCACCGCCCGAGCGCTCGCGTCGTCGCGGCGCTCGTCGACACGCTGCAGACGCTGCCGAGCTTCGTCTACCTGATCCCCGTGGTGATGCTCTTTCGCGTCGGCGACTTCACCGCGATGATCGCGGTCGTGCTCTACGCGCTCGCACCCGCGGTGCGCTACACGATGCACGGCGTCGGCGGCGTCGACGCGCGGCTGCTCGAGGCGGGCCGGGCGGCAGGCTGCACGCGCTGGCAGCTCTTCGCCCGGGTGCGCCTGCCGCTCGCGCTGCCCGAGATCCTGCTCGGGATCAACCAGACGATCATGCTCGCCCTCTCGATGCTCGTGATCACGGCGCTCGTCGGCACCCGCGATCTCGGTCAGGAGGTCTACATCGCGCTGACCAAGGCCGACGTCGGCCGCGGCATCGTCGCGGGCCTGGGCGTCGCCTTCATCGCGATCATCGCCGACCGTCTCGTCGCGGCCGGCGCCCGGCACGCGCGCGAGCGCTACGCACCGACCCGCGCGGAGGCGACATGAACGATGACGACGAACGGCGCGTGCGCGCCCTCACCTGCTGGCGCGACGCGGGCGCGCTCGCGATCGCGCCGCTCGCGGGCGGCATGACCAACGCCAACTACCTCGTCCACGACGGCGACGCGCGTCTCGTCGTGCGTCTCGGCGAGGACATCCCCGAGCACCACGTCTCGCGCGCCGCCGAGCTCGCCGCGAGCCGTGCCGCGCAGGCCGCGGGCGTGGCCCCCGCGGTGCGTCACGCGGCCCCCGGCGCGCTGGTGCTCGAGCACGTCGCCGGTCGCACGCTCGCCCCCGAGGACATCGCCGGGAACGAGACGCTGCTCGAGCGCGTCGTCGCGCTCGTCGCCCGTGCCCACGGTGAGATACCGCGGCATCTGCGGGGTCCGGCACCGGCGTTCTGGGTGTTCCATATCGTGCGCGACTACGCGGCGACGCTCGCCGAGAGCCGCTCGCCGCACGCGGGCGAGCTCGATGCGCTGCTCGAGGTGGCGACGAGTCTCGAGCGGGCGGCCGCCCCGTTCGACATCGTCTTCGGTCACAACGATCTCCTTGCGGCGAACCTGATCGACGACGGCGAGCGGCTGTGGCTCGTCGACTGGGAGTACGCGGGGTTCAACACGCCCCTCTTCGACCTCGGCGGACTCGCCACCAACAACGCTCTCGACGAGACGGCCGAGCGCCGGATGCTCGAGCGTTACTTCGAACGCGCGGTGGACGACGCGCTCTGGCGCCGCTACCTCGCGATGAGCTGCGCCTCGCTCTTGCGCGAGACGCTCTGGAGCATGGTCTCGGAGCTTCGCTCGAGCCTCGACGTCGACTACGCGGCCTACACGGCCGAGAATCGCGAACGCTTCGAGCGCGCCCGCGCGCGCTTCGCCGCGCTCTGACCCCGGAGCCGTCCTCATGAACGCGCTACCCTCGTCCGCCCGCGTCGTCGTCGTCGGCGGCGGTATCGTCGGCTGCTCGACCGCCTATCATCTCGCCCGACTCGGCGTCGAGACCGTGCTCCTCGAGCGCGCCAAGCTGACCTCCGGCACGACCTTCCACGCCGCCGGTCTGGTCGGACAGCTGCGCGCGAACGCGAACATCACCGAGCTCCTCGGCTACTCGGTCGCGCTCTACGCAGGGCTCGAGGAGGAGACCGGGCTCGCCAGCGGCTGGAAGGGCAACGGCGGATTGCGTCTCGCCTGCAACGCCGCGCGCTGGGAGGAAGTTCGACGCCAGGCGACGACGGCACGCTCCTTCGGGCTCGAGATGTCCCTGCTCACGCCGACCGAGGCGCAAGCGCTGTGGCCACCGATGGATGTCGGCGACGTGGTCGGTGCGGCCTTTCTGCCGAGCGACGGGCAGGCGAACCCTTCGGACATCACCGCCGCGCTCGCCCGCGGCGCGCGCACGGCCGGCGCCCTCGTCGTCGAGGACTGCCCGGTGCTCGACCTCGAGTTCGCGAGCGGCGCGCGGCGGGACCGGGTGCGCGCCGTCGTCACCGAAGCCGGCCGCATCGAGTGCGAGCGCGTCGTGCTCTGCACGGGGATGTGGACGCGGGCCTTCGCCGCGCGCTTCGGCGTCGATGTCCCGCTCGTCCCGGTGCGTCACCAGTACCTCGTCACCGAGCCGATCGCGGGCGTCACGGACGCGCTCCCGACGCTGCGCGATCCCGACCGCCTGACCTACTACAAGGAAGAGGTCGGCGGGCTTGCGCTCGGTGGCTACGAGCCGGACCCCGTGCCCTGGGCCGTCGACGGAATCCCCCAGGGCTTCCACTTCACGCTGCTCGACGGCGACGTCGAGCACTTCGGCCCGACGCTCGAGCTCGCCCTCGGGCGGGTGCCGGCGCTCGCCGAGACCGGCGTCAAGACGCTTGTCAGCGGCCCCGAGAGCTTCACCCCCGACGGCAACTTCATCCTCGGGGAGGCGCCCGGGCTCGACGGGCTGTTCGTCGGCGCGGGCTTCAACGCCTACGGCATCGCCGCCGGCGGCGGCGCCGGCATGGCGCTCGCCGAATGGGTCCATCACGCTCACCCGCCGTTCGATCTCTGGCCGGTGGACATCCGCCGCTTCGGCCGCCCGCACCGCGATGTGGGCTGGACGCGCGAGCGCACGCTCGAGGCCTACGCCAAGCACTACGCGATCGCCTGGCCGAACGACGAGATGCGCTCCGCCCGCCCCTGTCGTCGCTCCCCCCTCTACGCGGCGCTCGCCGAGCGTGGCGCCTCCTTCGGCGAGAAGCTCGGCTGGGAGCGGCCGAACTGGTTCGCCGACCCGGAGCGCGGCGAGCGACCCGTCGACGAGCCCGCCTTCGGGCGCCCGAACTGGCAGGACGCGGTCGCTCGCGAGCACCGCGCGGCACGCGAGCGGGCGGTGCTGATCGATCAGAGCTCTTTCGCGAAGTTCGTGCTGAAGGGGCCGGATGCGGCCGCCGCGCTCGATCGGATCGCGGCGAACGATGTCGATCGACCCGTCGGCACGCTCGTCTACACGCAGATGCTCAACGATCGCGGCGGCATCGAGTGCGACCTCACCGTCGCCCGCACCGCCCGCGACGAGTGCTACATCGTCACCGGCACCGGCTTCGCGACACACGACTTCGACTGGATCTCGCGCGCGCTGCCCGACGACGCGCGCGCCGAGCTCCTCGACGTGACCTCGGCCTTCGCGGTGCTGACCCTCGCCGGCCCCACCTCCCGCGCGATCCTCGCCGCGGTCACCGACGACGACGTTTCGCCCCAGGGTTTTCCCTTCGCGCGGGTCCGCACGCTGCACGTCGCCGGCGCCCCGCTGCGGGCGCTGCGCGTGAGCTACGTCGGTGAGCTCGGCTGGGAGCTGCACGTGCCGACCGAGCACGCGCTCGCCGTCTACGAGCGGTTGCACGCGGCGGGCGCGACGCACGGGCTCGTCGACGCCGGCTACCGCGCGATCGAATCCTGCCGGCTCGAGAAGGGCTACCGCGCCTGGGGTGGCGACATCGGCCCCGACCATACCCCGCTCGAGGCCGGGCTCGGCTGGGCGTTGAAGCCCGCTTCCTCCCCGATCCCCTGGCGCGGTCGCGAGGCGATCGCGCGGCAGCGGCGCGAAGGGCTGAAGAAGCGTCTGGTCGGCTTCACCGTCGCCGACCCCGATCTCGCACTGCACGGGCGCGAGACGATTCTGCGCGACGGCGAGGCGGTCGGCTGGCTCTCGAGCGGCGGGCGCGGCCATCATCTCGGGCTCGCGATCGGCTACGGCTACGTCCGGCGTGCCGCCGGGGTCGAGGAGGCCTGGCTCCGCGCCGGGCGCTACGCGCTCGATGTCGCCTCCCGTACCGTCGCTTGCGAGCTCGCCCTCGAGCCCCCCTACGATCCGGGCAACCTCCGGCCGCGAAGTTGAGGGAGACAGGGCGAGCGCGACGGGCCGAAAAAGACGGATGAAGACGGAGAGAGACGATGACGAGGAGCGAGGACGCGGGCGGCGAGGGCCGTGAGACCGGCGATGCGCCGGCGGAGAGCGCCGAGGAGGCGCGCGCGGCGCTCGCCGCGGCGTTGCCGGAACACCCGGCGGCCCGCTCGAGCGACGCGCCGGTCGAGCGTCTCGGCGGACTCACCAATCGCGTCTTCCGCGTCGGCACGGGGACCGAGGGCGTCGTCGTGCGCCTGCCCGGCGCGGGCACCGAGGCCTACATCGACCGCGAGGTCGAGGCGATCAACGCCCGCACGGCCGCGCGCGCGGGCGTCTCGCCCGAGGTGCTGCACGCGGACCCGGCGAGCGGCATCCTGATCACGCGCGCACTCGAGGCGGTGATGACGATGAGCCCCGCGGAATTTCGTGCACGCGCGGGTGCCGTCGAGCGCGCCGGCCACGCGCTCGCCACGCTGCACCGCTCGGGCGAGACCTTCGCGTTCCGCTTCGAGCCGTTCGCGATGATCGAGGAGTACCTCGCTCTGCTCTCGACCCGCACCGTCGAGCTGCCGGCGGGCTACCACGAGGTCGTGCGTCGCGCCGAGCCCCTGCGCGATGCGCTCGAGGCGAGCGCGGGGCCGCTCGCGCCCTGCCACTGCGATCCGCTGTGCGAGAACTTCCTCGACACGGGGGAGCGGGTGTGGATCGTCGACTGGGAGTACTCGGGGATGAACGATCCGTACTGGGACATCGGCGACCTCGCGATCGAGGGTGGCTTCGATGCCGATCAGGAGCGGCGACTGCTCGCCGCCTGGTGCGGCGCCGAGCCCACCCCGTCCGAGACCGCGCGGGTCGTCGTCTACAAGGCGGTCTGCGATCTCCTGTGGACGCTCTGGGGGCTGATCCAGCACGCCGACGGCAACCCCGCCGAGGACTTCATGGCCTACGCGCTCGGACGCTTCGAGCGCTGCAAGGCGCTGATGGACGACACCGATTTCGATGTCCACGTCGCGCGACTCGGCGAGCCACGACCGGCGCGCGGCGGGTGAACCGAACCTCTCAGCCCCCCACCGTAGGGTCGTCCGACACCCGGATCAGCAGCTTGCCGAAGTTCTCGCCGCGCAGTAGCCCGGCGAAGGCGTCCGGCGCGTTCTCGAGCCCGTCGCGAACGTCCTCGCGGTAGCGGATCTTGCCCTCCCGGAGCCAGGCACCGATCTCGGTCACGAACTCGTCCTGCAGGTCCGCGTGATCGAAGACGATGAACCCCCGGAGCGTCAGCCGCTTCACGAGGATCGCGCGCATCAGTGCGGGCGTGGGGTCCGTCACCTTCGGCAGGGAAGTCGCGTTGTACCAGTGGATCAGCCCGCAGACCGGCACGCGGGCGAACGTGTTCAGCAGCGGCAGCACCGCCTCGAAGAGCGGACCGCCGACGTTCTCCCAATAGATGTCGATACCCTCCGGGCAGGCCGCCTCGAGCGTCGCGGCGAAGTCCGGTGCGCGGTAGTCGAGCGCCGCGTCGAAGCCGAGCTCGTCGAGCAGGTAGGCGCGCTTGTCCGCCGAGCCTGCGAGGCCGACGACGCGACAGCCGCGAAGCTTGGCGATCTGCCCGACCAAGGCGCCCACGGCGCCCGATGCGGCGGCGAGCACGAGCGTCTCGCCGGGCTCGGGGCGGCCGATCTCGCGCAGTCCGCTCCACGCGGTCAGTCCGGGCATGCCGAGCACGCCGAGCGCGGAGCCGATCGGGGCGACGCTCGGGTCGAGCCGTCGCGCCTCGCTCGCTCCGAGCGTCGCGTAGTCCTGCCAACCGCCCTGGGCGAGGACGAAGTCACCGATCTCGAACCCGTCGAGCTTCGAGGCGATGACCTGGCCGACGGTGCCGCCGGTCATGACCTCGCCGATCTCGACGGCGGCGGCGTAGGACGGCGCGTCGTTCATGCGCCCGCGCATGTAGGGGTCGAGCGAGAGGTAGATCGTGCGCGCGACGAGCTCGTCCTCGTTCGGCTCGGGTATCGGGCCGTGCTCGAGGCGGAAGCTGTCGGCGTTCGGTTCGCCGCGCGGTCGCGCGGCGAGCACGATGCGGCGGTTGCCGTCGTCGTTCGCGTCCATGGTCATCGTCCCGTATCGGAGCTCGCCGTTCCCGAGCCGAAGGGGAGCGGAGCAGGCGTGCCTGGCGGTGTCGCGTTCATCCTGTCGGGAAGGGAGCGCGACGGTGGAAACCGGTCGATGGTATCGGATGGCGGCGAATCGGCCATCGGAGTACGGGAAACGGCTCGAACGGCGCGAAGCCGGGTATCGTCGTGCTCCGCCCTTCCCCCCTCCGGTAGGAGAATCCATTGAACGGTGCCGAAAGTCTGGTCCGCTCGCTGCTCGATGTCGGTGTCGAGGTCTGCTTCGCCAACCCCGGCACGTCCGAGATGCACTTCGTCGCCGCGCTCGATCGGGTGGGCGGCATCCGCTGCGTGCTCGGCCTGTTCGAGGGGGTCGTGACCGGCGCCGCGGACGGCTACGCGCGCATGGCCGGCAGACCCGGCGTGACCCTCCTGCACCTCGGACCGGGGCTGGCCAACGGCATCGCCAACCTGCACAACGCGCGCAAGGCGGGCTCGCCGATCGTCAACGTGGGCGGCGAGCACGCGAGCTGGCACATCGAGCACGACGCACCGTTGACCGCCGACATCGAGGGCCTCGCCCGGCCGGTCTCGCACTGGCTCAGGACGAGCGCCTCGGCCGAGGCGCTCGCCGCCGACGGTGCCGCGGCGTACTTCGCGGCGAGCGCCGCGCCGGGGCGGATCGCGACGCTGGTGGTTCCGGCGAACACGGCCTGGGAGAGCGTGCGATCAGGCGTCGCCTCCGCATCCGACCATCCCGCCGAGCGCATCACCGAGCACGGTCCCGAAGGGGCCACCGACGGCGGCCTCGGGAGCGCGGCCGACACCGTCTCGGCGCGACCACCGCCTCCGCCCCGGCGGGTCCACGCCGATCGGATCGCGGACATCGCCGACGTTCTCCGCGGCGACGAGCCGGTCGCCCTCGTGCTCGGCGGCGCGGCACTGCGCGAGGAGGCGCTGCTGCACGCCGGACGCATCGCTCGGGCCAGTGGCGCGACGCTTCTGTGCGAGACCTTCAAGCGGCGCATGGAGCGGGGCGCGGGCCGGGTAGCGGTTCCGGCCATCCCCTACCGCGTTCAGGACGCCGTCTCGCTACTCTCGCCCTTCGCCCACCTCGTGACCGTCGGTGCCAAGCCGCCGGTGGCCTTCTTCGCCTACCCCGACACCCCGAGCGAGCTGTACCCGCCGGCGGCGGGGCTGCACGCCCTCGCCGCGGCCGAGGAGGACGTCCCGCGGGCACTGAGAGATCTCGAACGGGCGCTCGATGCCGAGGACCTCGAACCCGAGCGGCAGCGGCCGTCGGTGCCCGACCGCTGTGCCGACGGCCCCCTGACCCCGGAGGCGCTCGCGAACGTCGTCGCTCGGCTGCTGCCGGAGAACGCCATCGTCGTCGACGAGTCGATCACCGCCGGACGCGGCGTTTTTCCGGCCACGATCGGCGCCGCCCCCCACGACTGGTTGCAGGTCTGCGGCGGCTCGATCGGCGGTGGCTTCCCGCTCGCGACCGGTGCCGCCATCGCCTCCCCCGAACGCCAGGTAATCTGTCTCGAAGGGGACGGCAGCGCGATGTACACCCTGCAGGCGCTCTGGACTCAGGCGCGCGAATCGCTCGACGTCACCACGCTCGTGCTCGCCAACCGGAGCTACGAGATCCTCAAGCACGAGCTCGAGAACGTGCAGGCGCGAAGCGGCGAGATCGCTCTCGGCATGATGGAGCTCGAGCGCCCGGCGCTGGATTGGGTGTCGGTGGCCGAGGGAATGGGGGTGGCGGCGGTGCGGGCCGCGACCGTGGCCGAGCTCGAGGACGCGCTCGCCACGGCGCTCGCCGCACCCGGTCCTCGCCTCATCGAGGCGATGATCTGACCGAGGGGGGGTACCCGCCTCCGCCGATACCCGATACCTTTCCGTCCGGGCCTACCGCACACACCGTCATGAACGACTCCGCAGCCGAGGTTCACGAGTGGATCGTGGAGGGACGCGTCCAGGGCGTGGCCTTTCGCGCCGCCGCTCGCCGGCAGGCGCTCGAGCTCGGGCTGCGGGGCTTGGCGGAGAATCTGCCCGACGGACGCGTGCGCGTGCTCGCGGGCGGCGAGGCGGCCGCGCTCGAGCGCTTCGCCGACTGGCTGCACGAAGGGCCACCGGCGGCGCACGTGGCCCGAGTCACGCGTCTCGAGGGCTCGGGCGAGGCCTCCGAGAACGCCCCGCCCGAGGGCTTCGTCACGCGTTGAGTCGTCGCTCGCTCAAAGAGCCCCGGCCGCGCCGTCCTCTGAACAGCAGCACCAGCACGAGCGCCCCCATACTCGCACCACCCGCGGCACCGCCTCCGCTCGATCCGCCGCTCTCGTCGGCGAGCACGATCGGTGACTCGGACTCCCCGCCCGGCGTCGGACCGGGTTCCGCCTCCGGATCGACGCCCGGCACCGGATCCACGGCGCCGGGCGAGGTGATCGGCCGGCCCTGCTCGATGCTCTCGCCCACTCGATTGCGAACGACCAGGTTCGACACGCCCGGATACTTCAGATTCCAGCTGCCGTAGTCCATGGCGTAGAACTCGACGTTCATCCGGTACTCACCGGGGCTGCCCGTACCCTCCCAGACGAAGGGGATCGTTTCGGTCTCGCCCGCCTCGATCTGCACCAGGGTCCTGTCGTCGAGGTGAACGATCTCCTTTCCCGCCTCGTCGTATATGTTGACGATGACGCGGAAGGGCTCGTCGCCGCGATCGTTCCTCACGCGCACGCCGAAATCGACCTCGCTGCTGACGAAGTGCTCGTCGCTCGCGTACTCGATTCCCTCGACCGAGGGCAGTACCGGTGTGGTGAAGTCCGGGTCGGTGATACGCACGACCTGCGAGGACGAGCGACGGACCGATTCCCCAGCGGCGCTGACCTCGAGCGTGACGGTGTAGTCGCCGTGAGTGGCGTAGATGTGCCTCACCCTGACCCCGGCGGCGGTATTGCCGTCGCCGAAGTCCCACATGTAGCTCAACGTCTCGCCACCGGTGTGATACGAGCTCGAGGCGTCGAAGTTGAGTGTCGACGGCAAGGCGGGGTCGGGCGAGGTGATGAAGGAGACCACGGGGTAACGCTGCACGCTGCCCGAGGCGTCGTGGCGCAGGCAGCGGATCTCCGACACCGGTGTGCCGTCCACCGTTCCGACCTCGTAGGCGATGAAGCAGACGTTGCCGCTGCGGTCGGTGTCGACATCGGTCGGCTTGCCGGCCTCGGCGACCTGCAGCACGCTCGAGGGGTTGCCGCCGCCGTCGTTCAGCCGCACCGAGGAGAGGGTGTCGAAGACGTAGTCGCCGAACACGCAGGAGCCGTTGAAGTCCGCCGGGTACTCGGGCGAATCGGGCACGGCGCAACCGATGACCGCACCGAGGAACAGCTCCTCGTCGCCGAGGATACGTGGCTCGTGCGGGTAGGCGTAGACCGGCTCGACCCAGGTGCCGGGCGGGAGCGGGCAGGAGCCGAGTCGCTCGCCGTCGCGGCTCAGCGAGAGGGTCTCGTAACCGTTGCGTGCCGGGCCGTTCTCCCGGCAGGGCCAGCCGGCGTTCTCCCCCGCGTCGAGGCAGTAGATCCCCTCGTTGAGATACCACCCGACGTTGCCGACACAGAACTGACCCGTGGCGGGGTTGAAGGCCCCGCTCTTCGGATTGCGCAGCCCCCTGGCGAACACCTTCGACGCGTTGTCGTTCGGGTTGCCGGTGAAGAAGGGGTTGTCCGACGGTCCCGTCCCGTCGATGTCGATGCGCAGGATCTTGCCCGAGAGGTGCTCGTTACGCATCGCGTAGAAGGCGTGCGGATCCGGCGAGTAGAAGCCCGCGCCGTCGCCGGTACCGACGTAGATCTTCCTGTCCGGTCCGTAGCGGACGAAGGTGAACGAGTGACTGCCGTGATCGACGGCGCCGCAGTCGGCCCCGAGCGGACGATCGTTGCAGGAGGGGAACTCGGGCGTGGCGCTGAGCTTGCCGAGAATGACATCGGCCTCGGTCGGTGCGTCCGCGAAATACTCGACGCCGCCGTCGGCGGCGCGCTCCTCGCGCAACCGAAGCCTGGCGACCTTGGCGTATTTCGGGCCTTGCGGGCCGGTGACGCCGTTCTCGTGGGTGTAGGCGATGACGATCTCCTTGACCAACGGGAAATCGGGATGGACATCGATGCCGCCGATACCGCGATCGATGTAGTTGGCGACCTGATCGGTCATCTCGACGACGGGCTCGATCTGCAGCACGCCGTCGACGATCACCCTGACACGCCCGTCCTTCTCGGCGACGAAGACCGCATCAGCCCGCTCGGCGAAGGCGAACGAGGTCGCCTTGAGCAGCCCGGTGAAGTCGCCCTCGGGGGTGAAGGGGTCGTTCCGGACCTCCTCGAGGGTGCTGCCGATCGTGGACAGGTAGAAGCCGGGGGTCTGCACCTGTGGCGCGCCGTGCGCCGCGAGCGACAACGCCGCTCCGAGCACACCGATCGCCAGCGTGCCGAGCGCGCCGAGGCGCCGTGACGTACCGAGCCGCTTTCGCGCTCCTTCCACCGTACCGCTCATCACGACCTCTCGAAGAACCGATTGTTCACCGTCGAGAGTAGTTGACGGTGCACGTAAGAACAGCCACCGAGCCGGACCGGACCGACCCTTACGGTCCTTCGTCGATCCATCTCCCGATCAGCTCCACACCGGCCTCGTCGACCACGTGCGTCGACAGCGGTGGCATACGGGCCTCGTCGGTGCGCCGCAGCCGCTGCCAGAGCACGCTCGCGCTCTTGTCGCCCGAGGCGACGATCCGCGCGCCGGCGATACCGAGATCCCCGGCGTTCGGGGCGACACCGACGACGTTCATCGCCTCGACGGGGGTGTCCGCACGCAGGTCCATGGCGGTCGGGGCGGGTCCCCCGGGCTGGTGGCAGGAGCTGCAGTTGACATCGAGATAGGCCCGGGCGCGCGCCTCGACGCCGCGGGTGTCGTCATCGAGTGGCGCGAAAGCGTCGTAGCCCCCGACATCATCGACCTCCCGATCGAACAGGCTCACGTGCTCGAACGTCGCGAGCTGGTTGGCCACGCCGTCCGGGTAGGCGAAATCGGCGTTGAACTGAGCGGTCTTGGGCCCGAGGAGAAAACCCTCCACGCGCGTGTGGCAAGCCATGCAGTCGGCACGGCTCGGATACTCGTAGAGCTGCTCGCGGACCTCGCCGGAGGAGAGCCTGACGCTGAGCGCTTCGGTGCGCCGCTCGTTCGCGAGCGTCGCGTCCAGCTGATCGTCGTCCCAGTGGTAGCTGTAGCCCCGCCATCCCTCGCGGGTGTGCAGCAGCACCCGTGTCTCGAGGCGTCGGCGCGAGTCCGGGTCGCCCTCGATCCGCTCGATCTCGAAATGCTTGACCGAGACCGAGCCGAGCGGGAACGTCCAGTCGTCGGCGCTGAAGCCGATCCGCTCGCCGTCGGGGATGCCGAGCCAGCGCCGCTTGTGGGTGCCGTCGGACCAGAACGGGTGGGCCGGGCGGTACGCGATCAGACCCTCGCTCGGCGTCAGGCTGCCGGTGTCGGTGAACAGACCGGTCTCGGACAGCTTGGCCGGCACCCGGGCGTTCGCCGCCACCACCGGCTCGAAACGGAACAGTCCGTCGTAGCGGGAGATGACCATGACCTCTCCGTCGCGGGACTCGACGAAGCCGGTCGGTTGCTCGATCGTGGCGATCGCCTCGTCGACGTAGCGCTCGCCGTCCCGCTCGAGGGCCCAGACGGTGCCGCTGGTGAAATCGGCGAACAGGTAGCGTCCGAACAGGGACTCCAGCGCGTTGCCGCGATAGACGTAGCCGCCGATGACGGCGAGCCCCTCGTCGTGCCCGTACTCGTGAACGGGCGGCGCAAAGGCCGATTCGGGCAGGGTGTTGGTCGAGTCGTTGTAGAGCGCCGTGCCCTCGTAGACACGCCAGCCGTAATTGCCCCCCGACTCGACGATGCTGATCTCCTCGAGCTCGTTCTGTCCGACATCACCGACCCAGAGCTCGCCGCTCTGGCGATCGAAGGTGAAGCGGTAGGGGTTGCGGAACCCGAGCGCGTAGATCTCGGGGCGTGCGCCCTCGACACCGACGAAGGGGTTGTCGGGCGGGATATCGTAGGCCTCGTTCGGGTCTGCGGGGTGGACGTCGATGCGTAGCACCTTGCCGAGCAGCACGGAGAGATCCTGGGCGTAGTTGCGCGGATCGCCCCCGTCGCCCCCGTCGCCGAGCGAGACGTAGAGGTGAGCGTCGGGGCCGAACTGGAGCGCACCGCCGTTGTGGTTCTTGAACGGCTGGGTGATCTGCAGGAGCGCGCGCTCGCTGTTGGGGTCGATCCGATCGGTCGCGGCGTCCCAGAGCGCTCGACTGACGACCGATCGAGACGGCTCCTCGCCCGCCGTGTAGAGGAAGTAGACGAAGCGATTCTCGGTGAAGCGCGGATCGAAGGCGAAACCGAGAAGACCTTGCTCGGCGGAGGACGAGTTCACCTTCGGGGAGAGATCGAGAACGGTCTCGGTCTCGCTGACCGCCGGATCGTCGTCGAACACCTTGAACTCGCCGAACCGCTCGATCACGGCGATGCGATCCTGCCCGGGCACGGGCGCGGCGTGCAGCGCCTCGGAGAACCGGCCGAGCTCCGGATAGACGGGCACGAGGCGGTAGCCGCCGTCACCGCCACCCTCGAGCGAGAGGGCGAAGTCGGCCAGAGCGGGACGCTCGGACAATCCGTGGGCGACACGGGGTGCGTTCGTTTCGGCACCACCCGACGACGATGTTCCGCCCTCGCTCGCGCCACCGCCCGTGGCCGCCCCCTCCGGCGCCGTGCCGCCAGCGGTGGCCGGAGGATTGCCGCCGCCCCCCGACGAGCCGTCGTCGAGGCCGGCGGTCGTCGAGCCGCCGCCGCTGTCGCTACAGGCGACGAGCGACACCGCGAGCCGCTGAGTGAAGGCGAAAAAAAGCTCCTGCACGACTGGATCTCTGGATTAAACGGTGATCCCACACCGACCGAATCGGCATCCGTTGAAGCTGAAAACGAACTTCCTACTCAACCAAAAGCAGAAACGATCGCCGCCGCCGCTGAAGTCGAAAACCAACTTCCCGCCGAAGCCAGCCTCGATGAACAAGTCCGATTCCTTTTCGAACGGAGTTGCCAACGTTGCCACAACCCGCGCAAGCGCCGCGAACCGACTCTTTCCTCGACTTCAGATCTCGCCGCCTTGTTGCGCAATGGCGACGCCCAGAAAATCCTTGATCGCATCACTCTGCCGGAAGGCAACGAGGA
>ENA-ORXM01003565-ORXM01003565.1-marine-metagenome-genome-assembly--contig:-NODE-3565-length-15255-cov-3.728884_pt1 | contig 15255 bp, 14 predicted proteins | sample MGYA00237867_ERZ511480 | MGnify/ENA primary metagenome ERZ511480 (study PRJEB26309, sample SAMN06266103) | marine metagenome | isolation source: Algal blade | place: United Kingdom:Sidmouth, United...
TATGTTGTCGACGGCGTTATCCACTACGCCGTTGCTAACATGCCTGGAGCTGTGCCCAATACGAGTACGAAAGCACTTGCTTACCAGACGATTAATTACGCGGTAAATCTTGCCAATCAAGGTGTAGATGCTTTAGGAAAAGACCCATCACTACTTAAAGGTCTCAACACGCATAAAGGAAAACTCACCCATGAAGGGGTCGGGAAAGCGTTTGGCATTGAGACGCTGGCACCTGCGAAGGCTCTCGAGGGCTAAAGAGAAAAAGTAGTGCCTACTGAAAACTAGCGCAGTTTTGCCAGCGCCTTCCGAATCAGCGCCTCCGCCGCATCCTCCGGAGCGTCGAGCGCGATTTGCGCCACTACAGATTTCACTTGCGTTTCGCGGTAACCAAGTGCAAGTAGTGCTTGCACCGCGTCGTCACCTGCTTCCGATAAAACCGACTGAGGCCGCACGCTGCCCGACGCTGCCATAAGGTGTTCGGGTAACTTGTTGCGCAGGTCCAAAATAATCCGCTCAGCCGTTTTTTTACCGACGCCGGGCGCACTCGAGAGCAGCCCCGCGTCGCCGCCTAAAATAGCCGAAGCTATGAGCGTGGTCGGCATAGACGACAAAATCCCCAAACCCACCTTCGGACCGATGCCCGACACGCTTATAAGGTAGCGAAACAGCTCGAGCATATCCGCATCGTGAAAACCGTAAAGCGACAGGTCATCTTCTCTGACGACCAGGTGCGTGTGAAGCCGCACGGCGGCACCTTTGCTACAAGCCATGAGGGTTGCTTTCGGCGCAGAGACCTCAAGCCCGAATGCACCTGCTTGCATGACTAGGCTCGAGGCGCGTATTTCAGCTACTATTCCGTCTAGGAAAGCAATCATAAAATTGAAGGAGGAAGGAAGAAGGAAGAAGGAAGATATAGTGTGCTTTTCATTAGCGGTTGACCTCTCGTTGTTTGAGATGTTTGATAAAACCGGAAAGCTGTCTAGCGATGGAAACCGCTTTGTTGTTTAGTTGCTCGAAGCTTGCTCGGTCAATATAGTTTAGGTCGAGGGCGACATAGAGTTGAGAACGAATCTCTGCGGCGGAAGCTTTAGCAATATAGAGAAATTGAGCAAATTCTTTATTGGTTTGTCGTTCGAGGCCCTCAGCAATATTGGACATGATAGATGCCGCCGCTCGCCGTATTTGGTCCCTCAGCCCAAAATCTTTAGCGAACTCTCTATTTGCGGATGCTATATAGATAAGTTTGACGAATCCCCTGGCATCCTGCCAGACTTCCATATCTTCAAACGTCTTAGCTTGCATCATTTTCTTTCTTCTTCCTTCTTCAATCTTAAATCTCTTTAAAAAGAGGTGCAAAAATCGCCTCATAACTAATATCAGCGAGTGTCTCACACCCCGTCAGTCGCATAGCGTAGGCTAGTTCCGCCTGTAAATTTGCCAGCGAGCGGTCACTATCAACGATGACCGCCTCTGCGCCTAAAGCCAAATAGCGAAACACGTCGATGCCACTGCGAACAGGGCCGCCTGCGTAAATCGAAATCATGCCTGCGACAGCGTCGAAAACCTCGGGGAAAATGTCTATGGTGGCGGGACCGTCCATATAGTAGCCCGCGCCGGAGTGAACGACGATAGCCTCGAGCCCTGCCTCGGCGGCAATTTCAGCGTCTTTAGGGCTGCACACGCCGTAGAGCCAGACCGGGCACCCTGCTGCCGCGCCGAGTTCGGCCAAGTCTTCGCGGGTTTTGGGCCGCCAATCGTTTAAGCCGAACGGCGGCGTTTCGGCTAGAACACTAAAGTCCAGTGCCAGGGCAGGAACATTTCTAGCAGCGAGTTTGCGCACCTTCGGCATAAGTTCGCCCATTTTTTGCGTTTTGAGAAGGGCAATGGCCCTGTCGAACGCGAAGCCCTCACCCTGCGCCAAAATGAGTTCGGCGCTGACTAAGCTTAGGGTCTCGAGTGTGACCCCAACTTCAACCAGGGGCAAAATGGGAGCGGCCAACTCCTGCTCTAAAAGTGAGAAATGACTGTTCACCTCATGCACGTCGTGCAGGAGTTTAGGGATGAGTTGGTAGCTTGCTAGGGCGGCAATATCGCGTTCGGGCATCAGAACAAGTGTAGCAGCTTTAGAAAATTAGCATGCTAAGGTAAATACGTGAGAGACGCCATTACTATAAAGCTTGGTGACAACGGTAGGTTTATCATCCCTAGCAAAATAAGAAAGCAGCTCAACCTCAAAGAAGGGGACCAGCTGAGGGTCAGTACCGAAGCTGGCAAAATCATCATCTTCACACCAGAAGCCCTGCTTGGGGAGTTTTATGACCTCACGCAAAATATCAGGTCTAGTCATGCGGACGTTGTACAAGAGCTTTTAGATGAACGCCGCCAAGAGGCTGACCCAACAACTTGGTGCGGGGGTTTATACGGCGGATAAAGTGTGGCTTAAGGTAGCCAAAACCCTCGAGCTAACGGTTCAGTCGCTAAGATCATAAATTGGCGAGGACGTTCGTTATTTGCCCTTTTGTCTGTCGGTTGAAGGGTCAGTTTCACCGTCTGCAAGCGTGAAGCCTAAACCAAAAGCTTTTCTGGGTAGTTTTTTTGAGACAGCTTGAGGGTTAGATTTTCCAATGTCCCTTCCCTGCCTAACCCTTACACTAACCATGTGATAGAAGCTCAGAACTTAACAAAGCGCTTTGCTAAACACGTCGCTATCGATAACTTAAGTTTCCACGTCAAAGCAGGCGAAGTCTACGGTTTGCTCGGTCCCAACGGCGCGGGTAAAACAACGACACTGCGCATACTTTCGACCCTGATAACTGCCGACGAAGGCAGCGCATCAGTAAACGGCTTCGACGTCAAAAAACAAGCTGAGGAAGTCCGCAAAACTATCGGTGTGGTCAACGGCGGCATGGGTCTTTACGACAGGTTGACCGGGCGGGAGATTTTGCATTATTTTGGCAGGCTTTATGACATGCCGCATGCACTTGTCACGGCACGTATTAAAGAACTCGATGACCTGCTCGAGCTGGGCGAGACCCTCAAACGACGTGCAGGCGGCTTTTCCACAGGGATGAAACAAAAAATTGTGATTGCCAGAGCCGTTTTGCACGATCCACCCGTGATTTTCTTTGACGAGGCAACGAGCGGGCTCGACGTGATGGCGCGCCGCGCGGTGATGAACTTTGTCAAAAACTATCCGAGTAGAGGACGCGCGGTGATTTACTCAACCCACGTCATGAGCGAGGTCGAAGAACTTTGTGACCGCGCAGGCATTATTTTCGGGGGCAAACTTATCGCCGAAAACAGTGTGCCAGAACTTGTTGCTGAGGTGGGTGCAAAAAATCTCGAGAGGGCCTTTTTCACCCATGTCGAGCGTTCAGGTTTGGCAGAGGTCGCCCTATGAACGCGGCTAAGATTTGGCAGGTCGCCGCCAAAGAAATCCTCTCGACGCTGCGTGACCGGCGTGCGCTCGTCTCGAGCTTACTCATTCCCTTGCTTATTTTGCCCGCGACCATGCTCGGCTTACCCCTTGCTTTAGGCGGTTTGTTCGAGCGTGAGCAGACAACCGTGACCGAGGTTGCGGTGGAGGGCTTAGCTTTTTTACCTGCAGATTTACGGGCAGCCTTTGAAGAGGAAAACGTCACCTTAATCGAAACGACCACACCCGAGCAGGATGTGCGCGAGGGTATTGTGCAACTTGCACTTAGCGTGCCGGAAAACTTAACCGAAAACCTCGAGACCCGTGAAAAAGTTTCTTTAACCCTTTATAGCAAACGCGGTAACTTGCGCAGCGAACTCAATGCAGGCAAACTCACCGCCGCCGTCGCAGAGTTCAGACGAACACTTGTTGCTGAGCGGCTGTCTGAGGTTGGCTTGGGGCCGGAGGTACTCGAGCCCATCGTCACCGAAACCGTAGACGCCAGTACCGAGGCCGAACGTGAAAGCGGACAGTTCGGCTGGCTCGTCCCCTTTTTTATCGCGGTCTGGACGCTTGTCGGTGGACAGATGACCGCGATTGACGCGACTGCGGGCGAGAAGGAGCGGGGAACTTTGGAGGCGCTGCTTGTTGCCCCCGTAGGCCGCGCCGAGGTCGTGGTCGGTAAGTTTCTAGCGACCCTCAGCTTTGGTTTGAGCGCAGCGCTTATGGCGATTACAGGCTACTTACTCAGCGGTGCACTTCTTAAACGCCTCTTTCTACCTCAACTCGGTTCAGAAGCTGAGGAGATAGCCGCGCTCCTAGGCGGCTCGTTCAGCGTCTCATTTTCTACGGTTATTTTGCTTGTCATCAGCGCCCTCATGCTCGCGGCGCTTATCGCGGCGCTGCTCCTGAGCATCGCCATGTTCGCAAGGTCGTTTAAAGAGGCGCAAACCTACGTCGCACCTTTAAGTTTCTTGCTCATCATTCCAGTTATGGGCTTACAGTTCGCTGACTTTTTTAGCAACAATCCGCTTATTTATCTCGTACCCATTCTCAACGCCATGCTGCTTATGAATGACGTTGTCAAGGGCGACGTGGCCCTCTTGCCACTGTTACTGACCTGGGGTTCGCTGCTCGCGCTAAGCGCTCTTTGTCTCGACTTTGCGTACCGCAGCTTTAAGCGTGAGGGGGTTATTTTCCGCACGTAGGTTCCAAATTACCCAGTAGCGCCAACCGTCCAAAGGTCAGTAAAGCCCATGGATCACCGCAATGAAAGCGCGATAAAGCACCACCCTATTGCGTATATTTCAGCGTCTGTTTTAAAGGCTTGAACGACTGGATTTCTACAGTCAATTTTGCCTGTCCAGGACTAGACATTTAAGGCAAAATACCTTATAATTTAAGGTATGGAAAACATCACTGTATTGGACCGCAACGTATACCTAGAACAGCTTCAAGCCATTCACGCCCTGCGCGATAAATTAGGGCTTTCTAATACCGCTTACCGCGACCTACTTTTCCGTTTAACCGGCTCCCGCTCGGCTAAATTTATGACCCCCGAACAGCGTCAGCGTGTGGTTACTTTTATGCGCGTTCACCAGTCGCTAGACGAGGCCATCGAACTTGCCGAAGAAGCCCGCGATACGTTAAATGAGAGTTACAGTACTACGCCTGGTGACCTGATGGAAAAAGTCGTCAATATCGACGGCAAGCGCGAAGCCACCATGACCGCGAGTTTAGAAGATGTTATTGGTACCATGCGCACCCTGCACGGCGCGGACGTTCGTCTTGTCGGCGTGCAAGAACGGCGTATTGGCGAGAAAACGGTGCTCGAGCTTTCCTTCGAGCGCCCCGCCGTCTTTCTGCTAGCGAGTTAGCCTGCCAAGCCTTACTGTGATAAACATATTTCTGTAGACGTTAGCTTTTTGTAAGAGCATCGTGACAGCCTTTGCGCTACTTTATAGGGTAATGAATGAACCTCTAACTGACCTAGAACTCAACCCTGAAGTCGCTGAACAATCTGTCCAGACGATGATAAACAGTTTTATCCGCTTGCTACCTAAGATGGTTTTGGGCATAGTTGTCTTTGCCGTTTTCTATTTTGTCGCTATGGGTGTCCGGTCACTTATCTTGCGCCTGATGGGCAAAAGTGGCGCAGCCGAGGCGCTTAGCCGCGTGGCGCATCTCGGTATTCTGATTGCTGGGCTCATGGTGAGCTTGGTTGTTGCCTTTCCATCTATCGACCCAGCTTCGGTGCTCGGGGCGCTCGGGTTCGGTGGGGTTGCTATTGGCTTCGCCTTTCGGGATATTCTGCAAAATTACTTTGCAGGTATCCTCTTGCTATGGCGCGAGCCGTTTCAAATTGGCGACCAGATTGAGACCTCCAACGGCTTTGTGGGCACCATTCAAGCCATCGAAACACGCGCGACCACCATGAAGACCTATGATGGTCGCCGCGTGGTTATTCCCAACTCCGACCTTTTTACCGATTCTGTCGTTGTCAATACGGCCCTCGAGAACCGCCGTAGCCAGTACGACGTGGGCATTGGCTACGGTGACGATATCGAAACGGCCAGGAGCCTAATGTTGGAGGCAATTAACGGTATCGAGCATGTCCTTTCCGACCCGGCCCCCGACGTACTCGTAGTAGACATTGCTGACTCATCTATTATTTTACGGGCACGTTGGTGGACCGAGCCCGAGCGCGGCAAGGTCGTCCGGGTCATGGATGAGGTAATAACCAAAGTCAAATACTTGCTGGATGACAACGGTATCGATATGCCTTATCCGACAAGCACGCTTTTATTCCACGACCAAACCGAAGAAACCGACGGTGACCGCGACAAGCAGCGCGAGGGTTGGGCTACACCAAAAGGGCAAAAAGCCCCTGCACCTCGCTACAAAGTCACCGATGACTCAACCAAAAGCGCAGAGCCTGAAGACAAGGAACTTGAAGACAAGGAACTTGAAGACAAAGAACTCGCTCTCGCTTAGCCTAGCTGTATTTTTATTAGCAGGCTGATGTAGGGGCGCTGTACGCTTCGCTCAGTCCTTCGGGAAACGAAGTTTGAGCGTTAGCGTCCGGCCATGCGCCCCTACCGCACGCATTTTCATCATCAATCTTTCTTTTTCAGTATTTAATGCGCTTTTTCCCTGTGAAAAGTTTCCTAGTTGCCTGAGCGTAGGGAGAATATCACAGCCTCTAGCCCCCTATTTTTTCTACAGTTAATGCTAGAGGAGTCCCCCTCTCCTCAGAGGCTAAGACACCTGTTCTGTAAAGCTTAAATAAGCTTGTTTGGGCGCTTTGAGCTGACAGCATCAGCACTTTAAGCTGACATTATCAGTTCTTGGAACAGGAGCAGTTTGAAGCGGCGCGTCGTGTAAGCATCCTTTTTTCGCTTTGGGCTCAAGAGCCAGTAGCGCAACCGACTGAGGGTGCTTTGGTCAGAAAATCCGCACCCGCAGGTTACGACTTTAGAACCCGAATGAGGGTACTAAACTCGTTCGCCTAGTAGGGTCAGGCGGAAAGGAGACCGGCATGCCTTCAACCCGAGGAACCGTTTTTGCAACCCAGTTGCTCACGCCCGTAGGAGTTCTCAAACTCAAACGTGACCCCGCCGTTACGCCGCTTATTAAAGTGGGCAGTCTCCTATTATTGTGGTGCGTGCTCGGCGCAGTTCTGAACCTTGCCCACGCCGCCGACCCGCCCGAAGCGATTGGAAGTTTATTTTCAAAGGACCCGCAAAATTATTTATGCACCGCAACTGTGGTCGACGGGCAAGAGTTGGGTCTCGAGCACGAGGTCGCCGTTCTAACCGCCGCCCACTGCGTTGAAGGTGGCGTCAAGAAAGATAAGGCTTCAGGCACCTGGGCAAGTAACGAGGGCTACGAGGTCACCTTTGATTCACAAGATTTTTTCGAGGTTTATCCCTACCGCGTCGGCTACGCCCGCAAAGGCTACGACCTCGCTGTCATGCTTTTTGTAGACGCGACACCGGAGCTTACGCCCCTGCACATGGGTTCCTGGGACCAGATTGACTTTGGCACCGACATTCAAAACTTTGCCAACCCGCTCGGCATGGGTATTCAGTATTTTACCGGCGCGATTACTATGATGCACATTGAGCCCTCACCCATCAATAAGAAAACGCAGTGGCACCACAATGCTGTTGCGTCTGTGCAGGTAGGCCCAGGCTCGAGTGGTAGTCTTATCTTGAACGAGTCACAGGAATACGTCGGCGTTTTAAGCGGTGTGATGGAGGCGCGCTTTGGTAGCCCCTTCACAATTTTTGTCCCGCAATGGCGTTTTGAAGACTTCATGATTGACGAGACAGCAGGGCGTGACCTCGAGTGCAGTGCGTGCACCCTGTATCACCTGGCTGTATCTAAACAAATGGGGGAAGAGGTCGTTATCGAGTAAGTTTAGAAGAAGACGTTTCCCTTTGATTCTAAACCCCTCCATTATCAGAGGGGCATTTTTTTGCCTAAGCGTCCTTTTGTCGCGAGTGCGATATTCTTACGCTCAAGGAGACCTTATGAGCTTAAAGGCAAGCATAGTCGAGCATATAGAAGCGAACAGCGAGCAACTTTGCAAGATGGCGCAGGCCATTTGGCAACGACCTGAAGTGGCGTTAGAGGAAAGCTTTGCTTCAAACTTGCAAGCTGGTGAACTCGAGAACTCAGGCTTTAGTGTAGAGAGGAATGTTGCCGATATGCCCACCGCTTTTGTCGCTAGTTGGGGTGAGGGCTCACCCGTTATCGGCATTTTGGGTGAGTACGACGCGCTGCCGGGTTTATCGCAAACGGTATCTACCGAGCGCGACCCTATTGAATCAGGCGGACCCGGTCACGGCTGTGGGCACAATCTTTTTGGTACGGCAGGTGTCGGCGCAGCTATCGCTGTGAAAGAAGCCTTAGAAACAGAGGGGATTAGGGGCACGATTCGCTACTACGGTTGTCCTGCCGAAGAGACGCTGGTGGGCAAAACCTTCATGGCTCGAGCGGGCGTTTTTAACGACCTGGACGCCGCGATTACCTGGCACCCTGGCTCAGCCAACATGGTGGTGGCAAGTTCCTCCACAGCTATGAATTCTTTTCGGGTCAACTTTTACGGCGCGGCGGCGCATTCAGCTGGGTCGCCGCATTTGGGCCGCAGTGCGCTCGACGGCGTACAGCTTATGGATATCGGTGTGAACTATCTGCGCGAGCACGTGATTCAAGAAGCGCGGCTGCACAGCGTTGTTACGAGTGGCGGACAAGCACCCAACGTGGTTCCTGCCTTTGCCCAGGCCTGGTGGTACGTACGCGCTCCGAACCGCAAACAGGTCGACGAAATTTACGCCCGCGTTCTGGATATTGCTAAGGGTGCGGCGCTGATGACAGGTACGACGCACGACATTGAATTTATAACGGGCTGCTACGACTTTTTGCCCAACAAACCTTTGGCTGACCTCATGCTCGAGAACATGCAAAGTTTAGAGGGCAGTATGACCTTTGATGACGAAGAAATGAGCTTTGCCAAAAACTTACAAGCGAGTTTCCCCGAAGGCTCGGTGGACAATGGTATTGCTCGGCTCAAAGGGACAGCGCTAAATTCTGACATTCCGCAAACCCCTCTTTTATCAGGGGTAATTGCCCACCGCGACAATCCACCCGCTATGGCAGGCTCAACCGAAGTCGGTGACGTGAGCCATATTACGCCCACTGTGCAACTGACCACGACCTGCTGGCCCGTGGGTACACCGGGGCATAGCTGGCAAACGGTCGCTTCGTCCGGCTCGAGTATCGGTTTGAAAGGCATGATGTTCGCTGCTAAGTCGGTGGCGCTGACTGCATTTGACTTGCTTACTGGGTCAGATGTTTTGGAGCAAGCCAAGGCAGACTTTAAACGTCTTAAAAAAGATAACGCTTATGTGTCGCCCTTGCCCGAGGGCGTAACGCCTCATTAGGTGTACATACCTGGAACGTTCCGAAATAAACCGCAAATAAACCGCAAGGCCGCAGCAAACTACTGTGTCATAAAGGGACAATGGTTAGCCTTGGCAATGTGAGTCAATACAATAGGGGTCTGTGTGATGTGAAGCAAAGGGGCTGGGGTTAGATGGCGAACATCGTGTACGCGCTTGCAGGTTACGGGCGCGGTCACAGTTCACGCGCCCTGGCCTGCGCAGCCATTTTACGCGCCGAGGGTCACCGCATGACGTTTTGCTGCGGGGGTCCTGCGAAAGTAAGGCTCGAGGCGCTGGGCGAAGATGTTATAGATGTGCCAGCACTGAAACCCGCTATTCACGGCAACCGCGGGGACCTGCTAAAAACAGTAGTGCGTAACGCCAAAGCCTTTGGCTTGGGTCCAGACTTTGTACGGCTCGTTAGCCAGTTAGAAGCGGCGAAGCCTCAGCTACTACTCGCTGACTTCGAGCCCTTCGCACCTGCGGCGGCGGATATGCTGGGTTTGCCCGTCGTAACGCTGAACCATCAGCAAATCGTGACTGAAACGCGCTACCCTGTACCGCCGCGCTACCGTTTATCGGCACTGGCAACAGGTGCCGCTATTCGGGCGCTTTGTCCTTACCGGACGCATCACAGCCTTATCTCGAGCTTTTATTTTCCGCCGCTCAAACGGCCCCGCCAAGCAACTCTGCTCGGACCTCTTTTACGTCAGGAGGTTCTAGCGCTCAAGCCTAAACGCGGTGAGCATTTTCTCGTTTACTTTAATGGTGGCTCGGGTCTCGAGGGCCTTGTCGAACGCTTAGCAAACGTCGACGCCTCCTTTACCGTTTACAACGTGAACGCACCGCAGCAGACGCCCGCAAACGTCATATTCAAACGTCCCTCGCCAAGTTTTTTAGAGGACCTAGCGCAGTGTCGCGGCGTCATTTGTACGGCGGGCTTTAACTTAATCAGCGAAGCCCTCTTTTTAAACAAACCGCTTCTCGTTACGCCCAACCGCGGCTTTTTCGAGCAAACCTTGAACGCGCTTTATGTCGAGCGCGACGGCTGGGGACGCGCCTCTTACGACGACTTACCCAGTCTGGACATGCTTAAAACCTTTGTCGCGGGGGCAACCTCAGAAACGCCTAATCGTAACCCTCTCATTCCAGGCAACGCCGCCCTGGCCGAGGCTATCAACGGCTTACTTGGGCGCTTGGGCAAGGCAAGCTGGCCTAGCTATTCCCCGCAGCGGGGAACAAGGGTGCGCCCATCGTAGGACGCGCGTTTGTACTCGCGCTCGTTGCAGGCGCGGCGGGTCTGCTCGTTGTCTCTCTCGCCTTGGGCGACCTTAACTGGCAGGCTTTAGCAGGGCTCGAGCCCCTCACCCTTTTACTGGCATTTGGACTTCTCGGGCTTAACTATTTGGCAGGCGGCCTCAGGTTGACGGCGCTAAGTGCCCTTGTGCGACCGCGTATTTCACTGTGGCGCGGGATTAACGCTTACATACTTGGTTTAATCAGCGCCGCTGTTACCCCGGGCGGTAGCGGCAACACACCAGCGGTTGCCCTTAGTTTGCGCCAGGGTGGTGTGGCTACCCCAGAAGCGTGGTCCCTGGCGCTTTATTTAGCCATTCTAGACCTGTTTTTTATGGCCTGGTCCTTGCCGCTTAGCTTAGGTGTTTTGGCGCTGAACACGCAGTTACTTTCGAAGAGTACGGCTGCGGGGTTAGGCGTAACCTCAGCCTTTATTTGTCTGGGGCTCTGGTTTGTTTTGTCCTACCGCTTGCGCTGGTTAGAGGGGCTTATCCGCCGTTTGTTTGCCTTAAAGTTTTTAGAGCGCTGGCAGGCTCGAGCCCTTACTTTTCACGCGGGCCTAAGCCGCGCTACGGCGCTTATGGCGCGCCGTCCCCTGTGGGTCCACCTGCCCCTTGCGGTCCTGACCACGCTGCAACACAGCAGCAATTACCTCATCTTTTTTGTCATCGCGTCGGCGCTGGGCGAGGTGCCACTCTGGCCTACTCTGGCGGCGGTGCACAGTTCGACCTTCGCCTCGTACGCCGTACCCCTTCCCGGTGGCAGTGGCTTTTTAGAGGTCGCGGTGACCTATCTACTCCGGGGCAACCGCGCCGTAGCGGTTCCCGCTTTGGTAGCGTGGCGACTCGTGAGTTTTTACTCGCGCTTCTTAGTTGCCCCCTTCGTAGGCGGAGCGCTATTAGCGTCTTACAGAGCTTCGAAAGAGGGCGCGGATAGTACGCTCTGAAGAGACAGCGTGAGGTGCAGAAGTAGCCACCTAAACCCTCTAAAACGTCTATGATGGTGCCTAATAGCACGTCTTAGAAAAGGAGTTCTTATGAATTTTAAAGGGTTGAGCAGAGCCGTTTCGCTGACCTTGCTAGCGCTCGTTCTAGCAAGCTGTGAGAGCTTTTTTTGTTTCACAGAAACCCATACTTATGAAACGCAAGTACCCGTTTACCTCTCCCCTGAAGAAGTCAACGACATAAAAAGTTTGCCGCCCCAGGCTATCAAAAAGCCAGGCAAGATTTATCTGCACCACAAGCTCATCTTAATTAACGAAATCAATGAGGGCATTCACGTGCTTGATAACAGCGACCCACGCAAGCCTGTCAAGCTCGCCTTTTTATCTATTCCTGGCAACCATGACCTGCTGGTGCGCCAGGACAACACGGGCACCGTGCTTTACGCAGATAATCATACGGACTTGGTCGCTATCGATATGGGCGACCCAGGTAAAATTACTGTGCTCAAGCGCCTCGAGAACGTCTTCGGCTCGTTTTACCCCGAGCCTGACAGTGACCAGGGCATCCTGATAGGTTATGAAACAAAAGAAATAACAGAGACGTACCGCCGCTGCCCAGGCGTGGTTTACGATGCGCCATCGACACCTACGCCCAGTCCGACACCGGAACCCGCACCCTCACCCGACGCGGGTCCAGGGGGACCGTCGCAAGGAGGGTCTTTAGCCCGCTTCGCCTCACTAGAAAATTTTCTTTACACCATTGACGGCGAAGCCATTCAAGTTGTTCGTCTGGAAACGCTTGCTAACCCTCAACTTTCTCACCGTGTTCCTGTCGACTTTGGTATCGAAACCCTTTTTCCCTACGCACGTGAAGAGGGCGACCAGCTTTACGTCGGGGGAAATGCTGGTATGTATATTTTGGATGCCAGTGACCCTGCAAATTTACGGCCGCAGGGCAAGATTTCGCATGTGCAGAGCTGTGACCCCGTCGTGGTACAAGGTGACCTGGCTTATGTCACCTTACAAGGCAGCTGTTTTGGTCAGGAAAACAGGCTTGAGATTATCGACGTATCCGACCCGAGCGAACCTCGGCTTATTACTGACTACCCTTTGCAAGAACCGTTTGGTCTCGGCGTAGACGGTGAGTATTTATTTGTTTGCGACGGCGCGGCAGGCTTGAAAGTTTACAAAAACGCCCGCAGCCCTAAAGAACTCGAGATCATCTTGCAGCTTGACGACGTAAAAGCCAGAGATATTATCCCTTGGAACGATACAGCAATTGTCATTGGCGAAAACGGCTTTTTTCAGTATGATTACAGCAACTTAGCCAAGGGTGAAATGACGCTGCTGAGCAGCATTTTCGTCGAAAAGGATGAAGATTAAGAAGAGGGAGTTCAAATAGCATTTCATCTTGGAGGGTGTCTTAGCGGGCGTCCTCCACTTATTTTTTAAGCTTCTTATGCTAGCTTTAATATATGGCTTTTACCTATCCCGAAACCAAACGCATAGAACACGTTGATGACTACCATGGTACGCAGGTCCCCGACCCTTACCGCTGGCTCGAGGAGAGCGCCCACACCCCCGAGGTTCGCGCCTGGATAGAGGCGCAGAACAAACTGACTCTTAGACATTTAGAAACTCTTCCTGCTCGAGAAAAGATTGCAGAGCGGCTAACTGAACTGTGGGACTATCCTAAAAACGGTGCCCCCTTTAAAAAGGGCGGGCGCTATTTTCAGTTTCGTAATAGCGGCCTGCAAAACCAAAGCGTGCTTTATGTGATGGAGGCGTTGGGTGATGAGGGGCGTGTGCTGCTGGACCCTAATACTTTGTCTGAGGACGGCACAGCGGCGCTTAATACAACAAGTTTAAGCAAAGACGGTCGCTACCTTGCTTACGCAGTGTCACAAAGTGGGTCGGACTGGGTGACCTGGCACGTTCGAGATGTGGCTACAGGCGGAGACTTAGAGGATAGGCTCGAGTGGAGCCGCTTCTCAACGGCGGCGTGGTTGCCGGACAGTTCGGGTTTTTACTACAAACGCTACCCCACGCCCGACGAGGGTGAAGCGTACGTCGCAGAACTGAGCAACGCGCAACTTATGTTTCATAAGCTCTCAACCGCTCAAAGTCGAGATGAGGTCATTTATGAGCGCCCTGATGAACCGCAGTGGAGCTTCCATCCGCAGATAAGCGATGATGGTAACTACCTCATCTTGTCAGTAACCCGCGGCACGGAGCAAAGAAATCTCGTCTACTACCAAAAGCTGGGTGAGGCTACCTTTCATGAGCTTATCTCCAACTGGGAAGCCCGCTACCTGTTTTTAGGCAACGACGCGGAAACCTTTTACTTTCAAACAGACTTAGATGCTGACCGACAGCGTGTTATAGCTATTGACATAAACCAGCCGAGCAAAGCACAGTGGCGCACACTCATACCTGAAAAAGAAGATACGCTCCAGTACGTTCAAATGAGCGGGGACGAGTTTGTTTGTCTTTATCTGCAAGACGCTTCACACCGCTTACACCGTTTTGATAATCGGGGTGAGTTTATAAGCGAGATTGACTTACCTGCTTTGGGGTCTATCGCTGCTCTAAATGCTGAACGTGACGATAACGAAATTTTTTATAGCTTTACGTCTTTTTTATATCCAACAACAAGTTACGTTTACTCCCTCGAGGTAGGTAAGAGCAACCCTCTGGATACGCATCAACTTACTTTCACCCCCGAGTCTTACGAAACGCATCAGGTTTTTGTCGCGAGTAAAGATGGCACAAAAGTGCCTATGTTTCTGGTCCATAAAAAGGGGCTAAAAGCTGACGGGCAAAACCCAACACTGCTATACGGCTACGGCGGTTTTAATATTTCCCTTACGCCGAGTTTTTCACCCAGTAGACTGGCTTGGCTCGAGCTAGGCGGCATTATTGCCATCGCCAATTTGCGCGGCGGCGGCGAATACGGCAAAGCCTGGCACGAAGCCGGAACCTTAGAGCGCAAGCAAAATGTGTTTGACGACTTTATCGCTTGCGCCGAGTATTTGATAGATGAAAAACTCACCTCGCCCAAAAAGCTAGCGATTCAGGGTGGCTCGAACGGCGGCTTACTTGTCGGCGCAGCCATGACGCAGCGGCCCGAACTCTTCGGCGCGGCGATTCCTGAGGTGGGCGTACTCGACATGCTGCGCTTTCACAAGTTTACGATTGGCTGGGCCTGGACCTCTGACTACGGCTCGGCAGATGACCCAGAGCAATTTAGAACGCTGCTGGCCTATTCACCCCTGCACAATTTAAAAGAGGGCACCCATTATCCCGCAACGCTCATCACCACGGGCGACTTCGATGACCGTGTAGTGCCTGCACACTCGTTTAAGTTTGCCGCCGCGTTGCAAGCGGCGCATGGGGGTGACACGCCCGTGCTCATTCGTATACAGACCAAAGCAGGTCACGGCATGGGTAAGCCGACCAAAATGCTTATCGACGAGCAAGCCGATATTTGGGCGTTTTTAACGGAGGCTCTCGAGGTCTCGACGTGAAAGCCCTTATAGAGCGCATCCAGAACGAGGGTAAATACCTCGGCAATGGCATTTTAAAAGTCGACGGGTTCCTCAATCACCAGCTTCACCCCGAGTTGACAATGGCAATGGGTAGGGAGTCTTGTA
>ENA-ORXM01003567-ORXM01003567.1-marine-metagenome-genome-assembly--contig:-NODE-3567-length-15249-cov-35.392038_pt1 | contig 15249 bp, 17 predicted proteins | sample MGYA00237867_ERZ511480 | MGnify/ENA primary metagenome ERZ511480 (study PRJEB26309, sample SAMN06266103) | marine metagenome | isolation source: Algal blade | place: United Kingdom:Sidmouth, United...
CGGGTGTTTGACTAGTTCCATAAATAAAAAATACGAAATTTATGGGTGTTAGGCAAAGATCCCTTGCAACGGTCTCACCTTTCTTGGAGAAAATGTGAATGGCTTTATCATTTTTTTAAAATTTAATTTTAAGAAACATATAAAATTAATAAGTACCTTTTTAACCAGTAACACTTTTAGGTCTAAAGTACATTCTATAAAATTTCTTTTTAAAAAAGGGAAAATTATCGACTTAGCACTTTGTATTCCTCATAGCACTCACTAATAGCATCCATTATCTGTAGATCATTAGCTGCATTAATAAATTGTTTTGAATAATTGCATTGTCGTAAAATCTGATCGATTTCCTCTTTTTCTACACCAAGCAGTATTACTAAAGTTTCTCTATCAAATTTATCTTGAAGTAGGTTTCTAATCTCGTCATCTTCTTTTATTTTTCGAAGACGCTTTAATTGATTATTTTTTTTATTAAATAGATTAGCAATTGAAGATACAGGATTTAAAAGTGCTTTTACCGCCCTACTAACAGTATTTGGCTTACTACTTCCACCTTCATAGGCTCCTTCCAAACCAGGAATAGCATAGCGCACTCTATCCTCATATATAGGAATGTTGTTTGAATCTATTTCTAAAAAACCCGTAAGCCCGTGCTTGGATACAACCACCTCTGCTAAAGCAATTCCAACTTCTGTAAGTTTCACTTTTATATCGCCATAATTAATCCAGTCGTTAGTTACTCTTGCTTTTAAAGACTTAAATCCAATAAACGAAAAGTATAAAGTATCATTTACTCTGGCATCAATTACAAATTTTCCATCCGCATCAGTAATTGCTCCTTTAACTGTGTTGATGTTTACCACATGAACATTTGCGAGTGAGGTATCATCCGCAGCATTTTGTACTCCTCCAGATACTGAAATCATTACATCTTGAGCAAACACACATCCAAAATAAAATAAACACAAACTAAAAAGAATACTTTTCTTCATATATAAAATCGAAATGATGTATAAAACTATCAATTATCTACTAAATAGTAACTTAAATTTTTCACAACAATTACTATTTAAATTCAATATTAAACAAAACCGCCCCTTAAGAGATATTTCTCGTAAGAGGCGAATTTATATTGCTTTGTATAAAGTCTAACGGTCGCTTCTTCTTCTACGATCTCTTCCGCCACCGCTATTTCCGCCTCTATCTCCACCACCTCTACGGTCGTCTTTATTTCCTTTATATCCACCTCTGCTTCGGTCTCCACCTCCACTGCGTCTTTCTTCTCCTCGGAATCCTCCTCTTCCTCCACGTCGATCTCCTCCTCTACTGCGACCTCCGCCACCGCGATTTTCAGAAATCTCAATATTTACTTTTCTTCCTTCTAAGGAAAAATCTTCAAAAGCTGCTAAAACAGCATCTTTGTGTTCATCTTCAGTATTAAAAAACGAAAAACTTTCCTTAACATCTACACGACTTACTGCATCACCACCTAATTTTAAAGTATCTTTCAAGAAATCCTTTAAATTCATCCAGGTATACCCATCTTTTTCTCCTATGTTAATAAAGTAACGTGTTCCACTTTTACCACGTCTACCTTCTCGATCACCTCCTTTACCATTTGCATCCACAGGTTGGATATCTCTAGATTTTTTATAATAGTTATGAAAACGAGTAAACTCTACAGTAACTAACTTTTGGATTAATTCTTCTTTAGATAAATGATCTAAGTGCGAATTAATTTCTGGAAGGTATTTTTCAATATCTTCATTAATTTCTGTTTTCTCTATTTTTTCGGCAAGATTAAACAATTGAGTTTTGCAGATTTCCTCTCCTGTAGGTACCGTTTTTAATTCAAAAGTAGTTTGTAACGTACGCTCTAAACTTTTAATTTTACGCACATCACTTTTCGTAGCAATTACAATTGATGTTCCTTCTTTTCCTGCCCTACCTGTACGTCCACTTCGGTGATTGTATATTTCGTTTTCATCTGGAAGTTGGTAATTAATTACGTGTGTAATATCATTTACGTCAATACCACGAGCAGCAACATCGGTAGCTACTAACATTTGGATTTGACGATTACGAAAACTCTTCATTACCAAATCACGTTGGTTTTGACTCAAGTCTCCATGGATTGCAGCTGCATTATACCCATCTTCTGCTAACTTTTCTGCCACTGCTTGTGTATCCCTTTTGGTACGACAAAAAATTACCGAAAAAATAGATGGATTGGCATCTGCCAAGCGCTTTAAGGCTGGATAACGATCGCGAGCACTTACTACGTAATATTCGTGACTTACACTTTTATTTGATGAATTTTTAGAGCCAACTGTAATTTCTACAGGGCTATTCATAAATTTCTTCGCTATTGTTGCAACCTCCCTTGGCATTGTTGCAGAAAACAACCAGGTAGACTTTTCGTCTGGTGTGTGTGATAAGATTTTAGTAATATCTTCATAAAATCCCATATTCAACATCTCATCTGCTTCATCTAGCACACAATATCCGATTTGAGAAATATCTACCATTCCACGGTTAATCATATCCTGCATACGACCTGGAGTAGCTACAATAATTTGTGCTCCCCGCTTAATATCTCTGGCTTGATCATGGATACTTGCTCCTCCATAAACTGCTACCGAGTTTAACTTTGGTATAAATTTGCTATAATTTTTAATTTCTTGAGCAATTTGTAAACACAATTCGCGTGTTGGCGAAAGGATTAATCCTTGTGTTTTTTTATTGCTAACGTCAATTTTTTCAATTAGAGGGAAACCAAAGGCTGCCGTTTTACCGGTACCTGTTTGTGCTAATGCTACAATATCAGTATCCTTTTCTAATAGAATTGGGATTGCTTTTGCTTGAACTTCACTGGGTTCTACGAAGCCCATAGCGTCTACCGCTTTTAGCAATGCTTCTCCTAACCCTAACGTTTTAAATGTACTCATATAATATTTTAAATAAGTTTCAAAAGTACGATTTATATTTGTTATGGGACTTCACCCCTTTATCTTCTTAGAATCTACTATCTTTTATCCGCATTACATATATATTCTATAAACATCAATATAATTTACTGTAGTATTCGCATAAAATCACCCTATCTATGTACTTAAATTAAAGTTTTATCTTCGTAAAAAAAGCCAATGCCACAACTAATAGCTATTGACTACGGCAGTAAACGCACAGGACTTGCCACAACTGACGATATGCAGATTATTGCAAGCCCATTAAATACTGTTGCTACCAATCAATTAATTCCTTTTTTGAAAGAATATGCTGTGTTTAATAAAATTCAAGCCTTTGTAGTTGGCGAGCCAAAGCGACTTCATGGAGAACCTTCTGAAATTGAAGAAAAAATTAAAAAGTTTATATTGAAGCTCAATAAAGCTTTTCCAGAAATTGAAATCCACAGAATTGACGAACGTTTTACTTCAAAAATAGCTTTTGATACCATGATCGCTTCAGGGATTTCAAAAAAGAAAAGACAGGATAAAGGTATGATCGACAAAATTAGTGCTACCATCATTCTGCAAAGTTTTATGAAACAACGCTCTTAGATTAAATATAATTCGCCTTACTATATATGATTTCCTATTTGTTCTTAGTATTTTTGCAATTGCAAATAAAATTTAGCGCCGAGAAATTACATTAAAATGATTTTACCTGTTGTAGCCTACGGTGATCCCGTATTAAAAAAAGTAGCGAAGGAAGTTACGTCTGAATATCCAAATTTCGAACAATTTATGTCCGATATGTGGGAAACTATGTATAATGCTAATGGTGTTGGGTTGGCTGCCCCTCAGGTTGGCCGCTCTATTCGTATATTTATAGTTGATGCCTCTCCGTTTGCAAAAGATGAGGATCACTCACTTGAAGAACAAAAAACCCTTGAAAATTTTAAAAAAGCATTTATAAACCCTACTATTTTAGAAGAAACAGGAGTAGAATGGGCTTTTAACGAAGGCTGTTTGAGTATTCCTGATGTACGTGAAGATGTGTATAGAAAGGAAACTATTAAAATTCAATATTTTGACGAAAACTTTAAAAAACATATTGAAACGTATAGTGGACTTGCTGCACGAATAATTCAGCATGAGTACGACCATATCGAAGGTATTTTATTTACAGACAAACTTTCCAGTTTAAAAAAACGTATTATTAAAGGGAAACTTACTAATATCTCCAAAGGAAAAGTAAATGCAGATTATCGCATGCGTTTTCCATTAGCAAAAAAAGGAAGATAATTTTATATTTGCCCGCATAACATTCAAAAATGAGTTTAGAAAAAATTATAGCCATATCAGGAAAGCCTGGTTTATACGAGCTACTATCACAAACAAGAGGCGGTTTTGTTGTAACCTCTCTAGTCGATGGAAAAAAGCAATCCATAAGTATGCAAAACAATGTAAGTGTCCTTACTGAAATTGCCATATATACTTATGCAGAAGAAGTGCCTTTAAAAAATGTTTTAGTTTCTATTTTCAAAAAAGAAAATGGCGCACAAACCATTAACCATAAGACTTCTAAAAAAGAGCTAGAAAGCTTCCTTAGAGAGATTCTACCAGAATATGACGAGGAACGCGTATACTCTAGCGATATAAAAAAAATTGTCCAATGGTATAATTTATTACAAAAAGCGGGATTGGTTTCTGCCAATATGGCAGAGGAAAAAACTGGAAAATCTGGAAAAACTTCTTCCGAAGAAGAATAATTCAAAATCAATGCTTAGAAATACACTTGAAGAAATTCAGGTGTATTTTTTTGAAATTAATTTACACCAAACACCTAATAATTTTTAGCGCAAAAAAAGGATTATCCTTGTTTTGTTTTGTAATTTTGCGCTTTTGATTTTCTATAGAAAAAGCTGTTGCATGAGCCAAACTAAATATATTTTTGTTACAGGAGGAGTATCATCTTCCTTAGGAAAAGGAATAATTGCAGCATCGCTGGCCAAATTATTACAAGTCCGCGGACACCGAGTAACCATTCAAAAATTAGACCCTTATATTAATGTAGATCCTGGAACCTTAAATCCATACGAACATGGTGAATGCTATGTTACCGACGATGGTGCGGAAACGGATTTAGATTTAGGACATTACGAGCGCTTTTTAAACGTAGCTACTTCACAAGCTAATAATGTAACTACTGGGCGTATTTACCAAAGTGTTATTGAAAAAGAACGTCGCGGCGAATTTTTAGGAAAAACGGTACAAGTAGTACCGCATATTACCAATGAAATTAAAGAGCGTATTCAAATCCTAGGAAATTCTGGAGATTTTGATATTGTTATTACCGAAATTGGAGGAACTGTTGGGGATATTGAATCCTTACCTTATATTGAAGCTGTGCGCCAAATGAAATGGGAATTCGGCGATGAAAACTCAATGGTAATCCATTTAACTTTAATCCCCTATTTGTCTGCTGCGGGCGAGTTAAAAACAAAACCTACACAACACAGTATTAAAACACTAATGGAAAGCGGTATTAAAGCCGATGTTTTAGTATGCCGTACGGAACACAAACTAAACGACGATTTGCGCAGAAAATTAGCTTTATTTTGTAACGTTAAGGAAGATGCTGTTATCGAATCTATTGATGCAGATACCATTTATGACGTACCCAACCTAATGCTTGCAGAAGGTTTAGACAAAGTAGTGCTTAAAACGTTTAAACTTCCTATTGAAGAAAAAGTAGAACTTACCGCATGGAATAATTTTGTAGAAAGACATAAAAATCCAAAAAATCAAGTAACCATTGGTTTGGTTGGTAAATATGTAGAGTTACAGGATTCTTATAAATCAATTTTAGAATCGTTTATACATGCTGGTGCTGCCAATGAGGTTAAGGTAACCGTAGAGAGTATTCATTCAGAATACCTAACGAAAAAAAATATTTCAAAAAAACTAAGCCATTTAGATGCTATTTTAGTAGCTCCTGGTTTTGGAGAGCGTGGAATTGAAGGAAAAATTGAGGCGGTAAAATTTGCTCGTGAAAACAAAATTCCTTTTTTAGGAATTTGTTTAGGAATGCAAATGGCCGTAATTGAATATTCGAGAAACGTACTGGGAATTAAAAATGCCATTTCCATAGAACAAGATGAAAATGCTACTGCTCCCGTTATTAATTTAATGGAAGCTCAAAAAAAGATTACTGATAAAGGCGGAACTATGCGCTTAGGCTCATGGGATTGTAAACTCCAAAAAGGAAGCCATGTATACGAAGCTTACGGATCTGAATTGATTTCCGAGCGCCACAGGCATCGTTACGAATATAATAACGATTATAAAACACAATTAGAAGCTGCTGGATTGTTAACCACAGGCACCAATCCAAATACAGGATTAGTAGAAATTGTAGAAGCAAAAAATCATCCTTGGTTTGTTGGAGTACAATACCACCCCGAATATAAAAGTACTGTTTTAGAGCCACACCCACTATTTGTAGCTTTTGTAAAAGCAGCTTTAGAAAAAAGTAAAAAATAGATTTAAATAAAAACACAATAAAACATCGCAACCACTGTGGTGTTTTATTGTTTATATAGAATAGATAAAATCTCATGGAAGAAAAACAATTTGATGTTAAATCAATTATAGGTTACGTGTTGCTTTTAGCAATTGCCCTTTGGTATTTTTATGTTAACAAGCCTACCGAAGCGGAATTGGCTGCTCAAAAAGAAGCTGAAGCTAAAGTTGAGACTCAGGCACAAAAAGAAACCGCAACAACTAATGTACTAACCAATAATACGCCTGTAGCCCCTGTTGCTGCTAACGACTCAATTGGTAAAATAAAAGCCTACCAAGAATTGGGCGCCTTTGGATTTTCTAAAACTTTAAATGCCGCAAATGGAGGAGAAACCGTTTTGGAAAACGAAGTACTTTATTTGAAAATAAATAATCAAGGGGGTTACATTTCTGAAGCGCGTTTAAAAGATTTTAAAACTCATAACAAAGAGCCTTTATATTTAATTAAAGATGGGGCCAATGCCTCTTTTGGGATTGATTTTAGTACTAAAGACAATCGCGTTTTAAATACTAAAAACTTGTTTTTCGAACCTACACTAAGCACTGTTGGTAGCAACAAACAATTGAGTATGAAACTCAAAGTTTCTGAAGCTCAATATTTAGAGTATGTATATGTTATTAAACCCAACGAATATATGCTTGACTTTGTGATTCGATCTCAAGGTTTAGAAAATGTATTTGACAGCTCTAAAAGTATCGATCTAAACTGGGATTTAGAAGCTTTTAGACATGCCAAAAGTAATACGTACGAAGATCGCTATACGGAAGTAGTTTTTGAATATGAAGACGGAAGGGATGATTATATTGGCCAAGGCGATTTTAAGGAAGATGAGGCTGAAGAGGTAACTTATGTTGCTTTTAAACAACATTTCTTTTCCTCGATCCTTTTAACAGATACCGCATTTAAAAAAGCAAAATTTACTTCGACCAAATTAATTAAAGATGAAGAAGTAGACACTTTAAAATTGAAGAAATTTACTACTCAAATGCCCTTAGCTTTAAGTGCTGGAAACTTAAATTACCAAATGAATTGGTATTATGGCCCTACGGATTATAAAATTTTAAAAAGCTACGATAAAAACTTAGACGAAATAGTATCCTTAGGTTGGGGAATTTTTGGATGGATCAATAAGTTAATTTTTATTCCTCTATTTGGCTTTTTAGGTGGCTTTTTACCTTACGGGATTGCAATTATTTTAATGACTGTTTTAGTTAAAATAGGCTTATCGCCCGTTACTTATAAATCCTATGTTTCTCAAGCCAGGATGAAAGTTCTAAAACCAGAAATTACAGCAATTAATGATAAACATGCTGATAATGCCATGAAAAAACAACAGGAAACTATGGCACTTTATGGTAAAGCTGGCGTAAGTCCAATGAGTGGTTGTATCCCTGCTATACTACAAATGCCCATCCTGTATGCCTTATTTAGTTTTTTTCCAAGTGCTATAGCATTACGCCAAAAAAGTTTTTTATGGGCAGATGATTTATCAAGTTATGATAAGGTGTTTGATTTACCGTTTTCCATTCCTTTTTATGGAGACCACGTAAGTTTATTCCCAATATTAGCCTCCATTGCCATATTCTTTTATATGCAAATGACTACGGGGCAAAATATGCCCACTCAATCGCAGCCAGGAATGCCAAACATGAAATTTATCATGTATTTATCCCCTGTTTTTATGTTGATTTTCTTTAATAATTATCCTTCTGGGTTGTCCTTATATTATTTTATTTCTAACTTAATTACCATAGGGATTATGTTAGTCATCAAAAACTATATTATTGATGATGCTAAAATCCATGCTCAGATACAGGAAAACAAAAAGAAGCCGAAAAAAACAAGCAAGTTCAAGCAACGTATACAAGATGCTATGGAACAAGCCGAAAAACAACAAAAAAAGAAAAAATAGCCCTTCCTTGGCTGTCGTATAATACTGGGAACCGCTAAGCAAATTGCTTAGCGGTTTTTTTATGTTTGGATTGTACTTTTTTTAAGAAATATTACTATCATGAATGATTCAAAAATTAACGACATTCCAAAGATTCATGCTAAAATTGAAACCAAATCTAAAGCAATTGGTTTTACGATGCCTTTCGACCTTTATGTTGGCAGCCTACTAAAAACATTAATTAGTTCGAAACCCAATGGCAACTTTTTAGAATTAGGTACTGGAATTGGATTATCACTATCGTGGATGGTCGATGGTATGGACACTTATTCCAAACTTACTACTGTAGATAATGATCCTGAATTGACAGAAATTGCTATTGATTTTTTGGCTCTAATTCTCAAATAGAAATTGTTTGTACCGATGGCACCAGTTGGATAATAAATTATACTGGAGATAAATTTGATTTGATTTTTGCCGATGCTTGACCTGGTAAATACAGCGAAACAAACGAAGTTTTAAGCCTTTTAAAAATTGGTAGTTTTTATATTATTGACGATATGATGGCACAACCCAATTGGCCTAACGGACATCAAAACCATGTGGATAATTTAATCCTTTATTTAGAAAACAGACCCGATATAACTCTTATAAAACTCAATTGGTCAACAGGGATTATTATTGCTACTAAAACTGTTTAATTACTTACAAGTAATTACAAACGTTTAATGTATTTTTATAAGAGAAATATAATTACTATTGGTAACTATATATAATTGTTGTAAAACATTAAAAAAAGAATAAAACTATGAACTATTTTCTTTTTGGAGGAGCAAGAGATACTGGAAAATCAAAATCTGTATATAACATTGCTGACTTTTTAATCAACGTAAAGGGATACACAGTTCGAAATGGTTCTTTTCCTTCTAAATATTTTGAATTTTGGTGTATTATCGTTAAAGATGACAAAGTAATTTTAATTCAATCTTATACGGATATAGTAAAAACGATTAAAGAATTAAAAAGAATAAGAGATTCAAATAAAGATATAACTCACATTATTACAGCTAATCGAAATGAGGGAGATTATATGAGAAATAGATTTAGACAGATTCTCGATATAACGACAATTGATTATGTTTTCGAAATTCCTTTAGGAAAAGTTATTTCTGGGAAAACGAGAAGCTCTAATATAGTATGGTATTTAGACGGGATATTGAGAATAGTAAAAGAAATTACAAAAAACATACCTTTTAATTTTTAATAATATGAGACATCCAGTAACCTTTACATCTTTAGGTTTTTACTTCAATTCTCTTGTTGACCAAGGCGAATTTGTTGATTTAAAGTTAATGCATAACAAAATATCTTCGGGAAATCTTTTTGAGTGGCTTACGGGGCTGTTTGGTGATAGATTAGATTTTAGCTTATTTACCAAAGAAGATATAAAGAAAATTGAATCCTTCTTTTTAAGCCTTTCGGAAAATACTGATGAAAGCAGAAAAATGGGAATTGATAAAAATGGATTATGTCTGTTAGTAGCGTATTGCTTTGAAGGTGCTCAAAGAAAACCTGAAGATATTCGCTAACAATAACGTTTTACAACAAGGTATAAAAAACATAGGGCTTTTGTGATAATTCCAAAGGTCAGTGCTTATTAACAAAGTCCGCTAAATACAAAATTTGGCGTTTATAGAGAAAAAGATAAAAGCAAAATATTTATATTTAGCTAAGTAATAAACCGAAACGAAAGTGCTTATCACCAGCCCCACGTTTCTTATACGAGACGTTATGCCACATTAAAAAAAAACCTATGAATTGGACAAATTGCTTTAGTAACAAAAGATTTGGAGTTGATGTTGAAAAACGTGGTCCAAGAACTGAATATGAGAGAGATTATGACAGATTAATATTTTCATCTGCATTTCGTAGACTTCAAAACAAAACACAAGTTTTTCCTCTGCCAAGACAAGTATTCGTTCATAATCGATTAACTCATTCTTTGGAGGTGGCTAGTGTTGGAAAGTCTTTAGGCAAAATTGTTGGAGCTGAACTCTATAAAATTCCAGAAATTAATAAAGATGATAATGCTAGAAAATTTTATCGTAATCATTTAAAAAATGTTATTGCTTCTGCCTGTTTAGCTCACGATATGGGAAACCCTGCCTTTGGTCATTCAGGAGAAGATGCAATTTCTAAATATTTTATAGACCGCGAAAAGGATAAAAAATTTCGAAAATTATTCACAGACGAACAATGGGAAGATTTAACACATTTCGAAGGAAATGCAAATGCTCTTAGGCTTTTAACAAAACAGTTAAAACACCGACTAAAAGGAGCTTATAGATTAACTTACTCAACACTTGTTAGTATTTTAAAATATCCTTGCGAATCACTTGCTGTTGATTATACAGAAAAGAATACAAAAGGTAAACATAGAAGCAAATTTGGTTTCTTTGATGACGACAGAGAAACGTTTAAACTTATAGCTAAAGAAACTAACCTTATAAAGGAACAAGATAATCCATTGGTGTATTCTAGGCATCCATTTGTATATCTAGTTGAGGCAGCTGATGATATTTGCTATAATATTATTGACTTCGAAGATGCACATCGCTTAGGCATTTTAACAATAAAAGAGGTGAAAAAGCAATTTCTGAAAATCATTAAACTTAATGAAAATGAAGATTTTGAACACGTAAGGGAAACGCTAAACGAATTAGAAAATGATTCTAACGAACAAATAGCTTACCTGAGAGCTAAAAGTATAAATGCTTTAATTTTAGAAGCTTCTAAAGTATTTATTCAAAATAAAGAACTTATTATTAAAGGTCAATACAAAAAATCTCTAATCAAAGACATAACTAAGGCTAAGCCTGTTTTAGAAAAAATTGAACAGATTTCTGTTAAGAAATTATACAATCATTATTCAGTTGTAAAAATTGAACTTGCAGGCTTTAATATAATGTCAGGACTTATAGAAGATTTCGTAGAAGCCTTATTAATTACTAAAAAGAAAAGAAAGAAAAGACATAAAAAAGTCCTTAGCTTAATTCCTGTTCAATATAGATTTGAAGAAACTGATAGCGAATATGCAAAAATAATGTGCGTTTTAGACTTTATATCTGGAATGACAGATTTATTTGCACTTCAATTATATAAAAATATAAAAGGAATTGAAATACCTGAAATATAAAAACGTGGCATAACAATGTATATAAAAAATAGGGCTTTTGTGCGAACTCCAAAGTTCTGTGTTTATTTACAAAGTACGCTAAATATAAAATTTGGTATTTAAACAAAAATAAAGAACAAAATATTTATATTTAGCTAAGTGTTAAATCCGAAAGTAAGTGCTTATAAACTACCCTACTTTTCATATACTAGACCGTTACCACACATCAAAAAACTCACCAATTGTTTACACTTAACGAAACTTTTACTTATATTTGCTATGTAATTGAGTTTAGCTAAATGATAAAAAGATTTGAGACAGAGTTGCTTGAAGAAGCATTTGAGTTTATAGAAAAGCAAAACCTTAAAGCTCGAAAGAAAATATTTCAAAAATATTAGAAGAGCTGAACAACAATCTGACCCAAAGTTCTTTAAGAAATTGACAGATGAAATTTGGGAATTTAGAACACTATATTCAGGAATTCAATATCGACTTTTAGCATTTTGGGATAAGGGAAATAAGACAAAGACATTAGTTTTTGCCACTCATGGAATTATTAAGAAAACCAGTAAAGTAGATAAAAAGGAAATCGATAAAGCAGACAAAATTAGAAAAACATATATTAAAAATAAAGAGAAATGAAAAGTTACACTTTAGACCAGGCAGAAGACCTTTTAATTGGAAAAAAGGGAACTGAAAAAAGAGATGAATATGAATTTGAGTTAAAGCTTGAATTGATTGGAGATATGATAAAAATCGCTCGAAAAAAAAGAAAACTAACCCAAGAACAATTGGGGGAATTAGTTGGAGTAAAAAAAGCCCAAATATCAAGACTTGAAAATAGCACAGGAAATGTGACTTTCGAAACTGTTATGCGAATTTTTAACGCATTAGGAGCGAAACTAAATCTGAATCTACAGATGTGAAGAACGTGTGGTAACAATGTATAAAAAACATAGGGCTTTTGTGTTAACTCCAAAGTTCTGTGCTTATTTACAAAGTCCGCTAAATATAAAATTTGACATTTAAACCAAAAATAAAAGCAAAATATTTATATTTAGCTAAGTGTTAAACCGAAACATAAGTGCTTATCACTTGCCCTACGTTTCTTATGCGCAACGTTACCCTTTATTGAAAAAAAACATTGTGAATTAAATGAAAAATTGGCAAAACGAACTTAATGAATTGGGATACTGCCATATTCCAAACCAAAACGAAAACGAACTACAACAGATTTTAGACGAGTTGGGAAACGTGATTAATGAAACTGATGTAATCGCAAACGCCGAAAGTAAAAGTTTGGTAACGTCTGATAAATTTCTTGATTTTCACACAGACAACCATTTAGCAAAATACATTATTTGGCAATGCCGTAAACAAGCTGACGAAGGCGGATTTTCAATGTTGTGCGATGCAGAAAAAGTATACTCAAAACTTGACGAAACCGAAAAGGAGCAACTTTCTAAAATTCACGTCTTTGAACATAAACTATTTCCAGAAAATAGAAATTCAAACCCAATCGTTCGAGAAATTGATGGAAAACGAAAATTTTACTACTCATTTTGGTTGGCAAGAGAAAAATATCGCAAAATGGAAATTTTCATAAAATGGCGAGATTTAATACAACAATCTGAACATACAAAATTGAGATTAGAAAAAAATGACATTTTAGTCATTGATAATCATAGAATTTTTCACGGCAGAACAGAAATAAAAGGCGAACGCTTTTTAAAAAGGTTTTGGCTAAATCCAAATTATACTAACTCTAAATTTATAATCAATGCAAAATCCAGTAGTACACACAGCAACTAATTTAATTTATCCAGACGCAATTTCAACAGAGAGAATTTCGTTTTTAATCAACGTCAAAGGAATTGACCCAAACGTAGCCGAATTAGATTTTGAGCTTTTAAAGCAAAAACTTCAAGACGAAGAAGAAGGAATGGGTTGGACAGTCGAGCAAGTTGACAGCGCAGAAATTGAATATAAAAGATATTTAAATCTTTGTATGAAATACGGGAAAGGAATTGTGCCGAATAAAATTATGGACCAAACGTGGCATTATCACATTTTAGACACAAGGTCTTATCATAAAGATTGTGATGCACTTTTTGGCGGATATATGCACCATTATCCATATTTCGGAATGCGTGGCGAACAAGATGCGCAAGATTTGAAAAAATCATTCGAGAATACTAAAGATTTGTATCTTGAACTTTTCGATGAAGAAATGGCTCGTGACGAACATACAAGTTGCTGGCACGATTGTGAAAATAGATGTTGGAACGCTTGCCCATCGAAATAAACATTGCGAAGAACAACAAAGGGTAACAACGTATATAGCTCATAGCTAGCTAGTTGATTAAACGAAGTTAAGACATATTTGGAAAGTCGCCAAATTTTTAAATTTGACGACTTTCCAATAAAAAAGATAAATAATAAAATTTAAAAATTTGGCTTGTGTTTAATCCGAAAATAATCGCTAGTTTACACGCTACGAGCCATATACAAAACCGTTGCCAACAATTAAAACCAACTTTTCTCAAATATGAAACTTGAAGAATTAAGAAGGAAATGTAAACGCTTTTTTTGGTGTGAATCAGTTAGTGATTGCCAAGAATTATTCGATATATATGCTAATTTTTTCTTTGAAGCGGTCATAAATCATAATTATGATAAGGTCAATACACAAGCGGAAGCAGATGCACGAATGATTTTACAAATGATGATGACAAAAGTATTACACCTGAAAAAAGTAATCGATGGTGTTGAGTTTATTTCGCAAAAAGGAAAACAACTAAATAATATTACTGACCCAACAATAGTTGCTTCTCTAATTAGGAATATATACGAAACTGCTGGAATGTTCAACCTTATTTATCGTGAATCTAAAAACAAAGACGAGCAAGAAATTAAATATCTTTTATGGGTTCACGCTGGATTATCTTACAGAAATAGATTTAATGGAGTAATTACAAAACAAGAAAATCAAGAAAAAATGGAACGTGAAGTTCTTAAAATGGAAACAATAAAAGAGACCATTGAAAATAACTCACTTTATAAAAAACTTGACGAAAAAAATCAAGGAAAGATAAAAACAATGTTAAAAAAGAAGGATTATTTAATCCGATTTGAAAGTGACAAAGTATTGTTTTTAAGTTATCGGGAACTTGTTAATACAATGGATATAAAGAATCTTAATTTAGACCAAATTTACACCTATTTTTCTCTCTATTCTCATCCATCAAATGTATCTGTGTTTCAATTTGCAGGTATGTTTGGTAAAGGAGAAAGTGCATACAAAGACATCGTTAACTTCAATCTTCAATTAGCATTCACAATGTTGAGTATTTTTATAGCTGATTATATAAAACTATTTCCTGATGTGCTTAAGACTTATGAAAAAATGGGATTGGTTGAACAAATTGTAATTAATTTCCATAATTCACAAGCAAGAGGTCACGATTATGACATTAACGAATCGTGGAAAGCAACAGGCTGAAAATAACTGTGGGCAACAATGGCTATAGTTAATACGGGTTTAAGTGTTTAACCCAAAGTTTGGTGTATATTTATTAAGTCCGCCAAATCTTTTTGATTTGGCTTTATAAAGAAAAAGATAAAACAAAATAAAAAGTTTTGGCTAAGTGCTTAATCG
>ENA-ORXM01003568-ORXM01003568.1-marine-metagenome-genome-assembly--contig:-NODE-3568-length-15246-cov-3.161843_pt1 | contig 15246 bp, 15 predicted proteins | sample MGYA00237867_ERZ511480 | MGnify/ENA primary metagenome ERZ511480 (study PRJEB26309, sample SAMN06266103) | marine metagenome | isolation source: Algal blade | place: United Kingdom:Sidmouth, United...
TACCGCCAATCGCAGCATTAGATGCGTATACAGTATCCAGCTGATAATAATCACGTAACCAGTTAGTTGTTTTTAAACTCCAGCCCCCTACAGTAATGCTACCACCAATGTACCCAACCTTTACAGATTTTTGATTATTTACTTTGTTGAAAAAATTAGGTAGTCCTCCACGATGTTGAAATTCTATGGTGTCGCGTAGTTCCCATTGAGCAAAACTAAAAGTCGCTATCAAAGAAAGAAAGAGAGTTATGACGAATAGTCTCATTGTTTTAGTTTTAAAGAGTAGCTACTTGAAGTTATGAACTTGGATAAGCAAGTTCAAGATAACCAAATATTCTCAATTAAAACGAAGAGTTGATAGAAACCTACGTCTTGCATAAAGTGCAGAAATTAAACTTATCGATGATGACGGCAAAGAAATCACTCAACAAGGTGACCCCGGAGAACTTTGCGTTAAAGGCCCCCAAGTCATGAGTGGATACTGGCAAAGAGCCGAGGACACTAAAGAGGTTTTCGATGAAGACGGCTGGTTTAAAACTGGCGACATTGCTACTGTAAATGACAAAGGTTACTTCAAAATTGTGGATCGAAAAAAAGATATGATTTTAGTTTCTGGGTTTAATGTTTATCCAAACGAAATTGAAGAGGTCTTGGCTTCTCATCCTAAGGTTTTGGAAGTTGCAGCGGTTGGTGTCCCTGATGCTAAATCAACAGAGGCAGTTAAAGTCTTTATTGTCAAAAGAGATGCTTCTCTAACAGAAGAAGAAGTGCGTTCTTTCTGTGTGGAGAATTTTACAGGATACAAAAAACCTAAACATATAGAGTTCAGAGATGAGTTACCTAAAACAAATGTTGGGAAAATTCTACGCCGTGCTTTGCGTGATGAAGTTAAAAAATAAACTTAGTTTGAAGATTTTATAATTTGAAAATGACTACCTTATAATTGTTCCATTTTCAAATCTTAAAATCTTCAAATTCTCTTTTTCATCCTCGTTTATTCAACTCAAACAACAGCTTTCCTCTTTGGTTTTTTTCTCCACAAAAAACTTCTTGATCGGGACATTCCAATTGGTAAATGTATAGCTTCTTTTTTTGAAATTCGAAACCATACTTTGTAGCCTTTTCATTCCCTTTGTTTAACCAAATCTGATCCATCTCTTGGTTGTTGTTATAATAAACAATGGGGTAATATGTTTTTACACCAACCTGTTCCATCCCTTTGATACTTCCATCTTTATAAAACTCGACCAATTTCCCTTCCCAATCATAACAGCCTGTAAACAGTGTTTGTTGAACTAATAAAATATCCTTATCCCAAACACCCAAATCGGCACTAAACCTTAGAAACAACTTATCTCCTACTTGCATTTTTTGATTAGAAATCAACTTGGTTTTTAACTGCAAGGTATAATCAAATATACTGCTAAAGAACAAACCTTCTTCATTTCGATCCAAGATCCAATCATCTCCCTCTTGAAAAGATAATACAAGCTGTTTAAAACTATCTGTTCTAACTTCTATCACTTTAATTGCTGTTGCCTCATCTGCTTGTTGTGGAGATTGTGTTAACCTCAATATTTCTAAGTACTCTTGGTTAATCCAATTCCCTTCCAAATGCTGTGCAACTTTCGTCAAAGGCGTCTGTTTGTTGATGCTGCAAGCTCCCAAAGCCCAGCAGCAGACAATTATTACAACAAAACAGACTATTCTTCTCATTTAGTTAACATCCGTTATTTACATCCGTTCATTAGAAACTACACCGTAATTCAACGAACAGTTATTATTTATATACTCTTGCTCCAAATAGCAATGAGCCTACACGTACCAAAGTACTTCCTTTATCCAAAGCAATTTCATAATCTCCAGACATACCCATTGATACCTCTTTAAAAGATTCGTTATCAGTAAAAAAATCTTGTTGTAACGTCTTAAAATAACCTTGTAAGGTTTCAAATTCTCGTCCAACCTGTTCCTTGTCCTCTGTAAACGTTGCCATCCCCATTACACCAACGATACGAATGTGTTCCATTTCTTTGTACACATCATTCTTTAATATTCCCACCCCTTCTTCATAAGACAAACCAAATTTAGTTTCCTCGTCTGCAATATGGAATTGCAACAAACAATCGACTACTCGATTTACTTTTTTCGCTTGTTTATTAATTTCTTTCAACAATTTAAAGCTGTCTACAGAGTGAATCAAAGAAACAAATTCAACAATGTATTTTACCTTGTTCCTTTGCAAAGTACCAATCAAGTGCCACTCAATATCCTTTGGCAAAGCTTCTTGCTTATCTACCATCTCTTGTACTTTATTCTCTCCAAAAATACGCTGTCCCATATCATATAGAACTTGTATGGCTTCTTTGGGCTTTGTTTTAGAAACCGCAACTAAGTTTGCTTTATGTTCAATCGCCTTACTCAAAACACGCTTATAATTTTCCTTATTAATCATTTATATCCTTCTTATATATTTTTTTTAACAAATAGGCATTTAAATTCTCTGACTGTTGTGCTCTTCTGTTGCTGCAAAACTATTCTATTCGTAACAATAATTTAATACTGTATTAACGCAACTTAAGCATTGAAACCTTACTTTTGCCACTACAAAGAACAAAATAATTTATTTACTTTAAGTAAGCTTTCAAATTTATTATTTCTAATTCATAAACACAATACTTTGTGGAGTATTCTAAACATAAATAATAGTCGAAAGATTTATCTTTATTGATAGCCTTCTTTCCATTTCATTTCATGAATCGAAAATATTTCATATTTTGAGCATTCAAAACCATTCTTAATTTAAATCCAAGATGAATTCAAGCGAATACAAAATACTTATTGCTGACGATGAGCCAGACATTCTGGAATTTGTTTGTTACAACCTTACTAAAGAAGGTTTCGATGTAAGTACAGCAACCAATGGTTTAGATGCGTTAAAAAAAGCGAAAGAAATTAAACCACATCTTATACTTCTAGACATAATGATGCCAGAAATGGACGGCGTAGAGGTTTGTAAAGAACTTCGTGCCATTCCTGAATTTGAAAATACAGTCATTGCTTTTCTCACTGCACGAAGTGAAGACTATTCTCAAATTGTAGGTTTTGAAGTTGGTGGTGATGACTATATCACCAAGCCCATTCGACCAAGAGTACTCATTAGTCGTATCAATGCCTTATTGCGTCGCTTCAACAAACAAAGCACACAAACAGACAAAAATGTTATTCAAGCTGCTGATTTATATATCAATAAAGAGCAATTTATTGTTCAAAAACAAGGCTCAGACGATAAAATAACACTAGCTAAAAAAGAATTTGAATTGCTTTGCTTACTCACTTCTAAACCTGGAAAGGTTTTCACTAGAGAAGAAATTTTTAACAAAATTTGGGGCAGTAATGTGATCGTTGGTAATCGCACCATTGATGTACATATTAGAAAAATTCGTGAAAAAGTTGGAGAAGATTATATTATAACTATTAAAGGCATTGGTTATAAATTTGATTTTTAGTCTCACATTTTTTGTTTGATAATGAAAATATTGTAGTTAGACTATATATCTTGTACCTTATAAAGTAGAAAGTCGTAAGTTGTTTATTACCAAAATAAAACTTACGGCTTTCTGCTTATATACTAATTCATAGTTTTTAAACTCGCCCAGCTCCCTCAACAGACGTAAAGACGAACGTGATTTATCAAAGAACTTCAAATCTTATTCAAAAAATCTTAGCAAATGTTGTTTTTTTCTACTAAAAATCCTAGCCCTGAGCAACTTGCTTGGCTTACTGCCGCTAATAATGCAGGAGTACTATTTCTATTTACGCTTGGAGCTAAGTTACTTTTTCCTAATAGTATTACTTGGGTTCTTGTTGGTTTAATCCCTATCATTTCGCTAGGATTTGGATACTTGGCGGTCTATGATTCTCTGCGCCGATTTATTTATAGAAAAATCAAATTGATTTACAAAACAATCCACAGCATGAAAACACCAACTACCAACACAGTGGTTAGTGTAAACATGAAAAATCACATGATTGATGAAGTAGAACAAGAAGTGATTGAATGGGCTCAGAATTGGACCAAAGAAATTTCCTCTCTTAAAAGTATGGAAGTTTATCGTAGAGAGTTTTTAGGAAATGTATCTCACGAGCTCAAAACACCAATTTTTAATATACAAGGCTATCTGTTAACCTTGTTAGATGGAGGAATGGAAGACCCTGACATCAATTACAAATACTTAACTCGTGCTGCTGAAAATACAGAACGAATGGAAAAAATTGTAGCAGACTTGGGTTATATTTCAAAATTTGAAGCAGGCAAACTACAGTTGCATCTAAGTGATTTCGATATTTGTCAATTAGTCAAAGATGTTTTAGAAGATAGTGAATTAAAAGCTTCTGAAAAAAACATTACACTATCTTTCAAAAACAACAACCAAAAACCTCTCAAAGTCAATGCTGATATGGAAAGTATTAGACGTGTGGTCGTTAATTTAATTAGTAATTCTATCAAGTATGGAAAGGAAGAAGGGCATACTCTAGTAGGGTTTTATGACTTGGATAACAACATTTTAGTTGAAATATCTGATGATGGCAAAGGTATCGCTCAAGAACATGTTCCTAGGTTGTTCGAGCGTTTTTATCGTGTTGACAAAGGGCGATCTAGAACAGAAGGTGGTTCTGGCTTGGGATTAGCAATTGTCAAGCACATCTTAGAAGCTCATCAGCAAACCATCACGGCAAGAAGTAGAGTTGAGGTGGGTTCTACCTTTGGATTTACTTTAAAAAAAGCAGACTAAAAAAAACACCTTAGATACGAAATATCTAAGGTGTTTTTTTAATCTTTTATCACCACCTACATTTAACTTTTAGCCGTATTGCTTTGTCCTAACTTAGCATTGATATTTTCTAACAATTGAATCGTACTAATAGATTCCTCCTCCATGCCTTCAGCTCTACCTAGTTCTATTGCCTTTTTAGCTGTTACTTTTGCTTCGTTATAATTTTTCATCTTATACAACAAAAAAGCTTTAGTATCTACGTTATAATAATTTGCCTCGATACCAATAGAGCGATCAATCCATCCTAAGGCTTCTTTTAATCTTTTCAAGTCATCCTCTTTCTCGTAAACCATCCAAGCAGCTTGATTTAATTCCGACCAACTTTTGGCAACTTTTAAGTATTGACCGTATGCTTTTTGAACCTTAGCGTTGTCTGGTGGCGTTTCCATCGTAGTTTTAATATAAGCTAAACGCTTTTTAAATTCTTTTTTTGCTTCTGGAAAAGTCTCTAAAAGTTCTTTACTAAATGCCTTTGCCTCTTTTTTGTCCTCTATTTTTGCCAAGCTCCAAATTCCATAGATATAACAATTTTCTAATAAACCTGCTATTTTTTTCTTGTTCGTTGCTTTTTCGTAAGCCGCTCTATGTTCTAAAAGATACTGAGTAACAGGGCTTTTGAAGTCACTAAATCGACGTGTAACTCCTGTCATCAGATCTAAAGACTCTGCTGTCTGTTTTTCTGCATCAGAGGTCTTTTTCCAATAAACATCAAAAGGCGCTTTCAAATCTTCACCACAACTACTCAAAACATCTAAATAAGAAATCAAAAACTCCTTATCTCGTGCGCCACCTTCATACTTTTTGACAAAAGAAGCCAATTGTTTCTTAGGATCCAAAGCATTATTACACAATTCAATCAAACCATCTGCATCTCTAGCTCCAATTCCTTTATGAATCATTTCACCTTTTGCATCAAAATAAAGCAAGGTAGGATAAGCGACAACATTATTTGCTTTTGCAAAGTTAGGTCCTTCTCCTTTTTCCATGTCCATTTTATAAGCAATGAAGTTTTGTTCCATATAAACACCTACTTGCTCTTGGCTAAAAATATTTTTTGCCATCCATTTGCAAGGACCACACCATGTTGTATAAGCATCAACAAAGATAGGTTTATTCTCTTTTTCAGCCTTTGCTTTTACTTCATCCCAAGTACCATGTTCAAATGTTATTTGAGCATTCATAGCACCTGCGGCTAGTAACAAACCCAATGTTAAGCCTTGGAAAAGCTTTTTATTCCTTAACATATTTATTTTCTTTTTTGGTGATAGATTCAAATCATCTTTTAATATTACGAATAAATAAGTAGATTTTCTTTCTATCTGTTGTTAAAAAGTTCTTAATACTTTTTTATAAATTAGATAAAATCATAAGTATTAAACTCCTAAAAGTTACACTATTTTTTGAAGCTGTTTAAACTTAGCTCTCTAGCAAACTTTTAACCTAAGCTAGTTTGTGCTTATAATACAAAAAAGCAATGTCATTTAGAATGACCGTTCATTCTCAAACAACTTTTTTGACAAAAACCTTAGATCATATACCAAAAGCTTGCTTACAAAAAACACTTTATTTAAAAAATAAAAAAAAATAAACATTTTTTAGTTTTAATTATTATTTTTTTTTATATTTATAGCAGGTACTGAGATAATGTTATACATTCTCCTACCAATTTATTCAAAATTACAACCTACTAAAGTGATCTTCACCCCACTTTCAATTTACTCTAGTAGAATTACTATTTATTACAACCCAAATGTAATAGATAAAACAAAAAGAATCACTATTAAATAATTTAGTGAGGGACCTTCTCAACCTTCACTAAAACAGCAAGTAAATTACATGAATTCAACACTTAAATTTCTCATTTCTTAAAATAAAGTTCTTTGCATAAAGATGTGATAATAAATGAAGTCCTTCTTTTTTATCTTGTTGTTCAAAGAATTTTCGCATAGCTTATATTTCTTACCCCTAACAATCCTTGGTTTAAGCGATTGTGCTCCCCTGCACTTCTTCAAAATGTTTTGATTTATCTTCTGCAAAAAGATAAGCTAAAGACTTAAAATGGTGCTTGTTGCAAATATAGGCGATAAAAAAGTCTCTAATAATAGAGAGATCTATTAAAAGAGACTATAATTTCCTTGCTGCAACAAGGAAATAAAACTATTGTTTCACTTGTAAAACTACATAAAATGTTAGTAGATTCTCCATTTGCCAAAGAATATTCCTTCTTCTCTATTAAAAAAAAGGAATATACCTTCGTCCATTCAGAACATTTTGTTCTCTTTCATCTTATCCATAATTTGAGTCTATTTTCTCTTTTTTATTTAATGTCAACCTCTATTGTTTGTCAACTAATTTAACACCCACTAAAAGATATAAAAAAATATACAATATTTGTATATAGCGTTTCTAGCAAGAGAAGTAATGCCCTTTTGTACTTAAAAAACGCGATGTTTCCAATTAGAGTTTACAGAGGGTAGTGCCTCTTTCAGTACTCTAGTTTTTTCTTGAATTTGTAGAAGTAGTGAGCTACAATTCAAGTGCCTAATCAATCTGTTTACGAACATAGCTTCAAACCCAATGTTTGTTTTAAGTTTTAGGAAGTAGTGAGCCTGCAACTTTTCAAAAAACATTTACTAAACAATTGTTTTAGGTCAAAACCAACTGGCAAAAGAATAGCCAGTTGGTTTTTTATTAAAAATTTTCTGTACAAGAGAAAAATCTATTTGTAGTTTATTACTCTGTGTACAGGACAAAAGTTTTTCAATCAAATAATAAAATAGTGTACCTGTTGAATATTTTGTAGATGTTAGACCACTTCGCTTTTACATATTACCTAAAGGTACGAGATTCTAGATATTAGACCCTATTGAGCTTTAATAGGGTCTAATATCTACCAGCGTAGCGGTCTAGGCATTATTGTTGAACAGATATTTGCTTTGAATTATTAAAAAATAACTTTTGTCCTGTACATAGTTTATTACTATTAAACAGTATTAAATTCTTAAATAACTTAGAAATAAAAGCCTATATTTATTTTCGGATTTAAGTAAAATTACTTACTTTTGCACACATTATAAATCCTGCTACTTGTTTATCAAGCGACACAGGATATTTTTGACTAAAAAAAGTTAATACAAAATGGCTTTAAAAATCCGTTTACAGCGTAAAGGACGTAAAAAGAAACCTTTTTATCACATCGTAGCCGCTGATGCTCGTGCTCCTCGTGATGGTAAATTTATTCAGAAAATGGGTACTTATAACCCTTTGACTGTTCCTGCTACCATCAATTTGGACATAGACGCAGCTTACGAATGGTTGATGAAAGGTGCGCAACCAACAGACACTGCTCGTGCAATTCTTAAATTCAAAGGCGTATACTACAAGAAACACCTTCAACGTGGTGTAACTAAAGGTGCTTTTGATCAAGAGACTGCAGACAAAATGTTGAATGAGTGGCTAGAAGCAAAAGAAGCAAAAGTTGAAAAACGTAAAGATGCTACTAAAGAAGCTGCTGAAGCTCGTCGCAAGAAAATTTTCGGTAATGCTCCTGTCAAAAAAGAAGAGCCTGTAGAAGAAGTTGCAGAAGAAACAACTGAAGAAGTTGCTGCTGAAACAACTGAAGATGCAACTCCAACTGATGACAACGCAGAAGCTTAGTCTAAAATTGTCACTCAAATACATTTGAGTACAATCAAAAAAAGCGAAACTCATGAAAATGGGTTTCGCTTTTATATTTTATCTATTACGTTTTATTCTTTCTCAAAACGCATTTCTTGAATCAAATAAGTACCTCCTACTTTCTTAAAGAAAATATAAACTCTATACTTTCCTCCTCCTGCAGATAAATTACCAATACAATAATAAGAAGCTCCATCCCTAGCTGCACCACTATGCACTAAACTGCATCCCTTTGGTGAATTCTGCTGAAAAAAACTATTAACTACTGAAATAGCTTGAGCTTTGGCATAAGTACCATCTTTGTCCCCTACTGTCACTTCTACATTTGCATCCATATAGGTTCCTATTTCTGTTGTGTTTCCTGCCTTGATTGCACTTATGACGGCATTAAAATTCGGCTGCCCGTAAAGTGTTGATGCTACTAATAGTAGTAATAATGTTTTCATGATTTTGAAATTAACTTGTCAAAGAATTGATAGTTGAATTTGAATTAACTTAAAAGCGAGTTAAGTATGAAACCAAAATTATTATTAAACTAATTCCAGTTTCATACTTGTAGCTTTTAAATTCTTTTCTATACCTTAATCTATATCCCTATAACAAAGATATCAGTCACTCTGTTCTTATTTGCTTAATAAAATAACAAATTACACATTTTTATAATATCCCTATTATTATTTTGTACTTAAAAGTACACTTACTTTATAACGATTTCCTATTTTTTTTATTGTTTTTATCTTGTTCTAGTATAAATAAAAGTACAATCAAAAAAGCAAAACTCATAAAATATTCAATGTTTTTTATATCTTTATCCCCCTTGTATACAAAAAAACGTTCCATAACCTATTAATACAATTCTACCATGTTTGGAAAAAATGGTAATGCCTCAAAAAACAATTCTAAACCATCAGTTAATGGTGCTACTTCTCCCTTAGAGGTCTGTAACATTGCTTCTGGCACTACAATTAGTGGTGATTTCAAAGCAGAATCGAACATTAGATTGGAAGGTTCAATCTACGGTAGCGTATTTTGTGCTGGTCGTATTGTAATGTCTCAGAATGCCCACATTAAAGGTGATATTGTTTGTCAAAATATTGTTTCAGAAGGCAAAGTAGAAGGAAATATTCTTGCCAAAGAAAAAGCACATTTATTTCCCACTGCTATTGTTGAAGGCAATATAAAATATACTGCATTACAAATTGAAGAAGGGGCTATTTTTAACGGTCAAGCAATCTGCACAAAAAGTACAGTAGCTTCTTCTCTAAAATAGGGTTAAAATGCTTAAAAAATCGTTGATTAGAAGCTTACATTTTTTTTCTAGTTCGATTCCTTTAACTTGGCTAAAAGCCCTTAGTGGTCAAGATTTCTTAGCGATTTTTTATCATACCATTAGTGATCATGAATTACCACACATCAAGCATTTATATGCCGTTCGTGGAAGCGCTCTTTTTGAAAGAGATTTAGATTATCTCCTCAAACATTTCACTCCGATTGGTTTAATAGAACTGGTAGAAGCTGTTTATCAAAACAAAAAGTTACCTTCTAATTCCTTCTTGCTTACCTTTGATGATGGATTATCAGAGTGTTATCATATTATTGCCCCTATTCTAAAACGAAAAGGAATTCCTGCCACTTTTTTTATCAATTCTGATTTTGTAGATAACAAGGCACTTATGTTTCGATATAAAGCCAGTTATCTAATAGAAGAATTATTTCAAAGAAAAATATCTACTTCTCAAATTACTCCTTTTTTTGAGCAATATCAAATCCCTTTCCAAGACATAAGGAGTGGCTTATTAAGTATTCGTTGGCATCAAGAACCAGTATTAAATAGTATCGCTAAGGCTTTTCAAATTGATTTTAGGCTATTTCTACAGCAACAACAACCTTACCTAAGCCAAACCCAAATTGCTCAAATGATAAAAGATGGCTTCACCTTTGGTAGTCATAGTCAAAATCACCCGACCTATAACACCATCGATTTGCCTAGCCAAATTGAACAAACCCTTCTCAGCCAAGCTTACTTGAACCAATATTTTCAACTTCCTTATCAAACTTTTGCTTTTCCGTTTACAGATAGTGGTGTTTCTAACGCTTTTTTTGATAAAATTTTGGGAGAAGAGAACTTTCAACTTACCTTTGGTGGTGCAGGTTTGAAACACGAAAAAATCAAAGGGCAATTACAACGATTTGGTATGGAAACCCAACAATTAAGCACTCCCAAGCAATTGATCCATACAGAGTATTGTTATTATATCATCAAATCTATTTTTAGAAAAAATGCGATTTATAGAAATTAGGATGGGACTAAAAATCACGGTCATTGGTTCTGGAAATGTTGGTTTCCATTTAGCACAACGTTTATACGAATGTGGTCATTATATTTGTCAAGTTTTTAGTCGTACTCCGACAAAAGCTGCTCACTTAGCAAAGTTAGTAGAGTCTAGCGGAATAAGCGATTTGAAAGATATTTCTCTTGAAGCAGATATATACATTTTAGCAATAAAAGATGATAGCACTAAAATTATAACGGAGGAAATTTCTTTTCTAGGAAAGTACAATAAATTAATTGCACATACTTCTGGTTCTGTTTCTAGTGATATTTTTGTTGACTACTTCAGTAATTATGGTATTTTTTACCCATTGCAGACTTTTTCTACCACCCAAAAAGTTGATTTTGAACAACTTCCTTTTTGTATTTATGGCAATAATCCTTCTACACAAGACACCTTGTTCCAATTAGCCAAAAGTATTTGTCCTAATGTATATTCCATTAATGACAAACAACGGTCAATTCTGCATGTTACAGCTGTTATTGTTAATAATTTTAGCAATTATTTGTATGGGATTGCGCATGATATTTGCAGTGATCAAAATGTTCCTTTTGATATTCTAAAGCCTTTAATTTATGAGACCGTTCGAAAAATAGATTTATCTCCTCCACAAGATGTTCAAACTGGGCCTGCTGTTCGTGGAGATTTAGATACCATTGCTAAACACATTGAGTTCTTAAAAAAATACCCTGACCATCAAGCTTTATATGAACTAATCAGCTCTGGTATTATAAAACAAATCAAACAACGCGCGTTAATAGATAAATAATTGATTTTAAATCATTTTTGTTATGAAAAAAATCGGATTACTCAGTGGTTTTATTTTGTTATTTCTTATAAATCTTTCTTGTGAAAAAGAAATTGATTTAAAAGCTCAGACGCCTCCAGGACAACTTTATGCCAACGCAATTCTTAATCCAGATAATATTTTTCAAGTATTTATCAGTTACTCTACTTCCATTACTGCTCCCTTAGAGGATATACATAGTAGACTTAATGACGCAACTCAATCTGTCGTTATTATTAAGGATAATAGTGGTGCTATTATTGATACTTTAGAATATATAACAGGTGTTTATTCTGGTATCAACAGTAGTTTTTTAATATTTGAATCTATTGAGGGTTTGCGCCCTTTAATCAATGAAACTTACGAATTATATATCGAAGAATCCGCTATAAAAAATAGCAAAATCATTTCTGTTACCGCAAGCTTTCCTACTTTATTTAATCCTATTCAAGCACGTAAAAGCACACCCGTACGCCAAATAACAGGTGAAGATCAGACCTTTGGAATTGAACTGAGTTGGGAAGATCCTAATCCACAGGAAGATAATTTATTTATCATCGAAGCAACTTATAGAAATACCGATGCCTTTTGGGGATTTCCTGAATTGATAAAAAGTGAATTATACTCTGTTGGTTCTCAAAATGACAATGCAGAAATTGGACCTGCTAATGGCAAGTTTTTTTATGTTTTTATTGATGATAGTAAACTAAATAATCAAATAAATTCAGATAGCGTTCATACAAAAATAAGTGTTTTAACAAGTACTTTTGATCAATGGATAGATTATGGAATTCCTTTTAGTAGTGAGATACTTATTCATGTACATCATGTTAGCGAAGACTTATACAATTATTATCAAGATGTAGAAAAATATAGAATTAACAGTTCTGGAACAGATATTTTTGCACAACCTGTTCCTGTTAGAGGGAATATACAAGGTGGTCTAGGCATTTTTGGAACTGAGATTGTCCAAGAAGCCGTTTTGGTCTATCAGTAATAATGAATTTGAAGACAGAAAAATTAAGTTCCTTTTGTTCTTTACAACTCGACAAACTATTGTTTTTAAATCTTCAAATTCTCAAATTATTTATCTTTGCCCCATTAAGCCAAACGAATCCCTTTATCTTCTAGTAAAATTATCTTTTGTTTGTATAAAGCCCCAATTGATTTTTTGAAGGTTTTTTTGCTCATTCCCAGTTCTTTTTTAATCAAATCTGGACTACTTTTATCTGTTAATAATAAATAACCATCCCGTTTTTTCAAAAGATCCAATATTTTTTGGGCATTGTCTTCCACTTTAGCATAACCATCTTTCTCCAAGCGAATATCCAATTTCCCATCTTCCCGAACACGATTTACATAAGCCGTTCTAGGCATTCCAACCGTCAATTCCTCAAACAATTCATTGGCATAAATTAAGCCCTTAAAACGATGATTGACAATAACATTGGTTCCTAATTCAGATTTCCCCCAAACCATAATTGACACCTCATCTCCTACTGCAATCTCATCTTCTTCTAAATCTACCAAATCAAGAAACTGTTCCACTTTTGTAGAACCTGCTAAACGATCTGTTTCTCCATCCAAGTACATATAAACCAAGTAATAATTCCCTTCTACCATTGGAATTTTTTGCTCTCTAAATGGAACAAACAAATCTTTACCAACCCCATAATCTACAAACGCTCCATGTGCGTTCACATCAGATACTTTCAAGCCTGCAAACTCGTACAAAGTAAATTTTGGTTCCTCTGTAGTTGCCACCAAACGCTCTTCATTGTCTCTATAAATATAAACTTCTAAATAGTCTCCAACTGCTGTCCCTTCAGGGATAAATTTACCTGGTAATAAGACATCATTCTCCTCTTTATCTTCCAAAAACAAACCATGAGGTGTACTACGCATCACCTCTAATAAATTATATTTTCCTAATTCTATCATTATTCTTTTGCTAATTTAGTTTCTTGAAAAGTTGTATTGAGTTCAAAATTCAAGCTCTTTTTCACAGCTCTGAATTGGGGTATAAGTTTTAAGCCAATTTGTATCCTTCATGTGATAATAAATAACACAACTTCTATACAATCCACCAAGAAACGACTAATTTTAATTATAAGCCACAAAGCTACAAAAAAAAGAGCTTCCTTATTCAGGAAGCTCTATTGTATTTTAACTATTGTAAAAAATAATCCTTTTCGATTTATTCAGAAACGACCATCTTAAGAACTTTAGAGCTCTCCCCTTTTTGGATTTCTACTAAATACATTCCTCCAACAATACCAGGCACTTCAATACCATATTGTTCTTTGGTTTCTAAATAGGTTTCTTGTAAGTAAATCACTTTTCCGTAAATGTCTCTAACTCGAATTGTTAAATCTCCTGCTCCACCTTTATTTTCAATCGTAAAGCGACCTTCATTTGGATTTGGAAATAAAGCATAAACAGCTTCTGCTGTTAAGGTTTGAACACCTCCACAAATAGAAAGGTCTACATTGATCATTTCAATCGCAGGACAGTTTCCATTACTAGTATAAGTAATCACATAATTCCCAGGAACAGAAGCTACTAAGTCAATTTCTCCTGTTGCAGTATTTGCAAAGACTAAACCACTTGAGTTAACCGTATATATACCAGTACTAGCACCTGTTACACTCAAAATTGGATTCACACCAATATTTAAACAAATCGTAGTATCTGTATATCCAAAAGTAGCAACATCTGCTGTCAGAATATTTACAACTGCACTATTAGAACTTGGACAAGCTCCTGTTACTGCATAAGTAATCGTATAAGTACCTAGTGTAGACGCAGCCAAATCAATTTCGCCTGTTGTTCCATTCAATACTAAACCTGTTGTACTCGTAAAGGTTCCACCAGGGTTTCCTGTAATTGTTGGAACTGGATTAGCAACATTTTGGCAATAATTAGTAGTATCATAATTAAAGGAAGCATCTCCCGTTGCTGTAATGGTTACTGACAAGTTGCTAGAACTTGGACAAGGACCATTCGTTGTATAAGTCAAATTATAGCTTCCTACAGAAGAAGCAGAGACATCTATTTGTCCTGTTGATGAGTTAACAATCAAACCAGTAGGTAATGCGGTAAAGATTCCTCCTAATAGATTAACGGTAGGAGTCGGATCACTTGCATTTTGACAGAAAGTAGCTCCTCCATAAGTAAAGGAAGCATCATCTGTTGCTGTAATTGTTACACTCAATATCGTTGCATTTGGACAAGAACCACTGGTTGTGTAAGTTACATTATAAGTTCCTGCCGTCGAAGCAGCAACATCAACTAATCCAGAGGTTGCATTAATTGCCAATCCTGTTGTACTTGTAAAAACTCCACCCGACAAACCAGTTACCGTTGCTACTAAATCACTCCCGTTTTGACAAGCAGTATTTGCATTATAAGCAAAAGTAGCATCATCTATTGCTGTAATAGTAATTGAAACGGTATTGGTATTTGGACAAGGTCCGTTCGTTGTATAAGTTACATTGTAGGTTCCTGCTGTTGATGCAGAGACATCTATTTGTCCTGTATTGCCACTAATAACCAAGCCTGCTGTTGATGACCAAATACCCCCTGCTAAGCCTCCTATTGGTGTTGGATC
>ENA-ORXM01003569-ORXM01003569.1-marine-metagenome-genome-assembly--contig:-NODE-3569-length-15233-cov-4.580958_pt1 | contig 15233 bp, 14 predicted proteins | sample MGYA00237867_ERZ511480 | MGnify/ENA primary metagenome ERZ511480 (study PRJEB26309, sample SAMN06266103) | marine metagenome | isolation source: Algal blade | place: United Kingdom:Sidmouth, United...
CGAGGTACTCTTGTGCCGGGCTTTACCCAAACTCCAGAATCGTTCGGTGTGAACTTTGGAACAACGGCGCCAGGTTATGATTTTGTGTTTGGTCGCCAGCCAGATAGAAGCTGGCTTGATGAAGCTGCTGCTAACGATTGGATAACAAAAGACCCAAGCTTTAGTTATCAGTTTAATCAAAGTAGAACTAGACAGTTTAGCGCAGACGCTAGCTTGCAACCGCTCAACGATTTTCTTTTAGATATTAATATTGATTATGCCAAGACCGACGATTATAATGAGTTGTTCAGAAACACTGGCTCAGTTGCAAATCCAAATTTCCAGCACATCAACCCGTACGAATCGGGTAATTACGATATCTCGTTCATTTCTTTAAATACAATCTTTTCTGAGAAAGGCGCAGATGGCGTACCGCTTGTTTTCCGCGATTTTGAGCAAAACAGAATTGAGGCATCTCAAATTTTGCAAAATAGAAATCCCAATTCAGTTGGAAACTATGATCTAGATTCTGATTATCGTCAGGGCTATGGACCATATGCACAAGAGGTATTGCTGCCATCTTTTGTGGCTGCTTACACTGGCAAATCATTGAATGAAGTGGAATTAAATCCATTCGACACAAAACCTTTACCAAATTGGAAAGTGAGCTACACCGGTCTTACTCAAATACCGGCAGTATCTAAAGTGTTCTCAAGCATCAGGATAAATCATGGCTACACAGGTAATTTTTCGATTAACCAGTATAATTCAAACCTGAAATTTGAAGGGCCAGAAGATTATTTCTTACCAACGGCATTAGACTCATTAAGTTTTAACTACTTTGCATTCTATTACATTCCGCAGGTAACAATCACCGAACGCTTTTCACCATTGGCTGGTGTTGATTTTACCATGAACAATGGCTACAACATGCGTGTAAACTATTCTAAGAGTAGAACACTTGGTATGAGTTTACTAGATTATCAATTGTCTGAAAGCAACTCCACTCAATTTACCATTGGTGCTGGTTACCAAACAAGGAATTTCACCTTGCCCTTTAAATTATTTGGCAACAAGAATTTAGAAAATGATCTCCGCTTTCAATTTGACTTCGGGTTGCAAGATGATGAAGTTGTTAACTATAAGTTAGACCAAGACACAGTTTTACCAACGCGAGGGGCAAAAACAATCACTATTTACCCAACTATTGATTATGCACTTAATCAGCGTATGAACTTGCAACTATACATGGAGCGAAGAAAATCTGAACCAAAAACAAGAAACTCTTACCCAATTTCTAATACCCGTGGTGGTATGAAACTCACCTACTCCTTTGGGAGGTAAGCAATTGTTCCTTTTTATTCTCAGTTTATTCTGGAAGATGTTTGCGGTGTTTTGTACTTTGGATGTGATATTTTTGCACAAAGCGAGTTCATGATTCAACGCATTCAGTCTGTATTTCTTTTTTTGGCCGCACTTGCAATGGCACTACTCTTTTTGTTTCCCTATGTTGAGGTGGGCGCAGATGACTATTTCATTCAAGAATACATGCCACAACTCATTTTCGCAGCTATTTTCATACTTGGCTCAATCATAACCATCTTCTTGTTTCGAAATCGGTTATTGCAGCTGAGATTAACTCGAATTTTACTGATTTTTTTACTGGCATTTGTAGTCTACGCCGTTTATCAGCTGTTTCAAATTGATTTTGAAAACGTAGGCTTTGAGCGGGGTTCTTTATTACCTGCTTTCGCTGCCTATTTTCTTTCGAGAGCTATGAATGGCATTCAGAAAGATGAAAGCTTAGTTCGAGGCATGGATCGCTTGCGTTAAGATTGCTGCGCATCTACCACGGCATAAGTTACCATGTTAACGATTTCTCTAACACTGGCACCCATTTGTAATACATGTATTGGTTTATTTAACCCCATAAGTATTGGGCCAATTGCTTCTGCTTGTCCAACCTCTTGTAATAACTTATAAGCAATGTTTCCAGATGAAAGCGTTGGAAAAATCAGCGTGTTTGCTCCCTTTTCAACCAAGGGACTGAATGGATAGTTTTCGCGTAGCAAATCAAGATTAAAGGCATAATTAGCTTGCATTTCTCCATCTACAATTATATCTGGGTAATTTTCATGAAGGTGTTTTACGGCTTTCTTCACCCTATTTGGCTGTTCACGATCAAAAGAGCCGAAATTGCTATAAGAAAGCATGGCAATACGTGGTGTCATGTTAAATCGCCTCACTGCTTCGGCGGTGAGCAAAGTCACTTTTACTAAATCATCTGTAGTTGGGTTGAGGTTCACCGTAGTATCAGCAAAGAAAAGCGGCCCTCGTTTAGTGAGCATAATATACATGCCCGCTACTTTTCCAAATTTTGGATCAACCCCAACAACTTGAAGCGCCGGGCGAATTACATCTGCATATTTTTGTTGTAAACCAGATATCATTGAATCTGCCATTCCTTGCTCAACCATCATGCTACCAAAGTAGTTACGCTGTTTAACCACTTGCCGTGCTTCATATTTGTTAAGGCCTTTCCGCTTGCGCTTTTCAAACAGGGCAGCACCAAATTGATCACACTGTTTTTGGTATTCCTTACTTTTCACGTCAATAATCTCAGCACCTTGAATGTCAATTGCCTCTTCTTCAGCAATCTTCTCAATCATGGCTTTATCTCCAAGTAAAATTGGCCGTGCAATGCCATCTTCAATCACAATTTGGGCGGCCTGTAGCGTTTTGTAGTTTTCTGAATCTACGAAAACAATCTTTTTAGGATTGAGTTTAGCCTTGCGTGCAATTACTCTCATGATGCCTTCATCGTTACTCATTCTGGCTGTTAACTCAGCGTCATATGCATCCCAGTCGGTGATTGTTTTACGTGCCACGCCTGTTTCTATGGCCGCTTTTGCCACCGCCGGTGCAATAGTTGTAATTAATCGTCCATCTAGTGGCTTAGGAATGATATATTCCTTGCCAAAGTGAAAATTCTTATTGCCATAGGCCAATCTTACGATATCTGGAACTGCCTCTTTGGTGAGTGCTGCAATCGCATTTACTGCGGCAAGCTTCATTTCTTCGTTAATCTCACTTGCTTGCACATCTAACGCGCCACGAAATATGAATGGGAAACCCAATACGTTATTTACTTGGTTAGGGTAATCAGAACGGCCAGTCGCCATAATAACATCATCTCTTGTATTTACGGCTGTCTCGTAGTCCATTTCTGGTACAGGGTTAGCTAGTGCAAACACAATGGGATTATCGGCCATTTTCTCTAACATTTCTGGCTTAAACACACCACCAACAGAAAGACCAAGAAACATATCTGCACCTTCAATGGCTTCACCTAAAGTGCGTAATTTGGTCTCTTTTGCAAATGGTTCTTTAAATTCATCCAAGTCATCTCTATCAACATGTACCACACCACCCTTATCGGTTAAAATAATGTTTTCTGGCTTTACTCCGAGTGAATGATAAAGCTGAATACAAGACAACGCCGCAGCGCCCGCTCCTGAGGTGACCACCTTAATTTCATCAATTCTCTTACCTACTAGCTCTAAGGCGTTTAATAATGCTGCTCCAGAAATAATGGCAGTGCCGTGTTGATCATCGTGCATCACCGGTATGTTCATTTCCTTTTTGAGGCGCTTCTCAATTTCAAAGCAAGCCGGTGCAGCTATATCTTCGAGATTAATGCCTCCAAAAGTTGGCTCAAGTGCTTTAACAACTTGAATAAATTCTTCATTTGTTTTTGCATTCACTTCCAAGTCAAACACATCGATATCTGCAAAAATTTTGAAGAGAATACCCTTTCCTTCCATCACTGGTTTTGATGCGCCGGGCCCAATATTACCTAACCCTAACACGGCAGTGCCGTCCGAAATAACAGCGACTAAGTTTCCTTTTGCTGTGTACTTGTAAATGGTATCAGGGTTTTCGGCTATCTCTAAGCAAGGTTCAGCAACGCCCGGTGAGTATGCAAGTGTTAGATCTCGTTGAGATTTTGTGGCCACTGAGGGAATCACTTCTATTTTTCCAGGTCTGCCTTCGCTATGGTAGCGCAAGGCTTCCTGTTTTTTATTTTCTTTCATTAGTCAGCAATTTGAACCGTACTCATGATGGCGTCGATATCGCGCATTTTTCTGCGTACATCATCTTCAGAATAATAAACAAACCCATCAATGGTTACGGTCTCATCACGGTTGTTTTCTAGGGTGTAATTCACAAAACTTCCACCCAAATAATCATTATCAATCTCCCACAGTCCGCGCGTCTCTATCACTTGTTTTTCGTCAATGGTAATTTCTCGCTGAATTGGTAAGGGTTTGCTGTTTGTATGTGTGACCATGGCCGTGTTATCACGGTTGGTAGTTACATAAGTTCCAAAGGCTTGCCTTAAGGGTAAAGCCCTATCCATGAGTTCAGAGCCGTCAAACTCATCAGATTTATAAAATAATAAGCTACTATAAAGTTCAGATGTTTCAAAAAGTAGCCAAAGCATATTGGTATCTTCAATCATCACTTGGTATTCACGAGGCACCCAAACTTCGAGGCCAAACTCGTCTTTTACTCGATCTTCTAAACTTAAATTTCTTCGTTTTGCGAAGCTAGAGGCCAAACGTGTGTTATCTAACTCAAGAGATTCTTCTACAATGGTTTGAATATAATCTTGAACTTGTTCAATGATCTTTGGTGAACTCAAGTTTGGGTAAGATTTGGTGAGCAAATAGAATACTTGCTGTGGACGAGCATTAACATCTTTCACGCGCACCAAGGCAATTTGCTTGCCTTCTAAGGCTTTGTTGATTTGTTCATTACCAAGTTGCTGCTTTGTGAATCTAGAAATACTGCTTTGCTCCTCAACATTAACGACAATAAGATTATTGGCAGTCTTCACCGTGCCTTCTATAAAGCGATCAAAATCATAGACTGTTAAGTCTAACACGGGGCTTGGCATTGGTGTTAGCAAATAAGGCTGATCGAGATAGTATGAGAGCGTATCTTTTAATGGACCTTGCTGATACGTTGGATCAAGGTAGACGTACAAATTATTGATTTTGCCAGTTGAAAATGGAAGCAAAACCGGTTTATTATCTTCTTGTAGAGTAGAATTTGGTGATTCCGAATTGCAAGCAACAAATGCGAAAGCGAGGAACAAATAAACGAAATACCTCAGTAGTGAGAAAGTCATACAAACAGGTTGTATTCAAACTTATGACTTTTCACGGATTTTAATTGACATTCCGGGCTTTAAATTTTTAGGATTGGTGATGTTGTTAAGCTGTTTGATTTGTTCAAGAGAAACACCATTCTTTCTACTGATGTCCCAAAGTGTATCGCCATTTTTAATTTTATACACGATATAGTTCCGTGTATCAAGCGATGCAACTACTTGGTTGTTAGACGTCGTGTTATTCTGCTTTTGATTGTCGTTTCTGCGTTCTGCGCTTAGTTGGTTAATTTCTTCGTAGATATGAACTTTTTCTGCTGGCACATAAACTTTTAATTGTTGTCCAGGTTTAATGAGATTGCCTGAAATTGAATTCCAGCCTCTAATTTTCTTTGCGCTCACATCATACCACTCAGCAATAAACCCGAGGTTGTCACCACTCTTCACCGTGTATGTAAGCATGGTAGAGTTTGTGGGAACGGCAGAGGAACTTGAGCTATAACCAACAGTAGAATTAGCAAATTTTGCAAGCTCTAACTCTTCAATTTCTTTTTCTACAGCGGCGAATTCTTCCCAGTTTGGCAATAACCCAATTTGATCAGCATGTTCCATCACATAAACAGCCGCAATAAATTTGGGCACATACTTTTTTGTTTCTTTCGGTAAGTATTGCTGTATTTGCCAGTAAGATGGGTTGGTTAAACCAGACTGTCTTACAGCGCGATTTACACGACCCGGACCGGCATTATAAGCAGCAAGCGCCAAATTCCAATCATTATATCGTTCGTATAGCTCTTCTAAATATTGTAAAGCGGCCACAGTCGATTTTGTAGGATCAAGCCTAGCATCTGTAGTATTATTAATTTCAAGACCATACATACGCCCTGTTCCTCGCATGAATTGCCATACACCTCTAGCACCCATTCTCGATTTGCTTCGAGGCTTAAAGTTTGATTCAACCAAAGGAAGGTGTTTCAATGCAGTTGGTAAATGTGGCTTAGAAGCTAAAACGCTATCAATTGTTGGCGTAAAATAACGAGCGCGACCTAGTGATTTTTCGATCAGCCTTCTATCACGTAAAAAACGATCTACTTCTCGCTTTACATTGCTATTGTAAACAAGAGGCATTCCAACATACATGTTTTCGATTCTAAGCTGTACAAGCTCAGGAGTTTGAATTTCTGCAAGGCGATAAGATTCACCATAAGGTTGAGCGCCGGCATAATGAGCCACCTGCTTGTTTTCCATTTTGTGCACGATCTCTAAAGGTGTTCTAAGAATATATTCGTGATCAGCCTCCCGAATAAATTGAACTTGATAACCATTTTCAATTTTCGACCAAATCACAGTTTTTTCAGGCTGAGCTGCAGGATTGTTTTGCGCACTACTTCCCCATGCTGTGATAACACAAATAGAAAAAAGTACATATCTTAACAATTGATCCATAGCGGTATTGTTTTTGAGTTTGCAAAGGTACCACAAATTAAACACTTAATACAAAGCGTATTACACTTGCCATTAACATGGTTGTTGTGGAAAAGGTTACGCTTTATTGGCAAGCTGACCGCAAGCAGCATCTATATCTTTTCCTCGACTTTTCCTTAACGTCGTAGTTACGCCCGCAGTATTCATGATTCGAGAAAACTTTGCTCTCTGTTCCAAATTTGGTTTTTGGAAATCTGCCTGATCAATTGGATTGTACTCAATAATATTCACTTTTGCACCCGGCACTCTACGTGCTAGTTTAATAAGGCGATGGGCATCTTCCTCGCTGTCATTCACACCATCTAGCAAAATATATTCAAAAGTGATTCTGCCTTCAGTCTTATCATAAAAGTAGTTCAACGCTTCAACTAATACATCCAGGTTGTTGCTCTCATTGATCGGCATTATTTTGTTACGATTTTCATCATTTGTTGCATGTAAACTCAATGCTAAATGAAACTTAACTTCATCGTCGCCCAACTTTTTAATCATTTTGGCTATGCCTGCAGTGCTTACTGTAATTCGTTTTGGCGAAATATTCAGACCGTCTTCAGCTGTTAAGCGGTCAATACCATCCAACACATTTTTATAATTCAGCAAGGGCTCACCCATACCCATAAACACAACATTTGTAAGCGGTTTTCCATATTGTTTGCGGCAAGCATTGTTAATTAAAACGTATTGATCGTAAATTTCTGCATCGGTCAAATTTCGCTGCCTCTTTAAAAAGCCTGTTGCGCAAAAAGAGCACGATAAACTGCAGCCAACTTGTGAGCTCACGCAGGCAGTGTATCTTCCTTCAGTAGGAATTAAAACGCCCTCTATTATATGGTCATCGAATAGCTTGAACCCAAATTTCATGGTGCCATCTGTACTCAACTGTTGTGTATCAACCACTAGATTACGGATTTCAAACTCTTGGCTTAGTTTATCACGCAGCGAAGTAGACAAGTTTGACATTTCTTGAAAGGTGTGCGCAGATTTTTCCCACAACCATTCGTGAATTTGTTTTCCTCGAAATGGCTGCTCACCCCACGAAACCATTACGGCTTGGAGCTCAGCGTTCGAAAACTGTCTAATATCTTTTTTTTGACTGTCTGTCACTCTATTGGTGTTGTGAGAAATAACTAGTTTACTTTTGCAAATCTACGCTAACAAACCGGCTCAATGCCGTGCAGACTATGAATGAATCACTTACAACCTTTGTAGAAGAACTAAAGAAGGAAATTAACTCGTATTCGATTTCTGACGACCAAAGCTTAGAAGCCTACCGTATTGAGTTTCTCGGTACAAAAGGCAAGGTTAAACAAGCTTTTGGCAAAATGAAGGACGTACCTGCCGAACAAAAACGAGATTTTGGACAGATGTTAAATTCTGTTAAACAGCTTGCCGAAGACAATTATGCAGCGCACAAGCAAGCTTTAGCAGCAGAAAGCGGAGCTGATGATTCAGTCGCCATAGACTTATTTGCACCATCTGTTGAAGTAAAACTCGGATCTCGCCATCCATTGCAAATTGTGAGAAATGAGATTATCGAAATTTTTAATAAAATTGGCTTTGTTGTAGAAGAAGGGCCAGAGATTGAGGATGATTGGCACAATTTTACGGCGCTCAATATTCCTTTTGATCACCCCGCTAGAGATATGCAAGACACGTTTTTCGTGCACAAAGACCCAGATTGGGTTTTGCGTACACACACATCAAACACGCAAATACGGGTGATGGAAAAACAAGAACCTCCTATTCGCATTCTTGCACCTGGCCGTGTTTACCGAAACGAAACAATCAGCGCTCGAGCGCATTGTTTGTTTCATCAAGTTGAGGGGTTATTTATTGATGTCGATGTTTCATTTAGTGATTTGAAGCAAACGCTCTTGTATTTCGCCAAAAGCTTGTACGGCGACGATACAAAAATTCGACTCAGACCAAGCTATTTTCCGTTTACCGAGCCGAGCGCAGAGATGGATGTGAGTTGTATGATTTGCGGTGGTGAGGGTTGTAATATTTGCAAATACACGGGCTGGGTTGAAATTTTGGGTTGCGGCATGGTTGACCCGAACGTATTGGAGAACTGCAATATAGACTCAACGGTTTATTCTGGCTATGCATTTGGTATGGGCATTGAGAGAATTACGATGTTAAAGTACCAGATTAATGATATTCGGCTATTCTTTGAAAATGATCAGCGTTTTTTGAGCCAGTTTACCGACTAAAATGACTAAACTGTGCATGTTTCTTTTCGCCATACTGCTAGTTGCTTGTGCAAAGCAACCATATGGCAATTCAAAAAAATCTTACAAAAAACAACTGAACACCTATGTGCGAGAATTAAAGAAACAAGAGTCAAAAAATGGCGAAGCACAGTTTCTACCTACTGTTAATTTCAATCTACGAAAACCTAACCTAGTTGTTATTCACCATACAGCTCAAAACAGCTGCCATGAAACAAAGACAACATTTACTCGTGTACAATCTGAGGTAAGTGCCCATTATGTAATCTGTAAAGATGGTTCGGTCATTCAAATGCTTGATGAGCGATTGCGTGCGTGGCATGCAGGTGAAGGTTCTTGGGGTATATCTCATGATGTGAACTCAGCTTCAATTGGTATTGAGCTAGATAATGATGGAAACACACCTTTTCCAGAAGAGCAGATTGAGAGTTTACTTTCTGTTCTTAAAGGCATTGACTCACGGTGGCAAATTCCCACCGCAAATTATATTGGTCATGCTGATTTAGCACCAACTAGAAAAAATGATCCAAACATACATTTTCCGTGGTCAACATTGGCGGAGAATGGTTTTGGCTACTTTTATGATGATAATGAGTTAATTGCTGCACCATCTCAATTTGACCCTTACTTAGGGTTACGAGTTATTGGTTATGGCTTACAAGACACAACAGCAACAATTCGGGCATTCCATCGTCGGTTTAACAACGAGGAAAAGTCAGACACTTTGACTTACAAAGACAAGTCGATTGTGTTTTGGTTGACCCAGCAATAAAAAAGCCACCCAATTTTGGGTGGCTCACTTAAACTTCTGTTTATGTTTATTTCATTTTCATCCACTTGGCAATGTTTGCTTCGTTGAACGAAACATATTGAGCGTTACCTGCTTTATCGGCCATCATTTTTGCTTTTTCAGCTGTTTTAATCGCCATGTCGTATTTGCCCATCTTAGCTTCAATTTCAGACTGTAGTTTCATCATCCAAAACGCACTTGTATTCATTTCAGTCGCTTTTGAAATCCAATTATGTGCTTTTTGTGAGTCCATATCCTCTTCAAAATAAAATCTTGCTGCTGCGTAATAGTCATTTGCCGAAGGGCCTGCCATTACCTGCTCAATATTCTTTTGAACGGTTTCTTGTGTTCCCACCTCAATCGGAACACTTACATATACGTTTTCCCAAAGCAAATAAAGGTCTGCACCATTGTTATGCAAGCCCTCAAACCCTATATTAAAGGTTTCAGTTACAGCTTCATCTGGCATATAAACTGGCGTTGCTTTAGCAGTTGCTACAACTAGAGAATCTTCAAACTTTTGAGGCGCACCCCAAAGATCAGCATTTTTATAGAGCATCATTTTCCACTCTTTTTTCCCTGGCATAGAATATAACGCATAAGTACCAGCGGCAACCTCTTGGCCTCCGAATTTCACCGGTGCGCTAAAAGTCACATCGGTTGATGCATTTGCACCTGTTCGCCAAACTTGATCATAAGGAACTAGATCACCAAAAATGGTTCTCCCCTTCATTGATGGTCTTGAATATTCAACTGTAATGTCAGTCAATCCAACTGTTTGCATCACTGTTGATGAAGGACTAGGTTGTGGTGTTTTGATTTGTGCCTCTGCCATAAAAACAAAGCACATCATTGTTACTAATAAAATAATGTTTTTCATAATGGTTTTTTATAATGATTATAGTAGAATAACATGATGTAGTGCAGCATGTTACGCTATTATTTGAGTTTTTTTCGTATTAGCGATAAGCCGCCATTTAAAACTGTGCTTACAATTTTGTTCTTAATGCCACCATTCTCAGGATTACCAATTTTGCTTGGTAGAAAATCTAATGGTTTAAGTGTGCTTAATGCTTGGGGCATGTCTTTTACTGAATCTTCCAAATAGTGTTCAAGCTGTTCTGCACGTATTTCGAGTTGTTGCTTATCGTACTCAGTTGGCGTTGGCTTGTCTTTGTAAATGGTTTTATCCATTTTTCTTGCGGCAAGTTTAGAAAGCACGGGTTTTTTTAGTATGAGGAGTAGTAAAAAGAGTGCTAAAATTATTCCTGCCACAGATAGAAACCCATACACATAAGAACCCATAACCTCACTCAAATACAAGGCAAGTGCGGCCATTAAAAACAGGAATAACCCTGTAAACATAATTGCCGTAACAGTTGAAAATATAATTGATGTTAAGCTTCTTGCAGCAACTTTTGCTGCCTCAAATTTTTTGAGCTCAAACTGAGTTTCTAAGTACGCTTTCAAATACGTAGAGGCCTCAGCTCCATGCTCAATAAATTCATTAATTTTCTCTTTTGCCTCACTCATTTGTTGTGGTTGTTCAAAAGGTTCTTCTACAACTTGTTCAGTAGAAATACTAGTTGCTTTCAAGCTCACCGTTTAAAGAGTCTAAACGAGATTTTGCTTTTTCAACACCGTCTTTAATGGCCTCTTTTGCAGTTGTAGCATCTTTTGATGATTCTTTTGCTAAGTTAGATACCTTGCTTGAAACATAATCCTCACCTTGCTTTACAACATTTGAAGCTTTTGAAGATAAATCACTAGCATAAGCAGAAGCTTTCTCTTTTACATCTTTCGCATAAGTGCCTGCCTCATCAGCAAACCCTCTGGCTTTTTCTTTAGCCGTTTCAGTCATTTGATCAAATTCTGTACGTAAGCCTTCTGTTTGATCAGTCATTCTTTTTCTCCAGAGCTTTCCTTCAGTTGTGTTTAACCAATACCCAGCTGCTGCACCGGCTAAAGCTCCTAATAAAAGAGCTGCACCAGAATTGTTATTTTTCTTTCCCATGATTTTATATTTTAGTTTTAATGAAACATGCGTACTTCAAAATCGTCACGCTTGTCTATTTTGTTTACAAATTCAATTAATTCATTGTTCCCATTCGGTCCATATGTTGCTACAATTTGACCTTTAGTACCATTCTCACAAGCTAAACAGAAAAGAATCGACATATCACCAGGATTACTCTGTCCCTCTGTTCGGTATTCATAAACGAGTTTTAAGTCACTAATATCATAATGGCCTCCTTTATCAGGATCGCGTAATTTGTCATCTTCAAATACAAAGTTTGTAGTGAAGCCCTCATTATTACAAGTATCCATTACCTTTGATAGTGGTGTCATGTTCGTTTCCATACGCTTATTTATTCCAAGAAGCGAGCATCCAACTCACCTTCTCTAGTTCTCTTATATACGCTCCAATCAAGTCAATTGTTCCTTCGTCATCATGTTCTGAAGCAGTTTTTATGACCTGATTCATGGTTTGTATGAGTTGGCTATGGTCACCAAGTAATGCTGAAACCATATCCGTATCTTTCAAATCCTTATCCGCTTCTTTAATTCTAGACTCTGCCAAATATTCAGTGAAGTTGCTGAGTGGTGTGTGGCGTAGGGTCAAAATCCTTTCTGCAATATCATCAATTTTTACTCTCGCATCTTCATACATTTCCTCGAATTTCACATGTAAGTCAAAAAAGTTTTGCCCAACAACATTCCAATGAAAGTTTCGAAGTTTTTGATAATAAAGTTGATATTCTGCAAGCAGCGTATTTAATTCCCCAGCGACAATTTTTGTGTCTTTGGCTGTTAAATCAAGATAACTCATGTATTTAATTTCTACTTATAAAACAGTTATTCATCGTATTTTGTTCAAGACAGCAAGACAATACGTTATATGCGACAAAAATATGCTTCTTTAATAGTGAACTATTGCCTCGATGTAGAAAAGGGTGATCGTGTTTTCATTTCAAGTACCTCTCTTGCAGAGCCGCTGCTTAAACATATTCACGACTATATTCTTCAGGCTGGTGGTCATCCTTACATTCAAATGAGTGTTGCAAATACTGCTGCTAGTTTTTATCAGTATGCAAACCAAACCCAACTACTGCACGTGAATGAATTTTCGCGAAAGGCCATTGAAGATTTTGAAGCCTATTTGGTGGTACGTGCGCCTCATAACTTAAGTGAGGAGGCGAATGTAGATTCTGAAAAACGTGCTATAAAGCGAGCTGCTGCAGTTGAACTCAATAAGACCTATTTTGAGCGAACAGCAAATGGAAGTTTAAAAAGAACCTTGTGCCAATATCCAACAGTAGCAAGTGCGCAAGAGGCCAATATGAGTTTGGAAGAGTATCAACAATTTGTTTACACAGCCTGTGGCCTTCTCGAAGACAACCCAATTGAATATTGGCTTTCGGTAAGAAAGAAGCAACAGAAATTAGTCGATTACTTGAACGATAAACAAGTCATTCGGTATGTTACACGTGAAACAGACATCAGTTTTAACACAAAGGGACGAACTTGGATTAATAGCGATGGGCGTACCAATATGCCTAGTGGTGAAGTGTTCACCGCACCCGTTGAAGATAGTGTGAATGGACATATTCTTTTCAGCTATCCTTCTATTTACCAAGGCAAATCAGTTGAAGAAGTTCGCTTAGAAGTAAAAAACGGCGTGATACAAAGTTGGCAAGCCAAAGCCGGCCAAGAAGTGTTAGACGAGGTATTTGCCATAAATGGGGCGCGTGTATTTGGAGAAGCCGCTATTGGTACCAATTACAATATTCAACAAATCACGAAAAACATTTTGTTTGATGAAAAAATTGGTGGTTCAATACACATGGCTGTGGGCCAAAGTTATAAGCAGTGTGGTGGTAAAAACCAATCAGTCATTCATTGGGATATGATTACAGATATGAAACATGGTGGCAAAATTTACGCCGATGAAGAACTCTTTTATGCTGATGGAAAAGTTATTACACAGCTTTAAATTTCTTTTCTTACAGGCTGAAGAACATTTGAAGGCCAAACCAAAGAATGAGCAACACGGTGATAGTTGCAAGCCCAATTTTCACTTGAGAATACAGCCGATTTTTTTTCGACTGTTTATGAATTTCAGCTTTTCTCTGCTCACTAAGAGGTGTGGTATTAAACTTAAGTTCCATAGGGTTGAGCATACCAGAATTCGCTTTTTTGTTTTGCCGTTTTGATACAAGCGCTTCCCTGTTTTCTTTCAACCGCCTATTAAAATCCTGAACGTGACCTAAGAGTCCCATTTAACCTTTTAAAATTGGTGATGCTTGGAGATGAAATGTTACAGCTTAATTGGCGTGGTCGTTATAAAACTTTATGCGCACAAGCTCAATTTCATCTGTTGAATAGCCTTCTGGTTCTAATTCTGCACAGGCTTCATCTAAACTGAGGCTGTCTGCGTCTCTAAAATACTCTTGAATCTCTTCGACAATGTCTTCATCAATGGTTTGATCAATGTAATAGTCCAAATTCAGTTTTGTACCAGCGCCTACAATGGTTTCTAACTCCTTCAAGAATTCTCCCCTACTTAAGTTTAAGTTGTTTTCAATCTCTTCAAATGACAATTTTTTGTCGATTTGTTGAATGATCTTGACTTTATTCTTTGAAGAAGCATTTGTTGATTTAATGACCAATTCTGTCGGTCGGTCTATATCATTTTCCTCAACATAATCTTGAATAAGTTCTAAAAACGGCCCACCATACTTTTTGGCCTTGCCCATATTTACACCAACAATGTTCATCATGTCTTCATTGCTAATCGGATATTGGGTCGCCATATCGTTGATAGAGTTTTCCAAAAAAATGACTGCCGGTGGCAAGTTGTGTTTTTTGGCCTCCTGCTTTCGCAACCGAATTAGTTGTTTTCTGAGGTCATCATCGAGTGCAATGGTTTGAGGAGTGAGCTCTACACCATCATCTTCCCCAAATTGATGAAACAAAGAAATCTTAAAAGAAGGCTTATTCTTGATAAACTCTTTAGACCGACTGGTAAGTTTAATTGTGCCGTATTTCTCAATATCTTTTGACAAATAATCTTCTACTAGCAATGTTCTCAGTATAGAATTCCAATAATTACGATCATTCTCTTTGCCTTTCCCAAACAATTTGTTATCGTGGTGCTTGTAGAGCTTGATTTGCTGTGTAGCTTGGCCAATCAAAAAATCGACGAGATACGTAATTGTGTGATTTTCTTTTAACTCTTCAACCGCATGTATTGCAAGCAATGCGTCTTTTCCTACTTCAATTTCTTCTTTTGGATTAGTGCAGTTGTCACAATGACCACAGCCTTCTATTGGAACATCATACTGTTCGCCGAAATAATGTAGCAGAAATTTTCTTCTACAAGTTGATGATTCTGCGTACGCCGCCATTTCTGCAATATGTTGACCAGAAATCTCTTTTTCGGCCACAGGCTTGTCTTTTAAGAATTTCTCGAGTTTATTGATATCCTTGTGGCTAAAAAACGCCAAGCAATTTGACTCAATGCTATCTCTACCAGCGCGGCCTGTTTCTTGATAATAATTCTCTAGGCTTTTAG
>ENA-ORXM01003570-ORXM01003570.1-marine-metagenome-genome-assembly--contig:-NODE-3570-length-15220-cov-3.026811_pt1 | contig 15220 bp, 13 predicted proteins | sample MGYA00237867_ERZ511480 | MGnify/ENA primary metagenome ERZ511480 (study PRJEB26309, sample SAMN06266103) | marine metagenome | isolation source: Algal blade | place: United Kingdom:Sidmouth, United...
ATCGTTCAGATGCTCAAATCTAATCAAATCATATAACGCCATATGTAACCTTATATCCTAGACGTATCCAAAGAAGACTTGCATACATACTGAAGTAGTGGTTACTACTTTACTCTTTTGTTACAACATATGCTTGTAAATTGACCACAGAATCTATGTGATTACTGTTTTATCGAACATGAAAAATTGCATGGAGATCACGAAACATTCAAGAGCCCAGATAAATGGTGTAAATGATACTGTGCATCATGTGAAACTTCAATGTGCCAGGATTGTATAGATCAGAGCAAAATCTATATCAACGATCCTGTCATTCAGATGTATGGTGTCCATTTATGTGGAGCATGTGTCATCTCTAAATGGGCTGATCCTGAATACAAGAGTTTCGTGCTTCGTGCGATAGAGATACATGAGTTGTATATGAGAAGATCTCTCAAAAAGACTATTTTAACTTGAACTTTACCAACGAAATGAACCTTACCTTCTTGACCCAGCAATATATCAACTTCTCCCTGATTGCAGAGAAAAACTGCACTGAAGCAACCATCAAAGGCTACAAAGCAAGACTCCGTCAATTCATCCACTTCGTTAACGATGTGCCAGTAGAGCAAGTGACTATCCAAATGATTGAGATGTATAAATTACATCTTCAAAGAAAGGATCTAGCCACTAGTACTGTTGGAATGTACTTAATTGTAGTGAGAGAGCTCTTGAAGTATGCTCGTATCAAATGATATGAATGTCTAAACTATGAATCTGTTGTACTCCCAAAGATCAAATCAAAACCTCATGACACGCTTCATCTTGATCAGTTCAAACAACTAATCCATGCTACTGGATGAGATCACACATTCCGTGGAATCAGAAATCGTGCAATCTTATTCATATTGTATGGGTGTGGTTTGAGATCTGCTGAACTTTTATACCTAAAGATTGCAGATATCGAATGAGACAAAGTATTGATTACTGGAAAGTGAGGACACCAAAGAACTGTCTTCCTTGTGCCAGCAGTCAAGAATGCACTTGATACATATCTTGCTGAAAGATGAGAAGATGAATGTGAGTATGTGTTTGTGAACCGTAAGTGGAAGTCCTTACGTACTCATCTTTCACATAGTTGATTGGGGAATATTATTCGCACCTGTGCGAAGAAAGCATGAGTTTGATCGCTTCATGCTCATCAGTTTAGACATGGTTTTGCTTGTCGTTTGCTAGAACAGGGAACAGATATACGTACAATTCAGAAATTGCTGGGACACAGTAGTCTTCTTACTACCATGAGGTATCTCTCCATCTCAGAGAAACAACTCCATAACGCTCAGTTAAAACTCGATATATAGTAGTTGCATACTAGTTTGTTATATTTTCCCTCTCATCTGGATGATGTGTGACAATTTTGAGGTTGTTTTGAAAGTTGTAGTTATTCTCTTATGGTGGTTCTTTTTATGAGATCTCGATTCCAGTCTTATTGATCTGGAGTGAGAGTTTCTCTGCTAGTGCTTTTCATTGATCGTCTAAGTGTTCTCGTGCGAAGCTGAGTGATCATTTTAGAGTTAAGATTGCTTTTTCTGCTTCTGTTTTCCCTCTCAGGTTTCCATAATTATCCTCTACTGCTTTTGCATACTCTCCTGCTTCTTTCTTCGCTTTAGGCTCTTTGAAATAGTTTCGAGCAATACTCACCGCATTCTGAGATACTAGGGCAATCTTTTTCCCTTTCGCCATCTTACTTACATCTTCAATATTTACTCATGGTTTGAGTGCTTTCTCTGGCAAAATGATGTAGCTATTTTGATAGAAGGTTCGATTCGCAACGAGCTTCCCTATATCATCTATGTTCAGGACATAGCTATTGTCTTGCCATGCTCCATGGAATTGATCTATCACAAGAGCTTTGTCTGGATAGTCATTCTTAGCATCTACTCTTGTGTTGGTGTCATGCACTGCATGAGGAAGTACTTGGTTTGATGCATGTCCATAGATTCTTGATCACTCATGCTTTTCCTGATCTACTTTCCCATCAGCATTGATATCGCTATGGTATGAGTTCTTCCCTATGTAGCTAAACACAATCATATATCACTTCTTGAGTGCTTCTCGGAAGGTAGGTGATCCAATTGGTTCTACCAAGTAGAACATTTTCTCTTTTGGGTTTTCCTTATTCCAATCTTTGATTGCATTCTTTACTCCGTTTAGGGTGCTATCTCATTTACCTATGGTGTAGGTTCATCTTTTGTTTTCTTTTTGAGCTTTATCTATGAGGTAGTTATTTGTTAGCTCTCCTCCCCTTTCTAGGTTATGATAGATTGCTTTATAGGCAGATACTCTTGTACAGTACATACTCGTTGCCTTGTTTGCTCTTTGATTGATCGTTGGTGCTGTTTGAGGTTGTATCTTTTTGAGTTGCTTTGGCATAGCATCTCATATAAGTTCTGCTGTTCGATTACGTGGATCGTTAATGTCTTCTTCTGCTCATCAGAAGAGTTTGGTGATTTGGGTGATGGTGTTTCTGTTGGTGATAGTATCTGACATGATGGTATAATGAATGATAAAAAAATAATCAAAAATACTGTTTTGGGCTACTGACTTGCTTCTAGTTCTGTTACTCTTTGGTCGAGAGAGTCGATTCTTTTGTTTTGTAGTGAATCCATTTCTTCTACACTATCTAGTCTTTTGTAGATATCGTCTAATCTATCCATCACATCATTTTCCAAGAACTCCATTGTTTTGACTTGGAGCTCGTAGGTATTCTTGACCTGTAGTTCTTTGAGTCAGAATCGTCTGTCTGTAATACTTGAGACTGGTGTTCAGGTGATGGTCATTATGACGATCACAATCACGACTCAGCTCAAAATAGATTGCAAGAGACCTTGGGTGGAAAAGGTCTTCAGGAAAGCGATGATGTTTTCTACTGTTCCCTCTGGGACGTGTTGCTTGTTCATGGTTTGGTAGATGAAGAGCTAAAAATTGTTTTGTGAATTGCTTGTGCGATTTCTTTTTCGTTCATTCATTCTGTTTCTATGTCTAATGCTTCAGCGATCTTTCTGGTTGAGGTCTTGAAGATTCCTCATGGTCTGAGTTTTGGACTTAGACGTTGGATTGAACTCACTGAGAGTTTTCTTTCTTTGATATATTCGATCGCTGTTTCTTCTCTGGTAAGGACTTTCTCATCTTCTGCTGTTGGTTCTGGTTGCAACTCTTCTTTTTGGATGATTGCATCGTTGATTTCTCACACGATCTCTGCGATACCTACAAACAGTTCTTCAGCCAAGTCCATGGCTTCTTGTTTTTCTTCAAAAGTGACTTCTGTTTTCTGTAAGTAGGGAGCGAGTCATTTCTCAGCTTTCTTAGCGATGGTGTGGAGTTGCTTGATATGGTTCATGGGTAGAAGTAATGAATAAAGGTGTTGTGAGTTTTTGTTTGTTAGATGAGTCAGTTATTTAGTACTTCTCCTCTATTGGTGTTATTTGCTGTCAGGGTTTTGGTGATTCTTCATAGCAACGAGACATTCGTAGCATTGAATCCATTGAGTCTCAAGATTGCATATCCTTGGAGTAAGACTCTGATTGGTCTACCTCAGTTTGCTGTAAGGGTTGAGAAGCTATTCAGATGGCAGTATTGCACTCTATCTGTTGTTCAGCTGATTTGGAGTGAGGCTCTGGAAACATCACATTGATCTACCCTCCCTGCTACCGTTGCTGTATTATTGATATAGCCATTCACTCCGATACGACAGTAGTTTGCTGTCCGATTGAAGTTTGATCTTTCATAATACTTTCCACGTGATCCAATCTCTCCATATCTGAAGTTAAATCTCCCAGTTCCATACTTTCTGATTTCTCCGTATGAAGAGATTTTTGCATAGTAGGTGTATAAAGTTCCATCGTACTGTCTGATGAGACTTACAGATCAAAAGTACGAATAGTAATCACGTCTTTCTTGACCTCCGTACTGGTAATATCTCATGGTACTATGGTAGTGCGAGTAGTAGCTTCTGAAGTATGGCACATTATCATGATCTCCGTAGCTATCGTTTCCAAAATTGGCATAGATAATATAGATTGGAGTATTGGTGAAGTTCCATCTAGATCTGGTATGGAATGTGCTAGAAGTCACAGATCAGCTACTTCAGGTGAAGTTGATATTACACTGATCTGCAAAGGTCACATTCGTAAAACTTGGTCATGTATTCTGACCTGCTGTGGTTCATCGAATTGGTGTTGCTCAGGTCTGAACTAAACATCTAATGAATCTCGGAGATCATCGTGGGAAGCTATCTACTTGAGTTTTTCCATACACTCTATTTTCCCTATTGTCCTCTAGAGAGATGAGTCTATCATCTGTCAGATCGTATGTTCCTGACCGAGCAGATTGGGTATCGTGTATGGTTTCTACGCTACAGGATTGTGAGAGTTTGTTTGGTGCTGATGCATATAGAGTCACAAATGCATTCTGTACCTGTCCTCTGGAATATGGGATTTTATAGAAGGCTCATGGTTCTAACTGACTTCCTGAACGTAGTGTTCTTAGGGTTGCAACATCTGGCATATCAATCAGGAGATCTTGCTCCAAGAGTATTTCTAGATCTGTAAAGGTTATCGTTTCATGATCTTGGGTGACTGGATTATAGAAGCTGAAGAGTGAACTTGATGGTGGGGCTGGGTTTTGGTTGAGTGTATCATATGCAAGGGCAACTGGATCAGCTGATGTTCAAGTTCATTGTAGTCCTCATGAGCTAGTGATTGGACTTGGAATAGCACTACTTGCTAATGCATCAAGTAAGATCACTTCTACCTCCTTGCCACTCTGAACGATACGTTCTATTCTGAATTGTGTTCATGATCCGACTGTTCACAGATCGATATATTGGTCAGTATCAATGTCTACGGTTTGACCTACCATAGTGAGTATCGCTGTGTTTCAAGGTTTCACTTTGACCAAGAAAGTGTCATATTCTTTTACTTGTTTGTAAATAACGGTTTCTTGTTTCACGGTACTATTATCTGATTCATAGTCTTTCTTACTAAGAGATACTCACTCAATCGCATCTCATGGTCATGCAAGATCAATAAAGGGTCAGGTGAGCTTCAGGAATCATCATGCAGTCACTGATAAACTACCGATAGCTATCTTTTCTACCGAGTGATGGGTGTAGGTATTCACGAGATGTGCATTCCCTGAGTTGATATTTGCTGGTGTTGCCATGAGGTGAGTGAGGTAATAAATTGCTTACTTTTTCTTTGTTGTCTTCTTCGCTGTGGTCTTTTTCTTTATTGGCGAGATCACTTTCACTTTGAGAGCTTTAATAATCTCATTCTCTATAGCTTCTGCTTGATCTTCTGTTTCATATCTAAATCTCTCTGTATCATTGATCAGAATCATCTTTCCTGCTCTTTTGAATTTGTTGATAGACAGAATTGTTTCTTGAAGTTTGATATACATGGCAAATAATGAGTGATAAAAGGAAGGGAATATCATTGTTTTTGATTTTTTTGTAAACGATTACTGAGAACTCTCTAGGCACTCAACTCCTCTCCTGAGATGTGTCGTGAGTAGCTGTATGGTGCTGATGGATATACACTTCAAATATCTCAACAAAGTGAAATTTTATCTCCTGCTTCAAAGACCATTCATCTAGGTCATCAGGAAGCATTTGTTGCAAATCAGACATAGGTTGCATGTCCTCATGGATTACCATCTACACCAATATATCGATTGGTCACACCAGCTTCTCAGTTAGATATATCATCTATACTTGCCCTGTATCAGCTGACAGAGACTTGAGTAAGAATGAATACTTTACCTGCTGGGACGGTATACAGAGTATGAGTGTTGGATGCTAGATCCGTTGCTGTTGGGGTGGTACTTCAAACAAATCTTTTGAGTGACATGTGAGTTAATGAAATAATAAAGGGGTAGTTTTTTGTTCTTAGTCCTATTTCTGTTTTTGCTTTTGTTTGCTATGCTTTTTGTTGGAAGATAAATCCTCTGAAGGTTTCTGGAGTTGCTTTCACTACTAATGGGATTCGATTTGTTCCATCGTAGTAGTGAGTAATTTCGTTTGTATCAGAGCTAATTGCTAAATCTCCAGCTGTCACTCATGGTGGTAAGGTGCTTCAGGTGTATGTGTACTGTGTTGCTTGGGTTCAGCTGGCTCATCATCAGCTATCCACGGTGACAATCAGTCCATTTGCAGTTACTCATAATGCTTGTGCTGTTGCTGTTGTTGGACTTGCTGAAGTGAGGTTCTTTAGATACACTCCTGAGTAATTTGCTACACTTGACTCAAAAGCTGAATCAGTAAATCATGTTTCTCATCTCACAAAGAACCTTGTTGGATTTCATGCTGGACTAGGGGTATTTGTTGTTGCAGATCATTTCCCAATATGAAAATGTCAGTCTTCCCTTATATGAAAGAGCTTTTTAACTGGTGCATTGATTGAGGTATTGTCGTGATAGAATCCATATGCTAATCAGTCTGAATTATTGTTTCCGTCAGCAAAGAACAAGAAAGCATTTGAGTTCTTGAATCTCCAGTTACCATTGTTTTCCTTTCTGATCTGAGCTGTGTAATCGTTATTTGGTCATAGGCTATTGTGGAAGTAGATTGTTGTTGGATGGATTCTCACATATCTATCACTATTCAAAGTTTCGTTGTATAGTGTTCCGTCTGGATCTATTCTTGTCCTATTTGTTGGTCATACTCGCTCTCTTTTATAACCACTTAATGCTGTTGTGGTATCTCTCACAAGATTTGCTCATACTCATAGTTTTCCGTTTACGATCTTTAGGTCGTTGTCATATGCTAGATTGATTGCTATCGATCAGTTTGGATTATTTTGTACCGTTGTTCCACTTCCATTTGTATGACTATGAATTGTTGCGAGAGTTACTCAATTCTGACTTATTGTTGTCACTCCATTTGCATCTGTAGTTGTTTGAACTCAAAAGTATTGAGTGAGGTTGAATGTTTGTTGGTCGTTGTTAGAGTTGCTATCATCTGTGAAAGTTAGGATAAGATCTCCTACTCAGTTTGGTGAGATGTTGAGGGTGTCATTTGTATCTATGGTGATGTTTGGAGAGATTGCTGATCGTGGCACTTCTCAGATTGTTACTCCATTGATCTCTATTTTTAATCCTGTGGGAGTAGAGAGGAAGTTTCAAGTATTGATGATAGTCGTGCTATCTGATTGAGCTTGTGGGTTTCCATTCTCTCAGGTGTAATAGACCGTGCTGGTGATGATGTTTCCTGATGAGATAATATCTACCTGATCGAGTGTCGTCTGTGTTTCCATTGCTGTGACTTGTCCTTGGAGTCGTGTGAGATCTACATCTACTTCTAAAGTTTGTGAGTCAGTTCCTGATGTTCATGTAGTGATACTTCAGCTTGGAGAAGTGATCGTTGCTGGGACGTGAGCTAGGTTTGCTGTTGGACACAGTATTGCTACGATCTCATCTAGTGCATCTTGTACATTAGCTACTGGAGTTCAGCATACAGGGTTATTGTAGCTGATCACGTTTGCTGGAGCTCATGCTATTGCTGGTTGATATCAGGTAGTAGGTACAAATCTTACTTCTACAAATTGACCAAGATCATCTATCACTCATTCTAGTCTAAATTGTCATGATACAGGACTTGCTGATGCATGATCTGCATATTGTGTTCCATCTGGTCAGATTGCTAGTTGGAAAAACTTACCTACATCTGCTATAGAAAATGTTTGTCCAGGTAATGATTCTAGCTTGTAGGTATTCTGTCGGAAGACTGGTCTATAGTTTACCGTCCTTTTCTCCCCTGTTTCATTATCACTGGCAAAAATATCAGTCGTCACGGCTATTCCCTCAATGAAATCTCAAGGTAATGCCATCCTCATTGCTCCATTATCTAAGGTCATAACATCTCCGTTCAAAACCTTGAGAGAATTCTGAGCGACCTTATCAAAGTGTTGATGGGAGTAGGTATTCAGTCTGTGGGCATCTGCTCAACGCATGGTGATATTGTAGAAGTAAAATGATTATTTTGCTTTTGTTTTTTGTTGATTTCGATCTGTTTCCTGAGTGTGTTTTGGTGTTTGATTCTCTTTCCCTCTACTTGCTTGAGAGTGGCTTTTCCTGTATCTATTTTGGTCATCAGGGACAAGTAGTCTTTAAGTGGTTGTTCTTTACCCATCTTACGTTCTACATCTCTGAGTTCTGCTACGCTAGCTACGATACTTGCTTCCCTGAGGAGTTCTTCTTGAGTTTTTGGTGCATCAGGAATTGCTCTCCTGAATGGATAGCTTGCTGGTTCTTTTTCTGGTGTGATGTTGGTTGTGATGTTCATTAGATAATTTGATCGTAAATTTTGTGTGCAAACAGTATCGCACGTCAGTTTGGTCATCCTCCATTGAATCAGGGGACTCCTCTGGGTCATTCTATCATGAGATCTCATGGCACGACACTATCACACCTTGCTCTACTCAGCATTCGGACTCTATCTCCTGTATCCATTGGTATACTTGCTACTCCAGATACGTTGAAAAACCTGAACGTTCCATGTCAGGTTTGATCTCATTCTTTCTCATCGATGAATCCGAATCGTGTCAGGTCTACATTATTCGCTACATCACTCTTGAACATTATCATCCTTACGGTATTCACTCCATTATCTCCTGATGCATTTGGCACACTAGCACATCACATCGTTCCTGAGATCTCTCGCACACCTCTGGAGAGAGCTTGGATGTATTTCTTATCATTTGCTGGGTCTTGCATACCTCCATTTCCGTAGACGTTTTGAAATTCCACCAAAACGTGTTCTGATGTGAGTTGTGGGATACTGAAGACTTGATCTTGATTGTTTCGCATACAGATGAACTCATCACTCATTGGTCATGGTTTTCCTTGAGGTCACTGCTGTCCTGTTTGTCCTTGGACTCATTGACTACCTTGCTGTCCTTGAGCTCCAGCAGGTCATGATGGTCAAGTTGCTCCTTGTGGTCAGACTGGTCATCCAGCTGGTCATTGAGGTCACTGTGGTCATTGGGGTCAGGTGCTTCCAGCTAGTGCCATGAGTTCTCGGCATGGGTCTACTCATGGTTCTTTATTCAGATTCGGATCACAGGTACTGATTCGTGTAGATCCGTTATATTGTACAACATCGTTCTCCTGATATTGTCTTCCTGAGTTTCGTCATCACTCTCGGATGAAGCTTGTTCCATCATCTCATGAATCTCCTTGTGGTCATTGGATTCATTGAGGTCATGGTTGTCCAGTATTTCATGGAGGTCACTCGCATCATTCTGGTCATTGGGGTCAGGTTGGTCATGCATATCCTCTAGGTCAGATAGGTCATAGTCATCATTGAATACCCTGTGGTCAGTTTGCTCCAGTAGGTCATTGTGGTCACATGAGAACATTGATTGTTCTGATGATCGTGAACTCCCCTATTTCTCCTTTTGCTCAGTCGAAGATTCTCTCGAGTCTGAATTGGTTTCCTACTCATGCTGTATTGTAGTCTATCAGTTGATCTCCTGATGCTGTCATATTAAATGTCTTTCAGATGTCTGCATCGGTAATGATTCCAGCTTCTACTGGCATTTTGAAAGTATGATCATGTCTTACTGGTTTGTAGATAGCTGTAAGTCTTTCTTTCTTCTTGGTCGTATTTGTTGGTGAGGTCTTTACTGCTGAGACACATACTCACTCGATCTGATCTGATGGGAGTGCTTTGGAGAGGTATCAATTTTGTAAACGCAAAAAAGTTCATGGGAACAGTTCTTGATTGTTATCTACAATCTTTTCCCAGGCACTTGAGGTATAGGCATTTTCTAGGTGGCTATTGCCTGATCCCTGCATGCAGATCGGTGAGAGCTAAACACTCCACCACGCTTGAGGGTATCTTATGAAATTTGGGTGTTTTTTGGAAGAAGTTGGATGATTTCTTGAGAAGCCATTATTTTGACAAAAAATAGCTTTATCAGTAGACTTATACTAGGTTTACTCCTTATAAATAATGAACGAAAAACAAAAAGAGATTACTTTACAGGTGCTTGAAAAAATCAAACCTTATCGAGACTTAGCTGAGGTATTTTTGTTAATGATAAAAAGTTGAAGATTTGGAGATAATCTACTTGAAGACCTCTCTACTAAGCTAGCAGAAGCCATAAATGCAGTAAGATGAACCCAAGAGGAAAGCTCTTTTGCAAATGCTAAGCAGATTATCGATGATATCAAAGCTAGAGAACAGCACGAGATAGATGAACAAGAAGCAGAGAAACTTTTAGATCTTATGTAAGTGAGCTATGTCTGAACATCTGAAGAAGCTCAATGAGCAAGACAGATCAGAACAACTTACTGTGCAGGATATAACCTATGCGACAGAACATTTTGGCGATGCAGAATGGAAAGAAGTAGTGAATGCATTGGAAGATGGTTTGTGGGAAACATTTCAAGGGCATATAGATCAGCTCTACTCAGAATTAAGTTATCAACTAGAAGATCTCGAGACATTGTCTTCTCAGGATGTAGAACTATTACAGCTCTGTGCCTTTATGAAACAGAGATTTGAATGAGTGAAATATTGATATGAGTGAGAAGCTAGCAAGAAAATAAGTATAGATGGTAAGGTATGAAAACAAACAAGAGCCATCATCAATACGCTTGTTCCTCACTATAATACATATCACGAATTAGCTACAGCTTCAAGCACTAAGAAAGAACTGCTTGCTCAGTCTGTCTTAGATACATATCCCACTCCAAAGATAAGAGAATTATTCAAGGATCAATCTGAGTATATCCTAACCTTTGCACAAGAAAAAAACAAGGAACAGAAAGAAGCGTTATCTAAGTATGATGAAACACTAGATATCCTCAATCAGTATTTTCAAGATGATAGTTTTAGTATTTCATCTGACGTATCTCAAGAAGAATATCGCTCTGCCTATCCAGACCAATCAAATATAATGGATAGAAATATGATGGTAGCAGAATCTACAGCAGTAAATAATATACCAGGCAGAGAAGACTATAATCTTAGTAGTATACCAAGAGATGTAGTAAGACTTACCTTAAATGGATGAGAATCTTTTGTAGTCAAGATTGATGAAGACTTACAGCAACAGCTCATACAAAGAAAGCAAAATGAAGAAAGTATAGTGCTGAGAACTACTTCGGATAATCAAACCGAAACCCATAACAAATATTTTTGATTTCAAAATTGATACGAACTAAGTACAGACAACTTCTCAATCATAGATCAAGAAGATAACTGAACTCTGTTGGTAAAGAACCGAGATGGAGTAATAACCAGGAAGATATCTCCTCAAGAAAGTATCAAAGCATTGGATGTAGAATCCTCAGTGCATAATCAGTTGCAGAATAATGCAGATATAAAACTTATGAGTAATGATATGCAACAAATGCAAAAACAAATAAAACCTTTAGAAGAAATTTTAAATGAATTTCAGGAGTGATGAATTTTCTCACATCGAGCAAGTGAAAAATCTGAAAGCGAAACTAATGATTTATGAATTGATGAAGAAGAATTAGAATGGGCAAGAGTGAAAGCAAAAACATTCGAACAGAACTGATTAGTATATTTCGAATCACAAGTACCCCATTGGAAAGAACAACAAGCTTTGCTTAAGAATATGATTTCAGACATTGATGACAATTCTCCTCTTGTTGGTATGCAACGACAAATCAAACAAATGATAGAATGATATGATAACATTATAGCAAAATGTGAGCCTTGAGAAGATTGAGAATCACCTCTCAGACAATTTACAAATATTTTTATAAACCCAGCTCAATTTTATAGAAATGATTGAATGAGTTGAGCATCATTACTCAAACGAGCTCAAGTAAATTGACCTGCAATAATATGAGCTGTCATCTGAACGGCTTTAATATTCACTAAAATCTGAGCTCCATTCTGAGTCAAAGTACTCTTAGGTACTGCAGCCTGAATGGTTGCTTGAAAATCATTGCAGATTGCATCAAACAATAGCTCATTGTTCTTCGATGAAACTATAGAAATTGATGGGAAAAAGGTAACACTAGACTTTAACAATCCTACTAACGTAGAGCTTTTTTGGAAAGGGAAAATAACAAAGAAACAGTTTGCTAGTTCACTGATGCAAGAGTTTGCTACTCAATTCGTAATGCAGTTAGTTTTTATGAAATGAATACAATGAGCCACAAAGTATATCCATAGTCACATAGCATCATATCCTAAAGGTTCTGTGTCAAAGATGCGAAGAATTATGAAACCATCATTCATAGAAGATTTAACAAAGTGAGCGAAGTACTGAAAATCATTCAAATGAAATGTTATTATGGAATCATTTCAGGAATTTTGAGAAGAGTTAGCTGAAGAAGCAATTGAAACAAAATCAAAAACTGCGTGACTATGAACTCTCGCTGTTTTCCTCTTTGGTCTTTATACTTCCATCAGTCCTAGATCTGCAAGATGATGAAATAAAAACTTCTTCCAAGAAAATAATATCACTCAAGTATGAGAGCTATCTATGACTGGGAATGTCGCTCTACAAAAATTAGAGATTAACTCTTTAGTAGAGTCCGATAAGGTGATAGAATTTTATAAGGAACAATGATTCTCTGTTGTTGAGCAATCTGATTGATGAATTACTTTTGAGAAGAAAGCTGTGTTGGATGGGAATGAGTGAGTACAGAGGGTGGAAGTTAAATCTAAAATAATTGATAGTAAAGTAGATTACTCAACTATCAGTAAACTCAGTAAAAAAATAAATGATCTATCCAATAATATGGGAGAAATCAATAAAGATGTAAGCAATAAATATAGTGAAAAGCTTAAAGAGGCTAGCTCTAAGAATGAATATCAGCAAATTATTAATGAGAAAAACAGTGAAATTAATGAAAAATATATTGAAAAATTCTGAGCAGGAAAAGAATTGATAGAGGATCAATTCACCCGTATGAAAGTAGAAAGACAAAAGATATTATTTGATCTAATCAAAACAACTAGACCAGATATAAAAGCATTAGATCAAGAAGCTGGAATATATTATATCGAAAAAAATGGAGAAAAGTTATATGGTTCACTATACTCTATCATAGATGCAGATGAATCATTATTGGAATACAAATCTATAGCAGATGATATTCAATTCAAAGATAATTCTCTTATGTGAATCATAGTGCCTAGCTGAATAAATTTTAATTCTACTGTTGTTGCATCATGAAGTTTTGCACAGAATAAAGTGCACAAGTTTCCTGCAGATTTAGATTTCTGAGAACACATTAAAATACAAGCAGAAACTAAAGAAGAAGTTAAAAATTTTATGGTAAATATGATAAAAGATTTGGCACTAAAAAATGATTCAAAAAATCTTGTCTTCGATAGATTAAAAATATGATCCTACTATAATCAAGAGAAGTGAAAAATGGATGCAATCGTTCGATCAAAAAAAGAGATAGAAGAATGAAAAAAAATAATATGAAATCAGTCATTCCAATTAGAAGATGTAGTACTAGATCCAGGTTTCTTAAAAGTTGACTACTTGTATATTGATGACAACTGAATTGTAAAAGAGTGTACCAAAGTTACATCGGTCAATATAACAACTAAAAGCTGATTCACTTACAATAATCGCTTTAACTGAGTGTGATACCAAGAAGCATACTATAGTGACCCAACCTGATTCTGAGTTGTAGAAGGAGCAAATAGTGCATCAGAAACATATTCATATGTAAATTGATTCCTCAAAAAAGATATACAAAAATACTATAATAAGGATTACAAAGATTACAATATTCTAAAGTCCTGTAAAAGAATGTATAACTACCTTAAAGTGCAAGGAGATATGAAAAATGCTAGTTTATTATCAACTCTCTTTGGAAGCAAATACGAAGAGTTCGCAATTCAATTTGAGAACTTTGACCAATTAATGAATCTTTATAATAAAGTTTGATTAGAGCTTTCTGCTTTTACTGAATGAAAATCAATCTCACAATTTATTTGATATATAGACGAAAATATTAATTCTTGAATTTTTGACGCTCTCAACCTAAATTCTATGAGAATGGATTTGGTGGTACTAAATAAAAACATAAAGAACAAAAATAGAGATGGAGTATTGGAAATTAAAGAAAAAATGAAAAAGCACTACTCCTCATTTATGCAAGCATTAAATACATATTATCAAAATGAATTAAATTCAAGTCAATACCAAGCAATAAGAGAGGAATTCGAGAGAGTGACTAATGATTAAATTTATCCCTAACATATATATAATGAACACATTTATTGATAACAATGAATCAACAGTAATGGATAACCCATCTCCTAAAAACATAGACGCCATCAAGAAGAGAATTTTTGAGTTTCTCAAAAACGAAGTAGGGACTGAATCTAAAATATATAAGTCTATAAAGTCAAGAATACATGAATGACAAATGAACGACTGAGAGCTTATTAAATTAGATCGTAGGATACAGAAGTGACTCAGCCAAGAACTTGATATTATTACTCTGCTGGAGAACAACACCAACTGACCGAACATAGAGTTAATAGAACGTTTAATTGAAACTTCTGTACAGGATTTTCTTGAATGAAAGAAATTATCAGTATTTAAGGAAATAAATGACCAAGAAGGTTTTGGAGAATGAAGGTATCACAAACGGGATGTCCCTGAACATACCAGACAAGTTATATATAATCTAAGAAGTTATCTATCTGAGTATAAAGAATTTATAAAAAATTACTTTGAAGACAAAGTTGATTGAATAGAAAAAATTACTTTATTTGAACTAGCATGTGTATTTCATGATGCAGGAAAAAAACTACAAAAAGAACTCACTTGAAGTATGTGATGACATGCAGAGTATACCCTTAAAAATCAGATTGAAGAAGTAATCTCTAGGTTTTCTTTGAACGAAAAACAATGACAATATATTTCTAATGTGATTCAATATCACGACACTCCTATCGAACTTGATGATTCTAAAAATCTTCGTAATCGAATGAAGGAAAACTGAATTTATCTAGAAGGGTTACTTCTGAGTTTAGCTGATATATATGCCACCATGTGACCTTTAGTAAATATGAAGCATCTAGAAAATCGTAAAGAATTTGTTGAAAAAGAAATTAGAGAACTAATTGAATAAAGAAAAACCCTCTAACAGAGGCTGTCCCAAAAATATCTAGAACTATTAGTTCTAGATATTTTTTTATACACATACTCGTATAATACAGCTATTT
>ENA-ORXM01003572-ORXM01003572.1-marine-metagenome-genome-assembly--contig:-NODE-3572-length-15215-cov-3.095059_pt1 | contig 15215 bp, 18 predicted proteins | sample MGYA00237867_ERZ511480 | MGnify/ENA primary metagenome ERZ511480 (study PRJEB26309, sample SAMN06266103) | marine metagenome | isolation source: Algal blade | place: United Kingdom:Sidmouth, United...
GAATTTGGTGTTAGGTTGTAACATTTTAATGATAAATTAAAGTCTTGATTATCAATATTTTAACGAAAGTTTGCATTTGAATCGGTGAATTTAATAGTAAATTTTAGTAAAAAAAAGGAATAGATAGTTTTAATACTATTTGATTGTGACTTGATAGATTTGTGATGAATCTATCAACTCTATAAAAAACAAGATGATAAATCCCTCACTTACTCAATTTGCCCTTACTACTTCTACTGGCTACAAAGTCGTCTCTTGCCAAGACATCCTCTACTGCATTGCCACCGGCAACTACACAGAGGTGCATCTATCGGATGGCCAATCCATTTTGGTCACCAAAAACTTAGGAACAATTGCAGAGAAATTAACAGCGGAAATTTTCTTACGGATTCATCACAGTTTTTTGGTCAATCGGTTGGAAGTAGTAGAATTATTAATTAATGGTAAATGTAGTTTGCTGATGAGTGATGGAAAAGAGTTGGAAGTGGCAACGAGACGGAAAACGGAAATTATGAGTTGTTTTAAACGGATTTAGCTAACAACAATTGTAAATAAATATGATACTTTCAAAAGAGACAACTGTATTCATTTGTACTCTCAAAATAATAAAATTTCTAACTAATTTTTTAATCAAAAAAACTATTAAGTCATGATGAAAAATAACTTTTTTTCAATTGTAAAATCAATCATTTTTATTCTGTTATCGAGTTCACTATTCTGCCTGACAAGTTGTGAATCTGACCCTTGTGAAGGTATTGTTTGTGTAAGTGGTTTTTGTCAAGATGGTACTTGCATCTGCTTAGACGATTATACAGGACAGTTTTGTCAAATAGCTCCTTTGCCTCCCGAGCAAGAACCATGTGAGGTTAATAATACTGGGCAACTTCGATGTCAAAATAAATCAACTACTGGGAAAACTTATGATATTATCGTAGACGGAGTACGCAGAGCTACGTTAAGCCCTACGGAATTTTCTCAGCTTATTCCTCTTTCTGCAGGATTTCATAATGTGATATTTCGCATCGCTAATTCGAATAATAATGCTTGCAATCCTGCAAACGTTGGTATCATTCAATGTGAGGTGTTCCCTCTTTCTTGTAGCAATTAAATTTATTCAACCCCAAAGAACATTTTCATAAAAAGGAAAATCTTCTTGAACGGATTTAAGTCAAATAACTGTTATGTTTAATTTATCAGCAGTTACCCAAAATACAGCGCACTTATTAAATATTGACAGTTGTTTTCTGAAAAACTACCAATTCTAAAACAGATATTATAGATATTTGACAAATTAAATAATGGAGAAACTTACAGGTATCGTTTTCTAAAACCTGATTATTTAGACTAAATCAGAAGGGACAATATTTAAATTTCAGTGTACTACTGCCATCAGTAGCACCTCAGATTCTATTGTCTTAACAAAAACAAAATAAACATGGCAAAAGGTGCAAACATCAAAAAAGTAAAAGCAAAAGCGCGGGTCGATATTGCTAAGAAAAGTGCATTGGTTGCTATTGACACACCAAATGCACCGCTAAATCCTAAGCCCTTTCAAGCTGATAACATTGATAATGCGGTATCAGAATTGGGGGTGAAATTTAAGGTGAATTTGCAAAAAATGGATGGCACTAAATCGAAAGAAGAACTGAATATGAATTCTTTGGATACTTTTGAAGAAGCAGATTTAGTAGCGAAATCAGCAGCTTTATCCGAACAACAACGGCAAATGGATTTTTTGCACGAATTTCAAAATCAGTTGGGTGACGATAACTTTCGAGCGGAATTGAAGGAATTATTACAAAGCGAAAAGAAAGATAAATTATTGGCTTTTCTGAAAGGTTGGTCAAAGAAATTGAAGAAGCCAGATTCGCAATTCTTGGATTTGTTGCGAGCAGGTTCATAGGACAGTTTACTTTAGTCCACATTAATGAAAAATCATTTTAAATGGTGGATTGAAGTCCACTTTCCTAAAAAAAATCAGATATGAATGCTGAACCACAAGATATTTTAGAATTAGAATTACTCCATTTTGAAGAATTGGAGGAGGAAATGGAAATTTTAGAGAACATTATGCCTCTACAAATTCACGACGAAGATTACCGCAGCGACCTCCCAGAATTGCTGGAAGAATACCCTGAAGATGTGGCGCAATTGATGGGTAATTTTGATTTGATGATTCAGATTTTAGAAAATTCAAAATCGGTTGAGGACGTGGATAAAGCTGTGACCGAGCTAAATGTGGAAGTTAGAAATTGCTACGAAGGCAATATGAAAACAGTTTTTGAAAAGACCAAACCTTACGAAAAAAGCATTAGGGCATTGCAATTATTGTACGAAAATGCGGAGGGAAGTAAGGAGGTTTACATCATCCCTGTAAAAGCTACAAAATTTGCAGACGCTGCTAATCCTGAGCATTTCAAAGCGATGGAGCAGTATTTACGCACCCAATTTTTCAAATTTAAAATGGACAATTCGCCGTTTTATATTTCTTATATCGGCGACATAGGCAAAGGGGCTGCGGTAAAAAAGATGGCAAGTATTGCAGAACTGACTCGCTGCCTTGCATTTTTAGATATAAAACCTTGTAAAACAGTAGAAGAAGTTGTTGCTTATTCTAAAAAAATAGGACTAACAGGAATAGATGCCAGTTTAGGACATGTTGTTGTTCCAGCAACCCGAGGATTTAAAAATGGCGTAAAAGACATTCAAATTTCTAAAAATGATAAAGGGATATATGAGAGAAAAGAACAGAAAATGATAGTTCCTTTAGCTGCTGCAATGATTGGAAGATTGATGGGGGAAACGCCAGGAGAATACATAACTGGATTAGAAAAAAAAGGTATAATAGGAGTAGATGGAGTGACCATGCAATATCGAGAAGAGACAAATCAGGCTGGAGATTTAGATGATGCAGGTTTAATTATGATTTTAGATGATGGAGCAATTCAAGGTAGTACTACTGCTAATAAATCTGGCGATTCTGACTTACGAAAATTTGCTAAAGTGGATGTTGCGAACGCTTTGTTGAAAGATATTGCTCAATTCTGCAACAACAAAGCCTTTTCTAAGTGGAGTAAAGAAAATGCAAAAGCATTTGAAAAAGAAATAATGAAATATCTCAATCGACAATATAAAAGAGGCATAATTGGTCAAGGCTGGGAAATAGGAAAAATTGAATATGACCAAGCTGAGGAAGCCGTAGATATTGAAATCTATATTGAATTTCATGAAGTGGCGGACAAGTTTACAATTGGAATTAGCGGAAAAATGGAGAAATTAGAATCTGAACGCCGCTAACCCTGACTTGCAAAGTCTTTCAGACTTAGTAAGTCTAAACCCAGCAACCAACAACAAAATTTCTTAATCAAAAATCATATAACCATGTCAATCACAAGATTAATTTTAGAAGCAGAAAGTGATAGCAATCGAGCGGACGAAATCCTTAGCTATAACGTTGATTTCGACCAACGATTTGACGACCGAACGGGAAAACCCATCGGGCGACCAGTCCTAACTTCGATGACGATTCGCATTACGCGGGAGAGTGATTCGGATGCACCTTTCTATGTGAAATGGCAACTAAGCCCTGCACAAACGGAAACTCTGGACATCTGCTTTTATGACCATTTGCAGTTGTCTCGAACCATTCACATTGAGGATGCGTACTTGGTTTCTTATAATCAGGATTGCAGCGACCCAGGAAGAATTGAAGAAACGCTGATTATTTCTCCTCAAAAAGTGACGATGGAAGGAGAAATTTATGATAGAACAGATTATCAATAGAATTTAAAATAGCGTTTCCAAAATCATGGTGATTTTAAAAGTCACCATGATTTAATCAATAAAAAAACCTTTCACAAAAAATGGCGCAAGCAACCACCAAATATCAAATTGGCAACTGGCCAAAAGAGGATTTCAACATCCGTAGCTGTAGCTTGTATCAGCCTTTTAACGGGCATCACAGTTTTGATTTGGTGGCGTCTGTACCCGAAGCGTTCAATTTGACGACGGCAATTTTGCAAGATATTTTGGGTGGAAAAGTTTCGATTAGCATTGAAACGGAAGCTGGAAAATGTCAGTTCAAAGGCTTCGTTGACCAAATCAATACCTCTTGGACAAAATCGGGGCAAACGCTCCACGTCAAAGGCTTTAGCCCAACTATTTTTTTGGATTGTGCACCTGCTTTTCGGACGTTTTACCAACAGCCGTTGAGTGAGATTTTAAAGAAAATTACGCAGTCGTATGATTATGGAAAATTACCCGATATCGTGCGAAAAGGGACGAGCGACAAGGTGAACTTTTCCGTACAAAGTCAGGAAACAGACTACCGTTATTTGTGCCGTTTGGCGGATAATCACGGCAAAGTCTTTTTCTACGATGGCGAAGAAATATTTTTTGGTGATTGGAAAAGTGCGCCTGCCAACCAAGTTGAATTGGTCTGGGGAAAAAGCTGCAAGCAACTGGATTTGTCGCAAAATTTAGCACCATTGCAATTTGAATTATCGGGTTATAATGTTTTGCAAAATCAACCAAATACTTGCCACACTTCCTTAGATAATGGACGAACGGGCGGCATCGTAGCGGCTACTGCCAAACAATCTGCCATTTATCCAAAAGCCAAAATGTGGGTCAATTATTTGGTAGAAGACAAAAAAGAATTGGAGCAAACTGCCCATAAAATTCTTGCCAAACAAGCCCACGAATTGGTCGTTCTCAACGGCGCAAGTGACAACCCTGCTTTGCGAATCGGTACTAAGCTGACCTTGAAAACGGGCGAAAAATTGATGAGTGATGAAACCTATCGTGTCATTGAAGTCAACCATCAAGTAATGAGCGACGGCGCATATCAAAATAGTTTTGTGGCGATACCCGAAGGTTATGAATTTGGGATGCGGATGCAGCAAGGCGGTAGTTCGATGGTTGGTCCACTATCGGCGATAGTTACTAACCATCAAGACCCTAAAAAAATGGGTCGGGTGCGGGTGAAATTTCTGGGAGATGCCGAACAAACCAATTCGCCGTGGCTACGGGTTTTGCTGCCTTACACCAAAAAAGGTGGCTTTTATTTTTTGCCCGAAAAAGACGATAAAGTGATGGTCTTTTTTGAAGATTTTAATCCCGAAAAATCGCCGTTTGTAATGGGCAGTTATTTTCATGGACAAGCCAAAGCGGAGGTCTGGGAAGATGCTAATAATAAGAAAAAAGGCATTCAAACGGAAAAAATCCGCTTCCATTTTGATGACAATACTGGAAAATTGACCATCGAAGCCGACGAAATTGAAATTAGCGCCAGTAAGAAAATGAAAATCGACGGAGGACAGCAATTGACTCAAAAAGCCAAAAGAATTGATTTGAATTAATCTGGTTATTGGTTATTAGTAACTGGTTATTTTACCATTTACTAATAACCAATCACCAATCACTAAACTAATTTGCAGACATTCGACAAAATACAAAGTCGCCTAAAGTCAAAGGCTGCTCAACGTTTTCATAGGGAAGCGGATGGGCTTGAACCAGAACAAGAATCCTTTATTGATTGGGTCGCTTGGGAGTTGGGTGCATTGTATCGGGAGATGGGGCAAAGTCGTGATTATGTGCAAAAAAATGTGCTGCAAAAGTTGACGACGGACATGAAAACTCGTCCGCGCCCCGTACACACCTTGGCGCAGAAGCAGCCGAAAAAGCACGGAATGGTTTTGTCGCCAGAAGATGCGCCGTTTACGATGCAGCGAATGAGTGCAGAACCGCCGCACGAAATTTATTTTACGCCCGTGCGACCGACCGTTTTGGTGAATGCGAAAGTGCGGTTTCGGTGGATAGGGCAGAGTTTGCAAGATGTGAGTGAGCCGAAGCGACCGCAAGAGGTTTTGACCACTAAGAATGGACAAGCAGCGCACGAAAGCGTGGTTTGGTGGGGGATTGAATTGGGAAAAGATTTTGCGGCAGTGCCTAATTTTCATTTTCATCTGGATTGGGGAATTTTGGAAAAGAACGCTAAAAGTAAATTACAAAAATTGCTGCCCTTAATTCAATGGTATTCCGATAAGGGGCAATTAAATTCGGAAATGGGTTATGGTGATTACTTGAAACCAAAAGAAACTGGAAACAACCGTTTTTTAGATGCAGAATATATGTTTTTGCAGCAATTAGAAACCGACATTTTACAGCAATATGAAACACAATTTGTCACCGTCGAAGCTCCTGATGAAACACCTAAAACAGATGATGGACAGCTTATTTTTCCTAAAGAAATAAACGCGCAGCTTGACGGAACGACTCTGTCAGATATTTGCCCCAAAAGCATGATTTGGCTAAAAATGGTCTTCCCTGCTAGTTTTCATCAAGACCAATTGCAGCAGATTCAACTTCAACTGAACTGTTTCCCGATTATTAATCGAAAATTAGACAAAAGTAAAGACCGCAGCCCAAATAGTAGCGAGTATATAGAAATTATTCCGCTCAGTAATGCCGATACGCATCGAGGTAGTTTGGCGCAAACGGGCGATTATTTTCTCGGTATGCAGAAGGTTTTTGCTGCCAACAAAACCCAATACCGAGCCACTACTTTCGAGGATTTCCAAACTGCCCCCGCTGGCTATTATGCTTTGCAATCGGGCAATGTGGAAGCCCACGACCTCCGCGATTTGCAAACCCGAATCGCTGAACTAACGCACTATTTACAGCACGAAGCCGCCCGTTTGCAGCGACTGCCTAATTTTTCTCATGCGCTTTCGCAGATTGAAAATGGCGCAAGGGATTTGGCAACTGTTTTTGAGCGGATTCCAGCGAGGGATTATCTGCCGGGGTATTATTTGCATATTCGGTTGGTGGATAATCAGGAGATGGTTTATGTGCGGTTTTGGGTGACGCAGGGGGAGGTGGCGAGGGAGGTGGTTGGGAACAGTAAATTAAATGAAATAATAGTTTCAATCTAATTCAAATTCTAAAATTGTAGAAAATGATAAAAGTTTTTATTTGGGATTACAAAAATTTAGATATGGTAGGTCATGCTTCATTAGAAGTAAAAGGTCATTACATTAGTTGGTGGCCAAACACAGAAACTGGAGTACCTGATAAAACAATAAATCATTTGCCTATAGGACTTAGAAATAAATTTAATTTGGATGAATCTATTTTCTCAGCAATGCCTATTTTTAAGAGGACATTTAATGACGATAAAAAAAGTGAAAAAAGAGGACCTGATAGAGTAATTATTATTAAAGGACTTGATGAGAAATCAATAATTCTCTGGTGGAAAACCTTTGGGATTATTGGTAAGATGCAGGGGCCTCCGCAATCATGGGATACATTACAAATGAATTGCTCTACTGTCGTTGCGACTGCTTTGAAACATGGAGGAGGAGACAAATACTCACATGTTTTTTCTTCAAAGAAAATTGTTTGGACTCCGAATAATGTATGGAGATATGCGAACAGCATAAAGTATAACTTGAAATAGTGTTTATGTGAGTGTCTTAAAATAGGGTGAAAAAACATTGAATACAACTATTTAAATGTTGAAATGAATAATTTTAAGATGAAATATAATTATGAAAAACGCAATTTATGGCAATAGTATATGAATCAGCATTAAATGGAAATTGTGATTTTTATAGTTTTAGAACGAAATCCTCTCCAAAAGTAAAAGCTGAAAATTCAAAAGCTTTGGATGAAAATGTTGATTTTAGTGAAAAAATCTCTTGGATTCCTATGTTTGAAAAAAAAGTTGACAAAGATGAAAAACCTATACTTGATAAGGATAAAAAAGAGATATGGAAAAAAATAAAAAGTTGTTTTGATGCATCTATATTAACTTTGGAAAAGTATGGGATGGAAAAAAATAACGCTACTCAAAAGAGAAGGTTCAATGAGACATTTAGCAATAGAAAAGGAGAAAAAAGTAGTGATAGAGACAGAATAGAAGTTGCAATTGAAAAAAAAGATAGCAAAGGAAAACACAGGATAAAACCTCTAAATAATGCGAGAAAGGGAATAGAATATATTGAGGCACAATTAAATTTAGATTTCATTGTGATGGTTGGTGAAGATAGAGGAATAAAGGGCGAAAATATTGAATATGGAACAGCAGCTGACCATTATTTGATAATTATCGGAAAAGGAAAAGATTCTATTGGTAAATATTTTCTATTTATTGATTCGGGGAGGTATACAAAAAGTAACGGAATTTCAAGTGAGAACAAATATCGAATAGATGAAAATGATTTATTATCACGTGTTGATTCGAAAGGAAAAGTCAGAAAAGTTGTACAAATTAGAGTTTATTAAAATATCAAAAATTCACCACCATGAAAAAAATAATCATAACCATATTCTTCATCTCCACAAGTTTATTTTGCAAAGCCCAATTTTACAAAGGAGTTGGATTGGGATTAAACAGTGTGACTTTAGAAGATGATGAAATCAGCATAGAATCAAAAATAGGGTGGAACGGTGGAATCATGGCAGGTTATGATTTTAAAGTTCCAATTACAATACATTCGTCTTTTAATGTAGTTCGAACGCCAATTAAGATTAGTGTAAAAAGTGGAAATATAGATGAATTTCTTGAAACGCATATGTTCTCATTTCAACAATCTGCTCAGGTAAGATATCGACTGCCATCTGAAATACAGCCTTCATCGACTTTTGTAGGTGTTGGTGTTTTTATTGCCAGAGGTTCAATTGATGGCAATTCCTTTGCGGAGAGAGGCATTTTAGGAAGTTTTGGTTTTAAAGTTGACCAATTCTCCTTTGAAATAGGTGTGCAAAATTATATGGAAAGTGAAGCTAGTAATTCAGCAATTATGATATTAGCGTACTACGTTTTTTAATCTTTTTATTGAGTGAATTTTTACAAAATCTACCTTTTATCTAATGAGCGAAAATATTAATGTTAAACCCAAAATCAAAGCTGTAAGCCACCAAGAAAACTTACACCAAAAATTTCAAATTCACCCCCACCCAACCCCCAACCCCGCCCACCCCCAAGAAATCCTCGAAATCAAAAAAGACCGAAAAACCAAAGAAATAACCATCTACACCAATAGCCAAAGCGACCAAAGAAAAGCTTTCGTCCAAAGCATTCAAAAAGACAAAAAATGGACGGCGATATTGGAAGTCATCGAGGAAGAATTTGGATATGCGCGCATAACACAGGCGAGAGAAGAACGGGCGCACGTTTTGGGTTTTTCGGAGTTGCAGACGCGATTTGTGGAGATGCCTGACTTTTTGGATGCAGGGCAGCGGCAGGTTTTCGCTTGGTATTATCCGTATCGGGCGCAAATTCGGGAGTCGAAGGAATTGCTCGCTAATGCTATTTTTTCGATAACGGGGCAGGTGGTGAGAGTAGTGTGGCAGCAGCCGAAAATAACAGATTTTGAGGGGGCAAAAATGGGGAATTGGATTGTCGGAAATGAAATGACGATTGGTGGCAAACGGAGTACGGGAAAGCACTTGGCGGTCTTTGAAATTGGACCGATAGCGCAGAAAGATATGTCACTTTTTGTACCAAAAGGCTATTGGCGGCGGTTTTTAGAGGAAGCGTTTTTGCCACAATTGTTGCCTGGGAAATGTGAGTGGGAAATTCGGGTAATTGTTGAAAAGAAACACAATCAGTTTAAAATATCAGCGGGAGATACGGAGTTGCGGATTGGGATAAATTCTATTGTTGGTTGATGAATTAGAGCATGAATTAAAGAAGTTACTCGAAGTAACCTCCTTAATTGAACAAACGAAAATCAATTTTATGAGCGCACAACTATCTATCAAAAAACCGAAAATTAAATTCTTAGCGAATCCATTGGTTCGCCAAACTTTGCTGTATTTGTCATTTTGGACGGTGCTGTTTTTGATATTGATTTTTATAGATAGTTGGTTGGATTGGCAAGACGGACATCGGGCGCATTTACTGTTCTTAATAATTTTTACCACTACTTTTGGCATTTTGAATTGGTGGTTATTGAAGGAAAAAATATTGACAAAAGAACCCGTTTGGGTGAAGACTTCGCTAACGGTTTTGGTGATGTTGTTGGCGATATTTATTATGGTTCTTCGTGGTAATTTAGGCGACTGTTTTTATACAGATTTATTTATTCCTTCCATGATTTTCTTTGCCTTGCCGTGGTTTTTCATGCAGGCTTACGAAGCGCATTTAGCAGTTCCTGCTTGGGAATTTAGGACGATTGAAGTCGAAGGTTTGCGTGAATATTTGGGCGTGATGTCTTTTTCAGAAGATGATTCGCGGGGCGTTAAATGGGTATTTGGAGAAGATTTTTTTGGGTTAGAGGAAAGCGGCTTTTATTCTTTCCGAACCTACACGCCCAAAAAAGTGATGGAGATAAAAATGGATTACCTATTCAAAAGCCTATTGGCATTTCACAATTACAATATGCAGCCCGATAAACCACTTGATTTTAAAGATTGTGGTTGGGAATTTTATCACTTTTCACCCTTGTTTTTTCCGAAAGGAGAACGGCAAATGAATCCCAATAAAACACTGACAGAAAATGGACTTCGTTTTCAAAAACTTACTGCGGAACAGCGCAAAGGCATGAGTGATGTGCGCACCGATTTGCCCGATAATTTTAAATATACGACCATTTTTATTAAACGTATTCGCAAAGAAGAACCAACCGAAACAACAACTGAAACGGAATAAATTATGAAATCAATTACTCAACAAGCTGCTCCGAACATCATTTCTGGAGTCAATTTTAATGCTGACCGATTCGAGGAGTTATTTGCGTGGATGTCGGCTATAGCAGCGGATAGTGTGCAAGCTATTTTGCTGCCGCATCAATATGGTTTGGTCGTTCCTTTTGATGGAAAATCAGCGTTGGAGATGCGGTTGGTCAATCAAAAAATTGTCGTCAATCGGTGTAGTGGCATTACTGCAAAAGGAAGTGTGATTGGGGTTTTTGAGGACATTACGCCCGTTTTGGAAGCAGCTTTACCCAATAATTTGCAGAAAGAAACGGAGTATGTGGTGGTTATTTCGGTCAATCCGATGAAAAGATTGGCTTTTGGAGCAACTGCTGCGGATGCCCCCGAACGACCAAAATTTTCGATGCCGAAATATAACATTGGTTTTAGGAAACCCGAGGAATTGACCAATAATCCATCGAATATGTTGCCAATTGGATTGTTGAAAATGGAGGGAGAAACGGTGGAATTAATAGAATATATGCCGCCTTGTGTTCATCTTGGTGCGACGAAATTGTTGCGGGAAAAATATTTGGAATATCAGGGAGAGTTGCAGCATTTGTTGAATTATCTACCAAAAGTGATTCAGCAAACAGGAAGTTATGAAGACCGAACGACGATGGCTTTGCGAGAGTTTTGTATGCAAACGGGAAGTTATTTGTCACAGCAATCAGCGGCATATTTCAATTTAGGAAAACATGGTAGTCCCTATTCCATGATAAAAACTTGGTGCGAATTTGCTGGAGTGGCTTCTTTTGTTTTGCAGTGTTTTAGAGAAGATGCGCGTAGAGAATTTTATAGACTGTTGAATCACAATACTCATGGCGGTGCTCGCTTTAATTCCAACGAATTTAAGCGAATTTTGGATGAACTATCGGTATTTCAATTTAAACAAAATGACCTGTTGGCAGCAACAGAAAAAGTGGATGAATTGCTGAAAATGATGGTGCCAATTTTCCGCATGTTATCGACCAATTTTACACGCCCAAGTGGCACGAGTTGGTCAGAAAACAGCAAGCCTGAACCGAAAAAGATAGTCGAAGTAGCACCCGAAAAACCAGTTGCTCCAAAAAAGAAATCAAGTCCGTTTAGTTGGTGAAATGAATAGCTATAATTAGAATAATCTTCTGAGATTGGCAGTTGCGTAGACTTACTAAGTATGCAAATTAACAAGTTTCCAATAACATCAAAACTAATAAATTATGTCGAAACCCGCTGCAACCATGGGCTGCAACCACACCTGCCCAATGAAAGACGGACCAAAAGACCACGTTGGAGGTATCCTGTTAAAAGGTAGCCCCGATGTCTTTATTGAAAAGTCGATGGCTGCGCGGGAAGGCGACCCTTTGCAGTGTATGAGTCCGAGTGTGGACATGGTAAAAATGGGTTCTTCTTGCGTTTTTTTTAATGGAAAAGCTGCTGCCCGAATGACCGATATGACGGAACATGGTGGACAAATTGTGGAAGGAAAAAGGTCCGTTTTGATTGGATAATATTTCTAAATTAAATGCGCTTTTAAAAACAAAAAACAACATGAAATTATCAAACGAAACGATTAGACAACGAGCAATTTGGAAAGCTATTTTATTGACGGTGTTGCCGATGGTGATATCGGGGATGGGGGTTTATTTGTGGCATCAGAATTATTGTGATTGTCAGGAGAAGGAAGATATAAATTGGGAGAAAAAATACACGGATTTGGAGGAAAAATACCAAGAATCTAAAGTTAAATTGGATGAATTTGTGAAATTACACGGTAAAGCAGATTCGCTTTTTGTAGAATACGAAACTGAAGTTAATTCAGACCTTGAAAAAATTGCCTCTTTTTCTGATACAGTTCCTAATTATAAAAGAGAAAATAAATCTAAAATACTAAATAAAGTCTTTGATAAATTCAGTGATAGAATTCTTGAATCCGATTTTACAATTTTATATAAAAAGACAATATCCAATTTTGGAACAAAACTTTCTTTATTTGAGGAAAATGCCCAACTCAAAGCAAATTTAGCCATATTAGAAAGAGAAGCATTAGATGGGAGTGTCCCTGACGAAATGCATAGACAATGTCAAATTAAATTAAATGATTGCAAAGCTGAATTAAATGCTTGTAAATATGCATCTTCTAAAGAATCGTCTTCTAGAGATACTGGCGGCGGAGGTGGGGAAAAAATTTGTGATCATTCAAAATATGAAGATTGTATCAAGGATTTAAAAGATGACTATGAAAATTTCTTGCTAAAAACTATCCAAATTGAGTTTTCAGATTTAAAAAGTCTCGGAATTACTAAGCAAGGACAGAGAAAAGATATTTGCAATAAATTGGATGATGCAATTGCTGAAAAAATTAAATCATTAAAAAAAGATTGCCTACAATAAATAGTCATTTCATAATTAATAAATCTTAATATTTCCGCTATATGAAAGATAGGTTTATTTGCAAAAAGGTAAATGGATTTCAAAACAATTATTGCTATCAACCAAAAAGCCATCAAAAACAACCAAAAAAATCTACTATATTTAACTCTAAAAAACCAATTTTTTTTCTTTTGAACTACATCCAGCTAAAATAATTTGCAACAACAAACTATCACGAGCATCATTTAATTCAAAAAACACATCATTTATTTTTTACATTCTCCATCAACTCCCCCAACTGCCGCTCAAACCGATGCCCCCCCTTCATTTCCTCAATATAAACCTTAGCCAGACCCACATTCCCCCAAGCCACCAAATTAATCGCCTTATAAAATTCAGCACTCGATTTCAAACGATTATCCGCACTTGATTTCTGAATAAAACTATCAAAACAAACCGAAGCCTTTGAATAGCCACCTATCTTAAAATACCCATGTCCCAAATAATACCAAGCATCCACAGACTTCTCTTTTTCTCCTTCAAAATAATCAATCGCTATTTGGATTTTTTGCGGGTCATCAAATTTTAATAGTTCTATATGTTTTTGAAAGGAATTTGAGGTGTCATCTTTAATAGCTTTGGTATTAGAAAAATTAGGCCCATACTTTTGGTAAAAATTTTGTCCAATTTGTTCTGGAGTATCCGTCAACATATTTTGTAACACAAAAGCAGCAACAATCAGCAACCCCAACCCCGCAGCAATCGACAATACTCGTCGCCACGGATTCAATTTTCGGACAACCGCAGACGGTTTATCTGCTTCCGCAAGCATAGCGGAAACAGCATTTTTTTTTACGTTTGATAAGATTTGTTGCCGCGCTGCCTGTTTTAAAATACGCTCTTCCATCTGCTGTTGCTTGTACTCCTTTGCCAATGTTGGATTGGTGGAAAGTTCGTAATTAAAACGGTCAGCTTCTTGCTTATTCATTTCACCGCTCAATTTTTTCTTGATGTTTTCAAAATGCTTCATGGTTGTCATATTTTATATCTCAAAGGGTTCGATTCGATAATTGTTCTCAATTTTTTTCGGCAATTGTACAGTTTACTTTTAACCGAATCAGCGGTTTTGAAGCCTATTCTAATAGCAATCACCTCATTTCGAAAACCCATTGAATCAAAAATCATAATTTGATTGCACGGATAACCAACTAATTCCAGTACTTCATCTACCAGTGCTTTGCGTCGTTTTTTTTCGTCTTTTTCAACCCAGTTTTGCTCGGCTTCGTTTTCCGTTTCCGAATGTCGGGCATGCTCAATGTCAGTGGTCAGTACTAATTTTTCTCTTTTACTCAGCATTGACAACATTTTTTTATCACAAATGCCATAAAAATAAGTGCTCAATCGGCTATTCTCCTTAAACTTATTCTCCAAAATATTCATCACCAAATCACCGATACTATCATAGAAAATGTCGTCCGCTTCTTCCACCGTGCCACCGCGACTTGAAACGGCGGCATGCGCCATTTTAACCCAAAACGAAGTTTGTAATTTTTGCAAAGCTATGGTCATTCTTTTATCCTCACCACTCCGAATATCGTCTAAAATTTCCTTTTCTTGTTTTGTTCTCTGTGCATCTGTCATAACTTAGTAGTTGATTTTTTGAATAAGTAATCATTTCTGTAAAGTTTTTATAAATATTTAATTTTTTAATATTAATTCGCCCAACGTCCCCAAAAACTCTCCAAATTAGCATTCAATTGTACTGCATACGGATAAAAAGCATGGTTTTCATTACTTAAAATAGTGTCTAAAATTGGCTGTGCATCCGTCGGTCGTTCTGCCGCGAAATATGCCAACACCAAATACCATTCTGCTTTTTCAATATTGGATTCGTCCTCTCCATTCTGGGCAATTTGGCGAGCAATGGTGATGCAATTATTATATTGCTAGTATGCTAGAAGTTGTCTTTTTGAATCTAATAATTATTCGCTTTGATTAATTTATTTCATTTGTAGTAATATAAAGTAAATATTCAAAAATAATTGCATATAACTGTTCTACCTTTTTCTGTAGGATGACAAATCGTTTAAAGTTTTATTGTGCCTGGTTTTGTCCCTTTGCTCAGCGTGCTTGGATTGCTTTGCTGGAAAAAGGTGTTG
>ENA-ORXM01003574-ORXM01003574.1-marine-metagenome-genome-assembly--contig:-NODE-3574-length-15212-cov-4.099372_pt1 | contig 15212 bp, 12 predicted proteins | sample MGYA00237867_ERZ511480 | MGnify/ENA primary metagenome ERZ511480 (study PRJEB26309, sample SAMN06266103) | marine metagenome | isolation source: Algal blade | place: United Kingdom:Sidmouth, United...
ATTCTTCATTTGTATGATAATTAATGGTAGCCCACTTACTAGTGGGCTACCTGTTTGTTTAATTTTTATGGGAATACAATATTAATTGCCTTCAAGACGCCAAAGTTAACATTAATTACGTCTTCAGAGAAGGTAGTAAATACAGTAGAAATACCATCTGGAACTCCATCTTGTAAAGTACCATCACCAACCGCATCACTTACATTAACAAAGTCAGCAGGCAATGTGCTCGTAATAGGAGCAGGATCACCAGCTACTGGCAACGGATTTATTGCATTTGGTGTAAGCAGAACAACGTAATATGACTGTCCACTCTGACCTACGAATTCAAATGTTCCAGAATCTGCTTGATTAAATGATTGCACGATTAATTGTGTATCAATAACTAAGCCAGTGTTTGCATCTACAAGTACCGCATAAGTACCAGGAGTACCAAATTGAACACCGTCAACAAGATCATTTGCTGTTCGATCAAGGAAAACAATTCCCCGAATGAATACATCAACAACTTGAATAAATCCGAAGTCAATGGTACCATTCACGTTCGCATCAGCTAGCGTGCCAACATACCCGTCTTGGTTCTCACCAGTAATTTCATCACCAGGTAACAATGTGAATGTATCTGACTGAACCGCATCCAATTGAGTTGCAGGATTCTGTCCATTATCATCATTATCTGTTGCATCACCAGTACCATCAGGTATTGTACTTGCAAAACCAAGTAATCCACCTCCAGCTACAAATTCAGTCTCAGGAATTACAACATAGTAATCTCCAGGAGCTAATTCATCGAAGAAGTAAAGACCACCGCCAGCAGTTTCAGTGCTTGCAACGAATGTGTCATCAGCAGCATTGTAAATTTCAACAGTTACTCCGTCAATTCCTACGTCTTCCGCAGCTTCGAAGGTTCCGTTATTATTTACATCATTGAACACCAAGTTTCCAACAGCAACTAATTGCTCATCAACAAAATCGTTGCCTGGTGTGTCTTGACCGCCAACTACTGTAATTGGTGTTTCATCACCTACAGTGTTGTTGTTCGCACCATCTGTATCGCTAACACTTACATATCCGTCAGGATCAGTTTCTACTACCTGATAGTCACCCGGAGGTAAGTTATCGAAGTTATAGTCTCCATTCGCATCTGTTATATCTGTGATTGGATTGCCTGCATCATCTAATACTGGGTCTCCATTCTCATCTAACAATGCAACTTCTACACCTTCTATTGGTGTGTCTCCTACATCGTCATTGTTTGTGTCTTCTAATACAGTTCCGCTGATTGATCCTAACTCTTCGTCTACGAAGTCGTTGTCCGCATCTAGCTCTCCTGCATCTAATACCACTGGGATAACATTGTTCGGTGTTGCACCGTCGTTACCGTCTGTGTCTGGAGCAGCTGTGCTCTCATCAAAATCACTCACACTCTGCTGACCTACTGGCTCATCATAACTTACTGTGTAGTTACCTGGCTCTAAGTCTGAGAATAAGTAGTTTCCGTTACCATCGGTAACTTCTGTTAATACCGCTCCGGTATCATCATTTGTTAAGGTTACCGTTACGCCTACTACGTTCTCATCTCCTAAGTCATCATTGTCTGTATCTAAACTTACATTACCACTAATTGAGGCCAGTGCTTCTAGAGAAATCACCACCTCATCAGTTTTAACGCAATCTCCACATGTAACCGTCCAAGTAAGTGTTTGGTCTCCGGTAGCACTGCTATCGAAAGTTACAGTTGAGGTAGGACTTGTTGTATTAGAAAAAGTTGCTGTCGAAGGTCCTGTCCATTCTCCCGTACAAGCTGAGCTTGGCTCGTCAGCAGCTAAGGTAAATGTGTCTAGAGTTGTACCAGATTGATCGGTACCAGCATTTGCAACTTCGTCACTATACGTTAAAGTATTATCTTCTGGTTCTTGGTGAGTCTCTGGATAAGAAGCCCCAATTGGGTCTTTCCCGAAACTGGTAGAATAGTCAGTTGCCCATAGTGTAAGGAAACCAGATTCTGAGGCCGTTATTTCTAAATCGCCATTAGTTAAGCCTGATGGCACGGTGTAAGATACCTGAAAATACCAGTCAACTTGTTGATCGTTGGCGAGTTGATCGCAATTGCCTGCTGAATTATCAGAACAAAGGTTATCGGGGTCGCCGCAATCACACGGATTATCCGCTACATCTTCGCAATAGTTTAAGGCAGGTTCTCCATTTGGATTAGAGTCAAGATCGAAATCTCCATCTAAAAAGGAGATTGAAAATGAACCACCGTTAGATGTTGTGCCACTTAAAGACCCGTCTGTATCGCTAAAATCATTACTGTTAAAGGTAATTACATCAGGTCCTATATTGATTTCATAAGTGAACTCATCAAAAACAGGTATAAAGCTAGCACATGTCTCAGATTGTACTCCTGCGAACGCACGTGTTGTGACATCAAATGTCAACACATCGCCAGGTTCAATACAATCATAGTCACTTAGATTCCCAATATCAATGTTGAGTCCATAGTCATCAAAACTTGGCTCAGCATTTTGGGAAAAACCAGCTTGTATAAAACAAAAACATCCTACAATGCTGACGCATGACAGAATGAGGTTTTTAAAATTAATCGCTTTCATTTTTAAATATTATTGGACATGGCACACTTGCGCATGCCATGTCCATTGTAAGATTGAATTATTGCTTCACAATCGTTGCAGAGGCAACTTTTGTGCCATTGGTAATATTCAGACCGTAAACACCACTCTTATTTTCAGAAATATTGAATGACATTTTTGTAGAACGAACATCTCCAGCTTCGATTACGAAACCATTCATATCAAGAATTTGGTAAGTACCACCCACAAAACTCTCATCAAGAATCACATTCACTACATCCATTGTAGGATTAGGGAATGGTGTAAGCTCGATAGACTCAATTTGAGTAGGTGTTGCTGTTCTTGAAGGGGCAGCTGATTCAGTCACTTCTTCTGCAGAAGCTAAGCCTTTAATCACTTTCTCACCAGTTTCATATTCTCTATCAGATACATCAGCACCTGAAGGAAGGATATCATTAATGGTCGGCATCGTTGAACGTTGATTTGAACCATCAGAACCACCATATACTGTTAAAGTATAAGTATCAGTTCCTGATTGATTATGTGCAGTTGCCCAAGAATTCGCATCGTCGTTGTATGCTCTAACGCTTCCAAAATCGAAAGCAGAGATAACAAATGCACCATTGGTTGCATTGGTTGGAATTTGGTAATCAAATTCGTGTACCCAATCTGGGAATACACCAAAGTCAGCTGCATCGTTTGCATCAAGCGCAAAACTTGAAGTGCCACTCATTCCATTTGATTGATCAGCACTTGGATCTGCCCAAGTTGGGTGATTTGGACCACCTGTTTGAGAAACTCCATTTGCATATACATTACAACCCCAAGTGATGTTGTAGAACTGTGACATTTCGTCGTTATCATCTACGAGTAGACGGGTAACAAGTCTTACAGTAATCCACTGACCTGGGTATACAGTATCATCAGATACTTGTACTTCCATATTCACACCTGACAAGAAGTATCCTGCTTCAGCCGTATCAGTTACAGTATTTCCTAGTGGATCTACACCTTGTACAGATACATCAGCGGTTTGAGCACCATTTGATGACTCATCCCATGCTAGTGTACATGAAGTTTCGTAAATCCAAACTTCGTTTACATCAAGGATCTCATCACCATTATCATCTCCAGCAATTCTAACTGGGTCTGAATTTGCACAAGGCAAGTTGGTTGTTACCACAACATTTGAAAGTGGAACTGTTCCTGGGTTTGTTACAGGGTAGCTAAACGTTACTACTTGATTTTCATTTGTTACAAGGAATGGAGAAATCGATAAGTCGATATTGATTACACCTGGATCAAGTTGACCTGGCTTCTCAATAAAGTTGTTCTCAAGGTCATTCTGACCTGATACTAATGTTACTGGAATAACATCATCCATTGGCACATCATCAACAATTGAGATATCGTTAGATACAGTACCTGAAGGGTAAACGAATGCAGAAGTTGAGCCGTTTACACCGCCAGGACCATCTACATTTAAGTTACAAACAGTTACATCGAAAGCGTTAGACGCTGGCGTTACACTTGCTGCAGTTGCCACTGGGAATGTTGGAAATACGAGAACAGGATCACTTGTAGGTGTTTGTGTAGCGTAAAACTCAACAGTTCCTAAATCGTAGTTCACTAACACTCTAAATCTGTATCCAGCATCAGGATTTGGATTCCAAGGACTGGTAAAGTTCCCAAAATCGAAATTACTACCGTCGCTGAAGCTAATTGGATCGAATAAGGTGTTTCCATCAATTTCAATTCCTACACCTTCGTCAATTGAATCGAAATCGAACCAAAGGATACCTAAGTCACTTGACAAGTTATAGCTCTTAGTTATACAACCGTTCGCTGCAACAGCGAAGTCTTGTCCACCAGTTGGTTCAATCTTAGTAGATTGATCATCATCACCTTCACTTACAGTTTCAAACTCAACAGGTTGAACTTCATCAACAACATACTGACCAGGAGCAAGGTTTGTGAACTCATAATTTCCGTTTACATCAGTTTCAGTCGATGCAACAATTGGCTCACCCGCATCTGGTTGACCGTTTTGGTTCAAGTCAGAAATCAAGTTAATAGTTATCCCTTCTAAATCTTCACCAGATTCTAAACTTACATTTCCACTTAACTGAGCTGTTAATATTGTAGAAACAATTGTGATTGTAATCGTTTCTTCGGCACAAACTTCTCCCCCTTTAGAAGGTTCGGTATAATAAGTACCTTGAATCACATATACGCCTGGAGTAGGAGTCCACGAAGAACCAGAATTAGGGAACTCATATTCAATTACGTTTTCAGTTTGTGTTTGACCATTCACATCGAAGAAGAATGAACCTCCGTCAACAGTTGCAGTTGTATTTGCTTGCAACCTAAAGTCTTGTGGTAATTCTGATAAGTTATAAGTACCACCGTCAACTAATTGAACATCGTTACCACCACCTGTAAGGTCGTTTAACTGATAGCCCTCAATTTCAACTGTACAGTCATCTATGCAATTATCGGTATTAAAGTCAAATACAGTACTGTTTGTACCAAATTTCGCTTTTACCATTAGTTGAGACAACTGAGGTGCTCCAGCAGGAATTGTGTATGTAAATACATCAAATTCACCACCATTCTTAATACCTTCTCCGTTAGACTCAAATTTGATTGAGTAAAATGGATTGTTAGTTGTGTTTTCAACAGTGTAACTAGTGTGTTGTCCATGATAAGTACCACTTGATGGACTAGTTGCTACATAACCATGTGGTAGTTGAAACGCAACATATGATACTGCATTAGAACATCCATTGGCAGTTAACGTCCAACTATAAGTTGATGATCCGTCACTATTATCCACGAGATCAGTAAGTTCGATAGTTAAACAACCATCAGTAATCTCACATGATACATGACTTGTTTGCTGGTAACCGAAGTCTACATCTAGTCTATCTTCACCGTTTAAGGTAACAACAGAAGAATCTAAAGTATCGAAACCATCAGTTCCATCATCAAGGTCATAAGTTTGAACAAAATCGGCAGGTAAAGTTGAAGTCACAATTGAAACTGTGTAGTCACCATTAGGTAAGTCTTCAAAGAGGTAATTTCCACCTCCGCTCGTCACATCAGTAGCAACAACACTACCAGAATCGTCAAGTAAATTTACTGTTACATTGTCAATCCCCTGTTCTCCAGAATCTTGTATTCCGTCACCATCTAAATCATTCCAAACTCGATCACCAATATTTGATAATACAGGTGCAGTTCCATCACCGTCAACACATAAGTTCCAACAGTCAACAAATAAGGCATCGCCATAAGATTCTGATCTCCAAGTGTAAGCTTCTAAAGTAGCTCCATCCTCAGGTACAGTGATTGTTAATGTGTATTCTTGGAAACCAACATTGTTTGCGATCTGAGCATGTTCTTCAGCAACAACTTGTGACCAGTCACTATTCCAGATTTTTAATCCGAATGATGCCCAGAAACTACCATGGGTTTTCCCTTTAGCAGTTAAAGTATAACTCTGGCCTGGAACTAAATCGTAGAATTTTTGTGCAATTCCACCTCGGTTATCAATTCTTGCAGCATAGTGGCCTTCTGCCTTATAAGCAGTTTGTGCGTAAGGTCCACATGCACTCCAAACTTCCCAACCATGAAGGTTACCAGTTTCAAAACCAGCGTTAGTCAGTAAGTTCTCACTACAATCTCCTGAAGAAGGTGGATCAGCAACTGGCGTATCGAATTTAATATCAGATACAGCCACAAACATGCTTGGATTGCTTTGGCAATCATCAGTTGCGAAGTGCTTAATTTTAATTTCATAAATAGGCGTAGATCCAAAATTTAGATTTACGTTACCATTTGTGCTAGAGGCGGCTGCACCAGAACCATTTCCTTCAAAACCTGTCATATAAGTTTCATTGTCATAACAAACAGTTGAACCTATAGAGGTTGCGAAAGATTGGGCATTATTGCCACCATTATAAAAAATTTCAACGCCATCGTCCCAAGAACCAGAGTCGACATCTATAATGGAGAAGTGAAGGTTGGTTACCGGTTCTGAAAAAGTAAGTTTAGTAACTACTTTATCATCTGGGTCATTATTAGAATTGAAAAAACCCGAAGATAACACGCCGTAATCGCCGCCGTAGTTCCCAGATTCATAAGAAATGAAATCATTACCGTATTTTCCATAAAATGTTCCACCATCAGTGAGTGTCCACCAATTGAGTGTCATATCCACGCCATCTGCACTTAAAACAGAGTTGCTTGGAATTTTTGCTTCATCGCTCAAATTGAGGTCTTCCCATTTGAGGGTTGTGGTTTGAGCAGCGGCAATAGAAAAACCACCCAATACAAAAAGGGTGATAAGACATAGCCGGCTAACAAAACCGAAATTGTAAACATGTGTCATAATCTAGTTGATTTTTAAATTTGAAAACTTTAAAACAAATACCGTACCATCTTTTTAAATAAAAAGTATTTATGTTTGGTGCAATAATAAGATGAGTTATCAGTTAATAAAATGTGATTTACCGCCAACTCATGTTAAAGTGCGACAAGAACAAATCGATGGTGACAACAATCAATTATTCAATTCTGTACAAGCTTTTACTCTACTTAGAGGAAGAAATTCAAGAGCAAAATCTGTTGCACCTTATGAGTGACAAGGTATTGTTCACGGGCAATAACCGAGGAGAAGTTGCTATTGAAGATATTAATAATATTTGGATAAAAGCTGCGGAACTTTCAAAGAACACTTGGATAGGTTTTGAATTTGGTAAAACTATTCAGCTCGACGACTTAGGATTATTCGGAATGATGATGAAGCATCAACGAAACCTTCATGAATGTCTTCTAATCATTGATAAACATTTAAGTACTTTATCGAAACTTTTAGTCATCAAGTACTCTTTTTCGGACAATCATTTTACTATAAAGGTCAAGTGTAAGAGTGAGGCTAGAGAACCTTTAGTATTTGAAAATCAGCTGATGCTGTTGGTGTTAGGAGTACTTGTAGCTCAGTATAAGGAGCTGCATGGTAAGGAAATGAAGTTCCATTGCCTATCCTTACCTAATAGTATTGGTGAGGTACAACAAGGTATTCACACTAATTTTGAAAAAGTGCTTGTCCATAAACGAGAAGATCTAATTATTCATGGACATTTAGATGACATATTACAACCAATCGTAAATTCTCAAGCAGATTTTGGGTTTTCCCTCCTTAATACGTTGGAGAAATCGAAAGCAGGTGGGAGTACATGGAGTGAAAAGGTTGCAGGCTATGTAATGTCTCGAAAAAATGGATTCAGGCCAAAAATTGAGGAAGTAGCCGAACAGTTCTTAATTAGTAAACGAAGCTTACAGCGTTATTTGAAAAAAGAAGATGTTTCATACCACACACTGATCATGAACATTAGCATGAGTGAGGCTAAGAAGATGCTTGCTGAAGGAATGCTTGTGAAAGAAGTAGCTTTAGCCATTGGATACAGTGACAGTTATACATTTTCAAAGGCCTTCAAGAAGTACTTTGGACATTCACCTTCGAAAAAAGAATTTCTATTAGATTGGTAGAAATAAAACTAAAAACAATCAAATTTAAAATAAACAACATATATTTGAATTACTAAAAACTTTTTTTTAACTTTCATATCTTTTTAGATGAGCGATATAGAACAAGAACTTAAAACCATCGTTTCCTTACTATCCATGAGGTTTCCAATAGCAGAGTTAGCGAAAACCACAGATTATTCCAAAGGAACAATTAGTAACTATTTGAGCGGAAAGCAAGCAGCTAGCGGAAAGTTTTTAACGAAAGTTAAGGAAGTTTTTGAGGATGATTTTAGCGGTTTCGAGTTTAAAAGGAGATTGATTGATTCAATAGAACATTATTTAGACATCAACAAAATGACCATCGCAATCTTCTCTGAAAATATTGGGTGGAAGATTGACGATTCTTTTACCTTGGAGCAGATCAAGTTTTATGATTCCGATTCGATACAAGAATTGGTAAGGAAAATCTCATTTACGATTCCAGACTTCCCTCGTTTTGTAAACAATCAAAAAAGAGCTGACATTAAAGGTATCAGTCTGAAAAAATTAACCAAACTCGAACGAACCGTCTTCCTTAAAAAGAAAAATTTATCTGAAGAAGACATGTTGTTATTTGTAAAAATCGTAAGGAAGCATCGAGAGAATTTACTGCAATACTCCTTATTTCAGAAACTTGTACGCTCGTTGGCTTATACCCTAGAGATAGAAGAAGAGATTGACGATTTTATTAATAATAACCAAAAAGCGAGCTGATTATTTATTTGGCTCATTCGTTCTTTTTGCGAGTACGCGCATATATCGCTCCTTAATCTTGTCAACATCTTCGTCGAGGAGAAAACTGATTTCTTTTCTGGCACGAGTAAGGGGGTCTGATAAAACGCCATACATCTTAGCACGCCGTTTAAGAGCTTTTCTTTCCTTAACCATATTTCTGAATTAGATCATCTAGCTCATCCTCCCATTTCTGTTGGTCGGCTTCATAATCTGAAAGTGAAGCATCATCATCTCTCGATGAATGAAATCCTGCCATGAGGGCTTTGTAAATAATGCCTTTCTCAGCACTCCAAGTTCGTTCTACCAAGAAATTGAAAATAGCGTTGATTTTTTTCTTGCGTAGTTCACTAATCTGTTTGATAAACCAAAAAAGGCCTAGTGCTAAAATAGTTGAGGCAACAAACAGGGCAATATAGTAAGTCCAAATATTGAAATCATTTCTAGGGATGAAAGGCTTAATAGAAAACATTGCTCCAGTAATCAAAAACGAGAAAACAGAATTTTTAGCAAAATGTTTAACCGGCTTGTTTGTAGGGTACGAGACAAGCAATAGTAAAATTATGGACACAAAGAAAAGAGAAAAGGCCTGACCACTGTCAAGCCAAAAAATTCGAGCATTGTAATAGCCAAATAAAGGCTCTGTACTATCACGATCAAGAAAAATATGTAAATAAGGAGGCAACGCTAGTGCAACTCCTGCTAGGATAGACAAAGATTTAGTCACCAGTGTCAATTGCGTCCCTGTCTCTTTTTTTAGCTTCGTCTTTTCCTCCGTCAAAGTAAATTTCTGATTCATTAATTTCTGGTTCAATAGTTCCTAAATCTGCAACATTACAAGCAGTAAAGAACAAAAAGCATGCTAAAATAAATAAAAACTTCTTCATGTTAATAAATTTTATTGGTTTGATTAATAATTTCAGTAAATATATCCAATTAAATCAGCGAGTTACGAGAATGCCTAAATTTTTGTTTCCACATTGTATCTTACCAAACCTCCTAATATATAAACCATTGAGCCAACTTTTTTTCACCTATGGCATATACCTTTGAATTTATGTCGATATTCAAAAAGATATTCTCAAAAAAAAGTTTGAAAACTGATCCCGATTTCACATCTCTGAATGTGGATAACTTTATTAGAGAAACCGAGAAAGCAGTTACGCTACAGTTTGATAGACCTGATGGATTTGAGTTCCAATCTGGTCAATATTTAACATTACGTACAACAATAGATGGCCAGATAATACAACGACCTTATTCGTTATGTAGCTTACCCAGTGATGATTTTTTAAGAGTCACTGTTAAAGAAACACCAGAGGGTCGTTTCTCTAAATACGTGAATCAACAGACAAAACTCGGCGACTCATTTGATGTTCTGCCACCTGCTGGCTTATTCACGTTTACTCCAGACGCTAACAAGAAACGCCACATTGTAGCGTTTGCAGGCGGTAGTGGCATAACCCCAATTTTCTCAATCATAAACAACTTGCTTGAGAATGAACCCAAAAGTAAAATCACCCTTGTCTATGGAAACCGAATAGAGACGGACATTATCTTCAAAAACTCATTAAACGAACTCGCTGAGAATCACAAAAATCGATTTCAACTGATTCATGTACTGTCAGACGTCGAAAAAAATCATTTATCTGAATTCACGGGATATATTACCGTTGATGTGTTGAACAAACTGAATGCAGATTATTTCTCTTTTCCAGAAATTGATTGTTTTTACCTATGCGGACCCGGACAAATGGTAGAGGTAATTGAAAACGAACTGTTAAATAATGGTATTGAAGCTGACAACGTTAAAACAGAATTGTTCACGGCTCCTCCTGTTAACGACAAAAATGGATTAGAATCTGAGCAGAATGAAGATATTGTTGAAGCAGAAGTTAGACTACAGTATAATGGAACTGAAAAAACAGTCAGTTATACAGACAAATCAAAGAGTTTGTTAGACACAGCATTGGATAATGACGTAAAAGTCCCCTTCTCTTGCATGAATGGCGTATGTTCTACCTGTAGCGCCAAGCTTGAAGAAGGCACAGTTAAAATGAATCAAAACTTTGCTTTAGAAAACGAAGACGTTGAAGCTGGCTACATTCTTACTTGCCAAAGTCATCCTACTTCAGAAAAAATTTCAGTGAACTGGGATGATAACAAAATTTGAAAGGTTAGAAATTTAATAAGTAGCTTTATTGTTCAAAATTGAATTTTTTGAGAATCAAGTCATCCTGTATCATAACATTTGGTTTATTCCTCATTTGTTCCTGCCAGAATGGAAATTTTGAAGACCATACGAACCATGATGTTGATTTGATTCTTTTGCTCAATGAAATTGCGCAAGAACAAGGCGGAATGGATTTTTTCATTATGCCAGATAGTGACGATTTAGCGAATATTCCGCAAGATCCAAAAAATCCCCTAACATCTGAAAAAGTGCGTTTGGGACAATTTTTATTTCATGAAACTGCACTTGCTATTGAGCCTTTAAAAGAGAGCGCAATGTTTACTTATTCATGTGCGAGTTGTCACAGTGCAGGTTCTGGATTTCAAGCGGGCAAAGCGCAGGGAATTGGAGAGGGAGGCCTTGGTTTTGGCCTTTTTGGAAGCCAACGAATAATTAACCCTGATTATCAAGCCCACGAAATTGATGCACAAGATGTACGCTCGCCTAGTATTGTAAATACTGCCTACCAAAAAGTACAAACTTGGGACGGAAAGTTTGGCGCTACAGACATAAATGTTGGCACAGAAAGTGAATGGTTTCCGACCACGCCAACCTCGGTAAACCACCTTGGCTATGAAGGTATTGAGTCGCAAGCGATTGGCGCTCTCGATGTTCATCGACAAAATATTGACATCTCACATCTGGAACAATTTGGTTATCGAGAGCTCTTCGATGCAGCTTTTCCAAATTTTCCAGTTGAGTCTAGATATACTGAAGAAACTGTTGGATTAGCAATAGCAGCTTATGAACGAACAGTGTTTACGCAACAAGCGCCATTTCAACGTTGGTTAAAAGGCGACTTGACTGCAATGAGTGAACCACAAAAACAAGGTGCCATTCTGTTTTTCAACAAAGCCAATTGCAATAGTTGTCATACTGGTGCCGCATTAAACACCATGAGTTTTCACGCTCTGGGTATGAACGACCTCGCTGGCGATGTGCATGGTGTGATCTCTGAAACATCTAAACAAGGTAGAGGCGGTTTTACAGATAAAATAGATGACTACTATAAATTTAAAACTCCACAGTTATATAATCTCAAAGATTCTCCCTTTTATGGTCATGGTGCGTCTTTTACATCAATAAGGCAAGTTATAGAATACAAAAATGAAGCAAGGCCAGAGAATATCAATGTTCCAACTAGCCAACTGGCAAGTGACTTCATCCCTTTACATTTAACGGTAGAAGAAATTGAACAATTAGTTGAATTTATTGAAGCTGGTTTACATGATCCAAACCTCGATCGTTATGAGCCATCTACCATCCCTTCAAACTTATGTTTTCCAGTGGCTGACCCTGTCTCTGTTGTAGACTTAGGTTGTGATTGAATTTTTTATTGATTTCGCTTTGATTGGTATGCATTCTGAGTAATATTGAAGCTCCGAAAAACAACAAATGAATCATACCGCTAAAAAAACAAAAATTGTCGCCACCTTAGGACCTGTTTCATCCAACCCTGAAACAATTTGCCAGCTGATTGAGGCCGGGGTGAATGTGCTTCGCCTCAATTTCTCGCACGGCAGTCATGATATTCATGAAGAAACAATTGGTCACATTTTACAGTGCAGACAAGATATGAATATGCGACCAAGCATATTAGCAGATTTGCAAGGACCAAAGATAAGAATGGGGGTAAATGAAGACGAAGAAGGAAACGATGGAATAGCTGTTGAAGAGGGTGAGGAAGTGAAATTTACCACGAATGAGAGCAAGGCTGATCCTCGCAACAAGATCTTCCACGTTAAGCTTAATAGTTTTGCGGAAGACGTACAGCTAAGTCACCGCGTTTTAATCGATGATGGTAAAATGCAGTTCAAGGTTCTCGAAACAGATGGATCTGAAATTGTCACCCTACAAGCGCTTAATGGTGGACTTGTAAAGTCAAAAAAAGGGGTGAATTTACCCGATACCAAAATTTCTGTTCCCTCACTTACAGATAAAGATAGTAAGGATCTGGACTTCATTTTGACACAACCCGTAGATTGGCTCGCTCTTTCTTTTGTGCGCTCTGCCAAAGACATTAATGAGTTGAGAAAGCGAGTTGAAGCCAAAGGGAAAACAATGAAAATTGTGGCGAAAATAGAAAAGCCGGAAGCCTTACATCATATTGAAGAAATTGTAATGGCAACAGATGCCGTGATGGTTGCCCGCGGAGATCTCGGTGTAGAAATTCCTTTTGAAAAAGTACCTCTGGCACAAAAGAAAATCGTTGATCTGTGCATTAAACATGCTAAACCAGTGATTATTGCCACCCAAGTGATGGAAAGCATGATCAAAAACCCAACGCCGACAAGAGCCGAGATTACAGATGTTGCCAATGTTGTACTACAAGGCGCTGATGCTGTAATGCTAAGTGGTGAAACAAGTGTTGGAGATTACCCGGTAGAGGTGGTAGAAACCATAGCCAAAACTGTTTTAGAAATAGAAAACGAAGCTGAGATTTATGACAAAAACTTAACGCCCAACCACGAAAGTGAATCAGTTCTCGCTGATGCAATTTGCTTTAATGCTGCAAAAATTTCGCAAGACTTAGATGCAGACGCTATTGTGGTAATGACTAAAAGTGGGCTAACCGCAAATTTGGTGGCAAGCTACAGACCACATGCCGCCATTTATGCATTTACAGATCAGCAGGAGATTCTCACTAGACTGAGCTTGCTTTGGGGCGTAAAAGCGTTTTTCTATGATGGAAAGGTGGCAACTGATGAGGCCTTACCTGAAATCAACAACATTCTAAAAATCAAAGGGTTAGTAAAGCCGGGAAACATTGTGATAAACACCGCAAGTATGCCCGTGCATAGCTTTGGTAGCACCAATATGATTAAAGTAAGCAGAATTAAAGAACATGGCAATTAATGTAAAGCTACTCTCAGACGTTTGCAGAATTCCTGGTGCCCCAGGATACGAGCATAAAATTAGAAGTTTCGTAAAAGAAGCGGTACAAGATCATGTAGATGATATTGATATTGATAACATTGGAAACCTGATTGCAATAAAAAAAGGGAAGTCTTCAGACAAAAGGGTAATTGTTGCGGCTCACATGGATGAAATAGCTTTCATTGTTAATCATATAGACGATAAAGGGTTTTTGCGATTTCAGAACCTTGGTGGATTCGACCCTAAAACTCATACGGCTCAACGAGTGATTGTTCACGGCAAACAAGATTTGATTGGCGTGATGGCAAGTAAGCCAATTCACATTATGAGTAATGAAGAAAAAACCAAAATGCCTAAGAGCACAGACTATTATATAGATTTAGGTTTGCCTGTTGACGAAGTAAAGAAACTTGTACAGGTTGGCGACCCCGTGACACGTGAGCGAGAGCTGATTGAAATGGGAAATTGTGTAAATGCCAAATCTTTAGATAATAGAGTGAGCGTTTTTGTTCTGATAGAAGCTTTGAAGAAATTAAAAAAACCCGCTTATGATGTGTATGCAGCATTTACCGTGCAAGAAGAAGTTGGCTTGCGCGGTGCTGATGTGGCGGCACAACATGTGAACGCAGATTTCGGCATTGCGCTCGATACGACCATTGCCTACGACTTACCAGGTGCAAAACCTGAAGAAGTAACCACTGCCCTAGGAAAAGGCACGGCCATTAAAATTTTAGATGGGCGAACCATTTGCGACCCAAGAATGGTTGACTTTCTCAAGAATACTGCCGATGACAATAACATAGACTGGCAACCAGAACTGCTTGCAAAAGGCGGCACAGATACTGCAAGCTTGCAACGTAGAGGAGACCGAGGGGCAATTGCTGGTGCTATATCTATTCCTACAAGACATCTACATCAAGTGATTGAAATGGCGAATAAAGATGATATTGCAGCGAGTATTGATTTACTCGTTCTTGCATTAAACAAACTAGATACATTCGACTGGAAGCCAAGATGAGTTAACTTGTTGCTGTAGTTTGTTGCTTTGGCGTTTACTTCTCGTATCAACACATAACCACAGAAAAAAGATAGCAATTCAAGCATTATTTAAACAGCATCATGAAAAGAGAAAAGTTAACAATCAAAAATAGAGATGGCATCAGCTTATCGGCTAATTTGGCCATGCCTGATGATACACCAAACAA
>ENA-ORXM01003575-ORXM01003575.1-marine-metagenome-genome-assembly--contig:-NODE-3575-length-15209-cov-3.727795_pt1 | contig 15209 bp, 13 predicted proteins | sample MGYA00237867_ERZ511480 | MGnify/ENA primary metagenome ERZ511480 (study PRJEB26309, sample SAMN06266103) | marine metagenome | isolation source: Algal blade | place: United Kingdom:Sidmouth, United...
CTCGGAATTTTAGGCATTGCCGTAGGTACCTGGATGATCGTAGCCTCCTTTTTATTTACCGTCGCATAAGTTTACACTTTCAAAAAACGTTACTATTTTAAATCACTTTAACTAGTCCCATAAGGGCAAAAACAAAACACCATGCAAAAGACAATCGTAAGTATCGCATTTATTTTATGTGCAATGGGCATTTATGCACAAAACTATCAGAACAATATAACGGTCAATGGTATACACGCTTATAGTATCTCACCCGAATATTCGAGTAAAATGATCGTAAGCCTCAACAACGTTTATTACGACGCGCAGACCATGAGCCTTTCGGAAGTGAAATCGGGTTATCTTGATAAGTTAGCCAAAGCAGGCATAAGCAGCGACCGCCTAAAAGAAGATAGCCTATATTACTCACTTCTTGGGTATGAAAAAGAAGGTACGGTTATGGTGTTCAATACCAAATCTTTAGAAGAAATGCAAAAATTTTTGAGTGTAAAATCTATTGGGGTTACCCGCTCCGATACGAATCTGGAAACCGAATTGACCGATGCTGAAATGGCCGACTATGGCAAAGCCGCTTTTGACAATGCCAAAGAAAAGGCTACGGCAATAGCCACAAAAGTGGGTAGAAAAATTGGAAAGGCCATTTATATAAGTGACACTAACACTAAAAAAATATCCGAATCAGTGTATTACGGCAATACCGATGATAAAAAGGAGTACTACCTTTCCGTATCTTTTGAACTGTTGTAGTCAGGCGGTAGACGGTAGAAAAAATATTTTTTTCTGAACTCATAAACTTTTTCTGAACCTGCCCTGCCGGCAGGCGGGCTTATAAATTTTTTAGTTGGTCGTTATGAAAAAAACCTTGTTTGTAGTTACACTATTGTCAATGATAGTAAGTGCCTGCGGACAAGGCGCTTCTAACAAGACCAAGAAAGCGGTTATTGGTCCGAATACGTCGAATATTATTTTAGAAAACCATTCCGAAGGAAAAACGATTGGTAGCCGTTTCGTACTTCCAGAAAGATATAAAAGGGTTGCTTTAGATAGTTCTTCTTTCGGTTTTTATCTCAGAGCGCTTCCCTTGAAACCATCTGGATCAAAAGTCGCCTATTACGACGGACGAATAAAATCTGGAGAAAATGTTTACGACGCCGTTGTCGATCTGCCCATAGGAAAACGAGACCTGCACCAATGTGCCGATGCCGTTATGCGACTTCGAGCGGAGTATCTCTTTTCTCAAAAAAAGTATGATAGTATCCATTTTAATTTTACCAATGGTTTTCGAGCGGATTATTCGAAATGGAAAAATGGACAACGTATTTCAGTAAAAGAAAATCGTGTTAGTTGGATGCAAACCACGCAACCTTCGTATACCTACAAAAATTTTTGGAAATACCTCGAAATGGTCTTTAGCTACGCAGGTACGGCTTCCCTTGAAAAAGAACTAAAATCGATACCCATCGAAAACCTTAAAATCGGTGATGTATTTATTCAAGGTGGGTTTCCGGGCCATGCAGTTATCGTAGTCGATTTGGCCGTACACGAGGCTACAGGTGAAAGGCTGTTTCTTTTAGCCCAAAGTTATATGCCCGCCCAAGAAATTCAGGTATTGAAAAATCCTAATGACAATAATCTGTCCCCATGGTATAGTCTTCCACAAATTGAGAATGAACTGCGTACACCGGAATGGGTTTTTGGTAAAACCGACTTGAAGCAATTTGCTGATTAACTTTCAACCATTTTCGTTGCCCTAAACATTCGCCAACTCCCTATCAATTTTTTCTATTTCTACGTTATTATGCGTCTTCTTTTTAAGCACTTTAATAATATTTACGCGTGTAGTGTTCTCCTTGAATCTTTTGGTAATATCTAATACTTCATCTGTATACTCTCCAAACAAGGGTCCTGTGATAGCCTGAAAGTCTATTGATTGGCCAAAGGCATTAAACTCGATCAATACCGGCATGTCATTCGTATCAAGAGCCAAATCCCAAGAAATCATTTTAAAATAAGGTACTCTTTGATGAACACTTTTTACCAGTTCCTTAACTCCCTCATAATTTGGTATCGGAAAATCTTCTAGAATTGTACCCTCTTCTGTTTTAGAGATAGTTTTTTTATCCGTATTATAAGCATGTTTATGAAGCGAGCCGTCATCGCTTATCTGGCAATAAAAACCTCCTTGACTTATATTATCCAGAAAAACACCCTTAGCACCAAATCTTACAATTGAGAAAAGAATGACAACCTCTTCACTTCTTAAATATGAGCTTATTCGAATTGTATTCAACGAAGTAGTATTCAACTTTTTCATGGAATCACTTTGAGCCACCAATTTTTGAACTATGAAATCTTCATTATAGGAATCGAGTATTTTAGACAATTTTTGATAATCACCAAGTCTATCATCCTTACAGATATCATACTTAATAATTCCATGCCCGCCGTAGGTTGCAGTAGTAGGCTTTATGATAAAGTTATCGTGATTTAAACACTCTAGAAGGCACTTTTTTTTAGATACAATTTTACCGTCTTTCGAATACAGAGCGCCTATTTTTCCCATAATTGTAATCGGCTGCGGCACATCCTCAAACATGCGCCGTAATAAGTTTTTATCTTGAAGCGTACCATATTCTTGGTTGTTCAGTGCCAGTTCTATATGTGAAAAAAAAAGGTCTTGAGGAATATACCTTGTCGAAAAGTACTTGTTGAATCCTCCATAAAATCTATGCCAGCGCGTACTTACATTCTTGAAACCATATTGATCAAAGTACTTTTTTATTTCCTTTTTTTGTAGTTCTGAAAGTTTTGGCTGAGGGTTTTGCTTTGTTTCTTCCTTGATAGCTTTTACATACTTGATTCGATTGGCCAAACAAACTAACCGAGTTGTTGTTAGACCTAGCCACACCATTAATTTTCTAAAAATATCTCGCATTTGATTCAGATAAAATTATTGGGGGGAATCTTATAACTCATTCCTTATCTAAAAATTTAGAAAAGGGCAATACATACCTAAAAGGTAAATTAAGATGGAAGTACTTTCAAAATTTACATGTTAAAAGCATCTAAAAAAACGATTAAGAGAGTTTTGAAGTATAGGGGGCTATATGTAAACACCAAATTTTATTTCTACTGAAAATACGGAAGGGCGAGTGAATGTACACCAAGCACTTAAAGGAAATCTCGGCATGGTCGCCCAAGTGTATGTCCATCGATAACATCCATCAAAAAAGGGAAAGTAACCACTGATAAATAAAGAGAGTATCGACAATTAGCAAAGCCGAATACTTATACTAACTCTACCTCCGCGCGACATAATTTTCGTCTTCGACACCCGACCGAGCAACCGAAGTCAAAAAAACCCCTATCATTGCCCGAACCTTCAGCAAACAAATCGGAATACTTCGGGTGTGCCATAAACAAGAACTTGGTTCCACTTCTTTTGGATAAAAATTTTAAAATGTAATGGGGGGGGGGTAGTTACCGAATGTTCGCAATGCCAATGTGGCTATTACAAAGAAAAGTTTATCGTTGAAATGGAAAGTGTCAAAAGAGTTAGGCCGCATATTTATATAACTCAGCCCTAAACTTAAAAAAGATATAATTAACCTGAACAGATTAAGTAGTACTAGTCTACAGGTACAATTTTTCCTTCAATCCAAGGTTCGCCGAAAAGGTAAAAATTCATCCCCGTTTTTTCTTGAATATCGACCAAACCGTTACGTGTATCTATTGATCTAATATTTAAACTAAGTCTCAATTCATTGGTTTCTACTATTTCTTTTTCAGTCGGCACATCTAAAAAACCATAACCGGTATCCTCATGATTCGATTTAACGGCTATTTTCCAGTCTTCAATGAAGGCAAAATCATAAGGGCTCATTTCACCTTTGGCAATTGCCTTCAATAACTTTGGCCTTAACAAAGGGTATAACGTATCGTTAACCACAAATTCTTTTGATACCGAATTATGATGTGCCAAAATGGTAGACATCCATTGGTTTTCCCCGATAAGTTTCAAACCAGGGTAACCTTTAGAATCGATTATGGTATTTAACTTGGCAATCTGTTGTCGGGCATGTGGCACACCCCTTTTATTTCCATATCTTTCTTTTGCTTTCTGACCGATTTTGAATAGATATTTAATGGCAAATTTTTGATCTTTTTTATACATTTCTTGCACGTCTTCCCTTAAATCATCGTCAATCCTCTTATTATATTTGCTTCTAAAGGCATCATAATTATCTTCAACACTATTCCATTCTTTTCTGAAGGTTAGTGGTTTTATGAATTTATTCTTTTTTATATCCTTTAATGTCCAACCTTCGGAGATACCTAATTTCAAATATTTAAAAGCATTTTCAAAATCCTGTATGTGCACGGCAAGTTGTGTGGCTATCTTGTAGTCCCTTAAAAAAACAAATTCATAATTTTCGAATAGTTCTTCATAAACCTGAAGGGCATCCTTATAATTTTCGGATGCGATCAATATTTCTGCCGCTATAACGCGTTGATGATAGACATTGTAATTTTTTGTTTCGTCTGCCTTACCATTAGTCAACGAAAACAGTAAAATGAGATTAATAGATAGTATGAATTTATTCACTTAGTCCGTTTTAAAGTTTTCAAAACAACTTGATAGTAATGAATCTGTAGATTTTATACCTTGGTTGTAGCTTTCAAATTTAAAGATATGATAATACTCTTCTTCGGTACTAGAACCGGTAAAATCGAAATTAAACGGCTTACTACTATTGCCTGCCCTATTGCGAACAAATCGGAACTCTTACAGTTTCAAAAACCAGCAACTGGTTCCACTTTTTTTGGATAAAACTTTTTAGTATATCCTCGAATGCAGCTGCTGAATGTGCGCATTGCAAACGCGCATATTACAAAGAAGAATTTACCGACGATATGCAACGGGCATTTGATAGAATCTAGTGTAAATCGAAGCGTACGCCCAAAGATATATTACGCTGTTCTACAACGGCATCTTTAAAAATAGGACTCAAATCGTACTTGGCGTACAGTAAAACGCTATCAAAACCAATGTAAGCACTTAGGCCATAGACAAAACTACTGGTATTGTAGTTTCTTTTTAATTTGTCTTTTACATTTTCGCCATCAATTTCGTATTTCAGTTTTTGTCGTGTTCCCAAATTAAAACCTCCATACCCACCGATACCCAAACGGAACTTATTGTGAATGTCGTAACGTATGTTGTCTTCGTTCTGCTTAAGTTTTGAAGGACCAAACTCAAAATGAATCGGAAAGACAAGGTTATCCATTCGGAACTTCGATTTTTTTAGCTCAGACCCGAACTCTTGTAATTCCGCTTGGCCATTGTTCATCAAAAAGTATTGGTTATCGATCGGTTTGAGTCCATTGAACTGAAAAGATGCACCATAATGCAATCGCATAAAATTAGAGCTTTTAAAGACCCGTGTACGCCACGCCCATCCCATTTCAAAAAATCGGCTTCCCCCAACTTTATATGGCGAATCTTCTAACGATTGCCCCTCTATAATGGTATTGTTCAAACCAAAGGCGATTATCGGTTCTCCGTACGTTCTTCTGTCGTAGATCACTTCCTTTTGGTTTCCTGAATTGTATTTGACGCCAAAAAGCACATCGCCTTCACCATCGGCACCCCCAATAGCTATTTCGATGTTATTGATCTCCGTATTCAAATCTGCAGACCCCGTTCGCTTCATTAACTCGATGGTATTCTGAAGAATAGCAACTTTGTTCTCGATATTCTTGGCATGCTTTTCTGCGGCCTCTTTTTTCAATTCTTGGGCTTTTTCTTGTGAAATTTCGCTATTGTCAAGACGTTTATTAATAAGTTGAACTTCGTTTTTCAGGGCAGCTCTCTCTGTTTGGGTGACGTCATTCTTTTTATTTTCTAATTGTTCTATTTTGTACTTTACGGTTTCATCATCTTGCGCCAATAGTTCATGGCTGAGCAATGAGATTAACAGCAATAAAAAATAAATGGTAATAATTCGCATAACTTTTTGATTTAAACTCCCCTTCAGACCTCTCCCTTTTTGTGGAGAGGAGTTTAGGAAGCAAGATTAATGATTGATGAATTTTATTTATTGCGGTCGGCCACGGCGGTTCTGACCTTTACAAAGCCGTCTTTTAGGGCATCGAATATCCGGTCTCGAAAAGACTTGTCCAGCTCGTCTTCAACATCGGCCAAAAGAGCCATTGCATCCACGGAATTATTTTTTAGGAATATTCTATTTTCAAGTACTTCTTTTTCCGCATTGCGCAAAAGAACATCGATTTCGGCATCAGTTACCAAAGTGTTATTTTCTTTTTCAAGCAAGTCGACTTGGGCAATAATTTCGGCTATTTTTGTATCGATAAGTTCATCGGAAGACTTTTTAGCTATATCGACCTTCGCAATAAACTTATCGTTCTTATCTGAATTGGCGACAGTTGTTTTAATTACTTTATCCGGTTTTTTTGGCGAAGCAGAGTTGATAGCTATTTTAGAGTCTGTTTCTTGCGTTGCAACAACCTGGTCTTCCAGAGCCTTTTCTTTTAAAATATCTTGAGACTTTTGTTCTTTTTCCGCAGGATCAACGGGCTTCTCCGTCACTACCGTTTGCGTATCGGCGATAGTTTCGTCTCTATTAAAATACAAGATGGAAACCATTAAGAGCCCAATAAAGCTGGCTGCAATGCCATATTTGAAAAAGCTTTTTGATTTTGGCTCCTCGGTAACCTCCAAGTGTTCAGAAATTCTGTTCCAAGCACTTTCGGAAGGACGTATCTCTCGTTCCTGAAGCTGCTTTTTAATATGTTCTTCAAATTTATTCGGTGCCATAACCTATAATATTTTGTGCCTTTAATTTTTGTTGTAACCATTTACGTGCTTTGAAGAGTTGCGATTTTGACGTACTCTCCGATATCTTGAGCAACTCCGCAATTTCCTGATGTTTATAGCCCTCTACCGCGTAGAGAACGAAAACTGCGCGATATCCTTCCGGCAAAGCATCTATCAAACGTTGAATGTGTTCGGTGTCAAATTCGGAGTTATTCTCAATATCATGAAAATCCGTTTTTTCCAGTATCTCGTCATCATAGACCACAAAATGTTGCTTTCGCAAATGCGATATACTTTCACGTACCATTATTTTTCGTATCCAACCTTCAAAACTTCCATCATGCCGAAACGACTGCAAATTTTTAAACACTTTGACAAAACCGTTCACCATGGCATCTTCGGCAAATTGTATGTCTTTGATGTATTGCCGGCAAACACCTAACATCTTTGGTGCGTATTTTTCATACAGCCTTTGCTGCGCATCCCGATTTCCGGATGCCGACTTGCGGATGAGTTGCTTCTCATTTTTGTAAAATGGAATGATCTTCAATGTTTTTGTAATTGCTTTCTATAAAGATAGACGTGTTGAATAACGAAAAGGTTGCCTAGGGTAGAAAAAAAATCACTTCTTTCGATCAACGACATAATTGACCATAAGCTCAAGTGAACTTTTATATTCCGATTCGGGGTAGTTAGCCAGTAGCTTTAGGGCCTCTTCTTTGAATTCAAGCATTTTTCGAACGGCATAATCCAATCCACCGTGGGATTTTACGAATGTGATGACTTCTTTGACACGTTTCTTGTCTTTGTTGTGGTTCTTGACCGAATTGATAAGCCATCTTTTTTCGGACTTCGAGCAATTATTCAAAGTGTAAATCAGCGGAAGGGTCATCTTTTGTTCTTTGATATCGATGCCCGTGGGTTTCCCGATTTTTTTGGCTCCATAATCGAAAAGGTCGTCTTTTATCTGGAACGCCATTCCGCAGAGTTCCCCGAACTTTCGAAAGGTTTCTACATCTGGTGATTCCGGTTTGACCGAACAAGCACCCAGACTGCAACAGGCGGCAATCAAAGTTGCAGTTTTCTGGCGGATGATATCGTAGTAGACTTCTTCCGTAATATCCAGTCTTCGTGCTTTTTCTATCTGTAGCAGTTCACCCTCGCTCATTTCACGTACGGCAACCGAAATAATGCGTAGAAGGTCAAAATCACCGTTATCGATAGATAATAATAAACCCTTTGACAATAAATAATCCCCGACCAAAACAGCAATCTTATTTTTCCAAAGGGCATTGATCGAGAAAAAGCCCCTTCGTTTATTGCTTTCATCGACTACATCATCGTGAACGAGTGTCGCGGTGTGAATCAATTCGATAACCGACGCCCCACGATAGGTACGTTCGTTCACCTGACCCTTGTTCAATAATTTTGCCGTCAAAAAAACGAACATGGGCCGCATCTGCTTACCCTTTCGGTTTACAATGTAATAGGTAATACGATTCAGTAGCGCGACTTTAGAAGACATCGCCTCTCGAAACTTGTTTTCAAAAAGTTCCATTTCTTTGTTGACCGGTTCCTTTATTTGCGCAACAACTTTCAAGTAGTTCGGTTTTGTTCTTTGTTAACCTCGGGGAAGATAAAAGTAGGGAAAAAAGTAGGCAGTGGGCAGTTGCAGTAGGCAGTATTTATCCTAATCAAGAAGAAACACCGCATTTATCTCAATTCAAGGTTCAAGTCTGCGACCGGCAACGCAGGGTTCAAAGTGATGCCAATTCTCACTACACTTCTAAACCTTAAACCTTGTACAACTACGAAGTAGCGATTGAACATTAAATTTTTACTGCCAACTGCAACTGCCTACTGCTTATTCGCCAATTGCCCACATGCCGCATCAATATCCTTACCCCGGGAACGCCTTACAGTAACTATGATACCATTTCGTTCTAGGGTATTTACATACATATTAATCGCAGCATTAGATGCTTGCTTGAATTCGCCATCGTCGATGGGATTATACTCGATCAAATTGACCTTCGACGGTGCGAACCTACAGAAATCGACCAATGCATTGACATCGCTTTGGGTGTCGTTGATCCCCTGCCAGACCACATATTCATACGTAATTCTGCTTTTGGTCTTGGCGTACCAGTATTCTAAGGCCTCCCGTAAATCCGCTAAGTTAAATTTTGCATTGAAGGGCATTATCGATGTACGGATATAGTCGATTGCAGAATGTAATGATACGGCCAACTTGAACTTCACATCATCATCGGCAATTTTTTTAATCATCTTGGGTACCCCGGAAGTGGATACCGTAATACGTTTAGGCGACATACCCAGACCTTCGGGAGATGTGATCTTATCAATTGCCTTTAGCACATTCTTGTAGTTCATCAGCGGCTCGCCCATGCCCATAAAAACAATATTGCTTAAGGGGCGGTCAAAGTACAAACGGCTTTCGTTATCTATGGCGACCACTTGATCATAGATTTCATCAGGATTCAAGTTCCGCATACGTTTCAGGCGCGATGTTGCGCAAAAACGACAATCTAAACTACAACCGACTTGGCTAGAAACGCATGCGGTAGTTCTTGTTTTCGTGGGAATCAGAACCGATTCGACTATCAGATCGTCGTGCAAGCGAACGGCGTTTTTGATGGTGCCGTCATTACTGCGCTGCATTTGGTCGACCTTAATATGGTTGATGACAAAATTGGCCTCCAGCATATCTCGCGTATCTTTCGAAACATTGGTCATGCCTTCAAAGGAATGTGCCGACTTTTGCCAAAGCCATTCGTAGACTTGGTTACCACGAAAAGCCTTATCCCCTTGGGAAACAAAGAAATCGCGCAACTGCTCTTTCGTCAAGGCCCGTATGTCTTTCTTTTTTGTTTCCATGGTTGTTAATCTTGTCCTTCCGACAACGAAGAAATCTTATACAATGGTCAATCTAGTTGAATTTTCTACTATCAGGCAAAATCGTCAATTCATCTATTCAAATACTTTTCCGATCAATTGCGAACATGCTCAAGATTCCTCACTACGCCTGCCTGCCGGTGAGGCAGGTTCAGAAGGGCAAATGGGAAAACTAAGATAAAAAAGAATCCCGCTTTCAAATACCATTGAGTAAGCGGGATATAGTCCAGTACATCGAGAGATCCCCCCTTTACTGAAACGAGTTCAGCACAAGCACGGGAATGACAAAAATCATTCTAAATTATTAACATCGCATCACCATACGAATAGAACTTGTACTGTTCTAAGATAGCCTCCTTGTACGTTTTTTTCATTAAGTCATGCCCCATAAAAGCCGATACCATCATCAATAAAGTTGATTTTGGCAAGTGAAAATTGGTAACCATACAGTTAGCAATACTAAATTCGTACGGAGGGAAAACGAACTTGTTCGTCCAACCGTCAAAAGTATTCAAGGTATGGTCCGAAGAGACTGCGCTTTCAAGACCTCTCATTGCCGTAGTACCTACCGCGCAGATTCGTTTCTTCTTTTTCTGGGCATTATTTACAATTTCGGTAGCCTTTTCATCGATAATCAATTCTTCACTATCCATCTTGTGTTTCGAAAGATCTTCTACCTCGACCGGGTTGAACGTACCCAAACCGACATGTAGGGTAACTTCGGCAAAGTCAACACCTTTTATTTCTAAACGCTTTAATAAATGCTTCGAAAAATGAAGACCAGCAGTAGGTGCAGCGACTGCGCCCTCGTGCTTGGCATAAATAGTCTGATATCTATCCTCATCTTCGGGCTCTACGTCTCTTTTTATATATTTTGGTAAAGGCGTCTGACCCAATTCACGTAGCTTTCTTCTAAAATCGATATATGAGCCATCATATAAGAACCTTAATGTTCTCCCCCGAGAGGTGGTGTTGTCAATTACCTCGGCCACTAGATTTTCATCATCGCCAAAATACAACTTATTACCGATACGTATTTTACGTGCAGGATCTACAAGAACGTCCCAAAGGCGTTGTTCTTCGTTCAGTTCGCGCAACAGAAACACCTCGATACGCGCCCCGGTTTTTTCTTTGTTTCCGTAAAGGCGAGCCGGAAAAACTTTGGTATTGTTCAAAACCATCACATCACCTTCATCGAAATAATTGATAAGATCTTTGAACATTTTGTGCTCTATTTTTCCCGTTTCACGGTGTACTACCATCAATTTAGACTCGTCCCGATTTTCCGCGGGATATTCTGCCAATAAATTGTCAGGAAGTTCAAAACTAAAGTGCGATAATTTCATGTTGGACATAGTAGTTGTAGTTTTTTGCGGCTGCAAATATACGATGTGCGAATAGGGGTTGTCAAGTAAAACGATGATTATGTTTTACAAATCGGAAAGTAAACCATAAAAGACCGCTTGGCCAAAAGAACAAAGAAGATAGAATACAGATTAACTATCTCCAATACAGTGTGTTGAAAAATTAAATATAAATTATTTTGTCATACCTCCTCGATATGAAACCGTAGCTTTCTTAAATCGTGCCAAAAATCGGGATAGGACTTTGAGACCACTTCCGCATCATTTATAAACAACGTAGTTTTCAGTGCCAAAGGAGCAAATGCCATCGCCATTCTATGATCATTGTAGGTATCGATGGCAATGTCTTTAATAATGCTATCCGAAGGATGAAGGGTCAATGATTTATCCGTGACTGAAATTTTGGCACCTAGTTTTGAAAGTTCGGTATAAAGGGCTTCCAAACGATCGGTTTCCTTAATTTTTAAGGTATGTAGACCGGTAAGATGGCAACCGATACCTAATCCGAAACAAGTCGCAGCAATGGTTTGGGCGGTGTCGGGAGCATTACTCAGTTCGCAGTTGACGGTTGGCAGTTGGCAGTTGGCAGTCTTTTTTAAAACTACTTTATTCTCTTGAAGTAGGGTCTCAACACCAAAATTCTGATAAATTTCCGCTAATACACTATCGCCCTGAAGACTATTCTTTTTATAAGCAGATAGGGTGATTTCTGTGCCGATATCACAAAGGGCAACGATACTATAAAAGTAGGAGGCCGAGCTCCAATCCGATTCTACAACGAGCTTTGTTTCTTCTACGGATGATTTAGGATTCACTTTAATTGTGTTGCCTTCAAAAGAATTCGCTACCCCGATCTGTGTTAACAGGGCCAGCGTCATTTTTATATAGGGAACGGAAGTGATTTCTCCGACCAATTCAAGTTCAAGTCCGTTTTCAAGGCTTGGAGCGATCAACAATAAAGAAGAAATGTATTGACTACTAATATTGGCCGGAAGACTTACTTTCTTCTGGGTTAGTTTCTGGCCTTTTATTTGGATAGGCGGATAACCTTCATTTTTCACATATTTTATATCGGCACCTAAACTGCGTAGGGCTTCGACCAAAAATTTTACAGGGCGTTCCGTCATACGCTGTGAGCCTGTCAATGTCACTTCTTTACCCTCTTGAGACGCAAAATATCCGGTCAAGAATCGCATCGCCGTACCCGCATGGTGAATATCGACAACCCCATTTTTGATTTGTAAACCTTTTTGCATCACTCCGGCATCATCAGAATTTGAAAGGTTTTCGATAGTTATCTTCGGATATAAAGCTTGAAGCAGCAATGAGCGGTTCGATTCGCTTTTTGAACCGGTTATCTGAATTTCGGCTAGCAATTTGTTATTCGGAGGAGCGGATAAGTGTAGTTTCAAGATGTTGTACGCTTTGGTTTAGACAGATAGAAATACCGATGAAATTTTCACGGACACTTTAGCGTTGTTCCTAAATATCGGCGACCTCGACAGCTAGGTTTAACCGCAAAGGGCGCAAACCTACCTGCCGGCAGGGAAGGCGCAAAGAACATACTCTTAAAAGAAATCCGATTAAAAATAAAGCTGCTAAGATAAGACTATTTAAGCTTTTCGTTATTCTGATGGCGGTCGTGATCGCGCTTGGTCTTAATTTCCAATTTTTTGTCAAATGCGGCCTGTAGATCTATGCCTGTCTGATTGGCCAAACAAAGGGTCACGAAAAGAACATCGGCCAGTTCTTCGCCTAGATCTTTTGTTTTGTCAGAGTCTTTTTCGCTCTGTTCGCCATATCTACGGGCAATGATACGGGCTACCTCCCCGACCTCTTCGGTAAGCTGCGCCATATTGGTCAATTCATTAAAATAGCGTACGCCATGATCTTTAATCCACTTATCTACGTCCTGTTGCGCTGTCGTTATGCTCATCAATAGTTTTGGCCAGAACGACCTGTTCCGCCTCTTTTATGATTATCTGGTTGTAATATTCCTTTAAATAAGAATAGTTCAAGGCAGAAATAACTGCCCTATTTATTTCAAAGGTAACGGATAATTGAATTCTATTGGCACTATTTTGTATTACATATTTGAATTCGCCCAATTCGTTCGGCAGCTTTACAATAGTAGGTGTAGGAAGCGATTCTACCGTATATCCTTCAGGGACAGTTATATTCACCATGTATTTATCACAAAACGGAAAACCGTAATCAACGGGATATTCGCGCTTTTCCAATTTGAAAGGATTTTCTTCTATTTTCAGGAATGAAAGGGGCTGCATATATATTTTATCATTGATGATATCAACTCCGTTCTCATGTTCATATTCAAAAGATTCGGACACGTTGCCTTCAAAAAAATCGGCATTCTTGGTCTCATAACCTGAAATCTCTATTCCAGAAAACTTAAGCTCCATTTCTTCCAAATGGCTGTCAAGGTCTTTGTTTTTATATTTTTCACGGAAGCCATAGGCAGAATGGTTCGTTAACCTAGATTTGTAATTGCCCTGTACGGATCCGTCATCGGCTACATTCATGGTAACCGAGTACATGTTAAAGGCTTTTTTGGGCTTAATGGCATCTATACGCCTCCATACCATATTCTCGTTATCGACCAATAATCCGCCCCAGTTATAGTCCCGTATCGGCAATAAGTTGATATCGCTGAATTCCTCCGTGGCATCCATATAATAATCCTTTCCGCTGATTTTAGCATGGGCGATGACATAGTTCAATCTATCCAACGTTGGAAAAAAGGGGACCGCGTTCTCTTTCGTACTCAAAATAACAGGATTGGCCTGAACCCCTGCATAACGTAACATTGCCACCAATAAAAGATTAATATCTGCCGCATTGCCCTTTTTTTCCTTTAGCGTTTTCTTCAAACCGTATTGAAAAGTCTTTCCGTCGACGCCGTTCCATTCTGTAATATCCTTAACATGTTTGAACAATAATTTGGTGATTTCAATCTTGTTTGTCTTTCCGGCCAGCAAAACATCCAACTCATCATCAAAAGATTTCGTCTTATCCAACTCATTTTTGTAATCGCTTGAATTTCCGATACTTTTAGCTACATCGGACCAATCTTGGGCGAAGCTCTTGAATGCCGTACCGGGAATATCGATAGAAACCAATTCGAACATTGCTGCCGCCCTGTAATTATTTATATTATCGACATAGCTTTCGGTTTCCAAGGCCGGAACATTATCCAGATTGAAAGTTGTTGCAATAACATCCATTCCTAATCGGTTGTCACGTTTAATGGTCTCTTTCGAATAAAATGAAATATACCCTTTTTGTGTCTGCTTGAAATTATAGCCCTTGGGGGTTCTCAGCTCGGCTTCAATTCGTTTTATAGGAATGTCTGACTGAAACCTAAATTCATCGATATTGAATATAAACGGGGAGCTGACCTGATATTTAAACTCGATTACGGATCCTTCCCGAACGTTCGGCATAGTAAACTTCACCTGATTGTAGTTATAGCTTGTTTCGCTCTCGAAAATCTGCTCCTTGTCGAGCTCCGATTTAACTATTTTACCATTTTCGAGGTTATACGTATAGGCCTTGATTTTTTTGACTTTTTCTTCATCTGACCTGCCGTTAAACAGATTTATATATTCCGTAGCATATACAAAACCGTCCTTATTATAAATCTTTATTCGTTCTTGTATTTCGGTAATTAATTTAACGTCGACACTAGTCGATTGAAGATAGGTGCTTTGATACTTGTAGAGTACCGCTGCGTTCGCGTCGGTATCTAATGGGTATTCAATTTGCAAGAGTTCTTCTTTAGTAATCTCGCCGAACTCGATTTCTTGTGCAACAATAAGATTATAGCAAAAAAAACATAGGACAATGGAAAACTTTTTGAGTAACATCATAGAATAGATTTTATTACAATTTTAGAGCCATCTAACTTTGCGACCTCCTTCATGAAGTCGCGATAAGCCGCATAGTCGGTTTTGGGATACGCACCGCGTTTGATGAAAAATTTTCTTTTTAGAAGTACTTTACCATCCACTTCCTTAAAATCGATATCATATGAGCCGAATTTGTTTTCGATAACAACCGCTTCAGGAATTGCC
>ENA-ORXM01003577-ORXM01003577.1-marine-metagenome-genome-assembly--contig:-NODE-3577-length-15195-cov-3.616418_pt1 | contig 15195 bp, 12 predicted proteins | sample MGYA00237867_ERZ511480 | MGnify/ENA primary metagenome ERZ511480 (study PRJEB26309, sample SAMN06266103) | marine metagenome | isolation source: Algal blade | place: United Kingdom:Sidmouth, United...
CGGCGCTCGTCGCGCTATATGCGCTGGCCGCCCCCGTCAAAGCTACCAAGCCCAAGATCGGTGCCACACATTTTGTCCCAAAATCTGAAATATAAGCCATAATTTCCTCGATATGCGTCATGGTGCTTCTGGTGATGTGTAGCTGTTATCAGGTATTTCCCTAACGTTCCGTTAACCACCAAACGCGGAAACATTTCCCACCCCATGTGATTGCTGATCCCCATCACCGTCATAATCAACAACACTAACGCCAATCCGCCTACATGAATAGGGATAGCAAATACCAAACAGGGTATAACAATCGCGCCGGTCAGTGCTTCCCATGGGTGGAATGACATCGCAGCCCATGCAGTTGGCGGACGGCTTTCATGATGAACGGCATGCGCGGTGCGAAACCACCATGGCCGGTGCATCAATCGGTGGGTCCAATAAAACCATGTGTCATGCGCGAAAAGGAACGCGAAAACCGACAGCGGCAGATACCAGAGCGGATATGCGCCGACATCCGAATAAATCTGCGTCCAGCCCGCATTCTGCCAGCCCCATGCAACAATGCCGGCCGGAATGCCGTACATCGCCGCCGATACCAGCGACCACCATATCTCCCGGCGCATCTGCGGGCCAAGCTTTGCATACAGCCCCGGGCGAACCCGGCCGGTCAACCATGCGAAAAACCCGCTGCTTAGCAGATAGCGCAGCCCGACAATCGCCGACATGGCAAGCGCGGACAGGATGATTGCGGCGGTTTGCGAACCCATGATGCTGCCTTAGCGCCCGGCGGCGCGCTGGCCAATGAGTTTCGCGCCAAAAGCCAATATGTACAGTTTGCACTCGGGCGCGTTGCTTTCCCCTTCCATCGCGGAATCGCGTCGGCTAAGGCACCGGCATGGCAACGAACCTAAACCCGAATATCAAGTGCGATGTCGCCATTGTCGGCGGCGGGCTTTCGGGCGGGTTGATCGCGCTGGCGTTGGCGAAACTGCGCCCGGAGCTTAAAGTCGTATTGGTCGAGCAGGGCGAAGTATTTGGCGGCAATCATTTCTGGAGCTTCTTTGCTAGCGACATAGCGCCCGAACATCGTTGGCTGACCGCGCCTTTGGTGACGTATGGCTGGTCCGGATATGAAGTCCGCTTTCCTGAGCATGAACGGCGGCTCGACACCATATACTATACCGTGCGCAGCGAGCGGCTCGATGAAGTGCTGCGCGATACATTGGCGCCTGAAAATCTGATGACGCGGTGCGAGGTGAAATCCATCTCCCCGCGGCTGGTTGTCCTGAAAGGCGGGCAGCGGATTGCGGCAGGCGGCGTGATTGATGCGCGCGGCGCGGCGGATTTGAACCATCTCGATTGCGGCTGGCAGAAATTCACCGGGCAACTGCTGCAACTGAAAGAGCCGCATGAGCAGGCAAAGCCGATAATCATGGACGCAACGGTTACGCAGCATGATGGATACCGGTTTGTGTATGTGCTGCCGTTCGGGCTGGATAAGTTATTTATCGAGGATACCTATTACAGCGACACACCCGATCTCAACACGGGCATGATGAAGCGGCGGATTGCCGAATATGCCGATGCGCACGGGTGGCAGGTCGATAGCGTGCTGCGCGAGGAGAAGGGCGTGCTGCCTGTCGTGATGGGCGGCGATCTTGAAAATTACTGGGCAAGCGGGGCAAGCCGCGTGGCAAAGGCAGGCGCACGCGGCGGATTTTTCCACGGGGTCACCAGCTATTCACTCCCGGATGCTGTGCGCGCCGCTGCGTTTATAGGCGCGCAGGAGAATCTGGACGGTGACAAGCTGAATGTCCTGATGCGCCGCCGTGCGGAAAAGCAGTGGCGCGACCAGAGCTTCTACCGCACATTGAACCGGATGCTGTTCCGCGCCGCAAAGCCGCAGGATCGCTACAAGGTGCTTGAACGCTTCTACACTCTTTCGCCCATATTGATCGAACGCTTCTATGCTGGTGAAAGCAGCATGGCAGACAAGGCACGCATTCTGGCTGGCAAGCCGCCGGTGCCTGTTGGCAAAGCGATCAGAGCATTGAGGCAAAAAACCAAGTGAGCGATACAGAAGGCAAAACTGCAATAGTGATCGGCGCTGGCTTTGGCGGCCTTGCCTTGTCGCTGCGGCTGCAATCGGCGGGGGTGCAGACCACATTGATCGAGGCGCGCGACAAGCCCGGTGGCCGCGGCTATCACTGGAAGCGGCAGGGCTTTGTTTTCGACGCCGGGCCAACGGTGATTACCGACCCACCCTGCCTTGAGGAGCTGTGGGAACTATCCGGAAATGATCTGAAGCAGGATGTTGATCTTATTGAAGTTAATCCATTTTACCGGCTGAACTGGCCCGACGGAACCAACTTTGATTATTCCAACGATGATGCGGCCTTGCGCGGTGAAATAGCGAAATTAAACGCTGATGATATTGACGGCTATGACCGATTTTTAAAATATAGCGAAGGCGTTCATGAAGAGGGTTATGTCAAACTCGGCTCCGCCGCGTTTCTCAGCTTTACTGACATGATAAAGGCCGCACCTGCGCTGGCAAAATATCAGGCCTGGCGCAGCGTATATTCGATTGTGTCATCCTATGTGAAGGATGAAAAGCTGCGGCAGGCGCTGTCTTTTCACACGCTTCTCGTCGGCGGAAATCCGATGACGACGAGCAGTATCTATGCGCTGATCCACACGATTGAAAAGGATGGCGGCGTATGGTTTGCGCGCGGCGGGACCAATCAGCTGGTGGCTGGTATGGTGACGCAGTTTGAACGGCTCGGCGGCGTGACGCGCCTGTCCGCGCCGGTCGCGAAAATCGAAACAGACGGCAGCCGCGCGACAGGCGTGACGCTGGAAAGCGGTGAGACATTGCATGCCGATATGGTCGCTAGCAACGGCGATGTGCTCGATACCTATGCCCGCCTGCTTGGCGATCATCCGCGCGGCAGGAAAGCCGGCAAGTCGCTGAAAAAGAAACGCTGGTCGCCTTCTTTATTCGTCGTGCATTTCGGCGTAAAAGGCCACTATCCCGATGTGGCGCATCATTCGATATTGTTCGGGCCGCGCTACAAAGGGCTGCTGAAGGATATTTACGGCGGCAAAGTGCCCGATGATTTCTCGCTCTATCTCCATCATCCCACCGCCACCGATCCGAAAATGGCGCCCGATGGCTATTCCACATTCTATGCGCTCGCGCCCGTGGCCCATATGGGAAAAACTAACATTGATTGGGACGGCGCGTTTGGCGATGCGTTTGAAGCGTCAATTCTGGAAGAGCTGGAACGCCGCATGATACCGGGGCTGCGCGAAAATCTCGCCACGTCATTTCACTATGCACCGACCGATTTTGCCCGCGATCTGAACGCGCATAATGGCAGCGCCTTTTCTTTGGAGCCGGTATTGTGGCAATCGGCGTTTTTCCGCGCGCACAACCGCGATGACGAGATTTTCAACCTCTATTTCGTCGGCGCAGGCACGCATCCCGGCGCGGGGATTCCCGGCGTCGTAGGCAGCGCGAAGGCAACGGCAAAGTTGATGCTGGACGAGGCCTGATCGCGGCGCGCTTTCCTTGACGCGGTGAGTATGCTTTACGCAATTTCATGACTGATATTCGCGCCCTCGCCGTCTATTGCGGTTCTGCCACACCGCCCGATCCGCGCTTCATCGCACTGGCTACGCAAACCGGCACCTATTTGGCGCAGCGGGGCATTACCATCATATATGGCGGCGGGCGGCTTGGGCTGATGGGCGCGCTTGCCGATGCGGCTTTGGCGGCGGGCGGCAAGGTGATCGGGATCATTCCGGAGGCGATGGTTGACCGCGAAGCCGCGCATCGCGGGCTGTCCGAATTGCGTATCGTATCGGACATGCACGAACGCAAGCGCGGCTTTACCGATCTGGCTGACGGGTTTGTGACGTTGCCCGGCGGGGTCGGCACGATGGATGAATTGTGGGAGGCGCTCAGCTGGGCGCAGCTTGGCTACCATGCGAACCCTGTCGGCTTGCTCAACGCCTTCGGATATTACGACGAATTGATCGCGTTCAATCAGCGCATGGCCGATAGCGGCTTCGTTCGCGATGCGCATCGCGGCATACTCATCGTGGGGCAGGATATCGCCGAACTGACGCAGAAAATCGAAAGCTATGAACCACATCAGGCAATTTTCCAGATGCCGGTCGGTGCGCTGTGACTTTAGAGGGAAGCCAGGACAAACGCGGTGACGCGAATGGGCGCGACACCAGCCCCGGCCTGTCGCGGCAGGAGGCAAAGCAGCGCATCGCCCTTGTCGCCTATGCCAAACAATCCATTCAGCGTGGATCAAAAAGCTTCGCGCTTGCCTCCCGCCTGTTTGACCGGGCCACACGCGAACGCGTCTGGCTGCTATATGCATGGTGCCGCAAATGCGATGATATGGCCGATGGTCAGGATCATGGCGGCGTGCTTGATGCCGCGCATGATCCGGCGGCTGAGCTGATTATCATGCGGCGGCTGACGGAAAAGGCGATCGCAGGGAAAAGCACCAGCGTGCCAGCCTTTGATTGTTTGGCGGTTGTCGCGGCGGAATGCGGACTGACGCAGAAAATGTGCGATGATGTGATCGAAGGGTTCGCGCTGGATGCGGCGGATTGGCGGCCACGCAGCGAGGATGATCTCTACCAATATTGCTATCATGTCGCAGGCGCAGTTGGCGTCATGATGGCTGTGGTCATGGGCGTGGCCCCCGACGATGATGAAACGCTGGACCGCGCATGCGATTTGGGAATTGCATTTCAGCTGGCGAATATCGCGCGCGATATTGCGGAGGATGACGCGGCAGGGCGCTGCTATCTGCCCGTCGATTGGCTCGTCAATATGGATATCGCGCCGGGCCAGCATATGAAGCCGCATAACCGCCCCAGGCTCGCTATACTCGCGCGGCAGCTCTGCGATGAAAGCGAACTTTACGAGCAATCAGCACGCTTCGGCGCAGCACGATTGCCATTCCGGGCGCGCTGGGCCGTGCTGTCCGCAGCGGGGATTTACGGCGATATCGCGCGCAAGGTGCGCAGCGCAGGCGAGCAGGCGTGGGATGCGCGGGTTCACACAAGCCGCCGCGATAAGCTAAGCCGGATTTCAAAAGCATTCGGGGAAGCGCGGCGCAACATGCCAGCCGCTGCCACGCGCGCGGGGCTATGGGACCGCCCCTAAGGCGCGTCGGGCGTTTCCTTCAATATCCGGTCGGCATGGATTCTCATTCGCCCAACGATTTCATCATGAATATCAGCTGCGCAACACAACACTCCGAAATCCATCGGCTTTGCCTTATTATATCGCAAGCCCCCGCCTAATCCGTCGGTCACCGCCGCGCCTGCTTCTGCAGCAATCAAATGCGCAGCGGCAATATCCCATTCACTGCCCCAGCGCAGCGATATGACCATATCCGCCCGGTCGCACGCCACCATCGCCATACGCATTGCGATACTGTTTGGCTTTTCGACGATAACCAGCTTTTCTATCTTCGCATCGGGATCCAAGGGAATCCGCGCGCCATCATAGGCGCTCTGGCTGCTCGCCGTCAGCGGCGCATCGTTGCAATAGGCACCCTGCCCCGGCTTTGCTGTCCATAGCTGGTCAGTCGCGGGCGCATACATTACCGCAAATATGGGCGAGCCTTTGTACACGAGTGCAACAGACACGCACCATCCTGCGCGCCCCCGGATATAATCGCGCGTGCCATCAATAGGATCGACGAGCCAAACGTAATCGCAATTCAGCCGGGCCGCGTCATCTGCGGTTTCTTCTGAAAGCCAGCCCGCATCCGGCAGAATATCGGCCAGCCGCGCCTGCAGAAACGTATCAACGGCAAGGTCGGCATCGCATACCATATGCCCCTTCGATTTCTCCCAGATCCGCGCATCCGGCTTGGCATCTTCGCGCCAGCTTTCGAGCGCGAGCTGGCCGCCCTCCCGCACGCAGGCGACGATCGCCTGATAATCAATGCTGGCGGGCAAATCACTCACCGGCGACAGTCATGCCGTCTATGCGCAGCGTGGGCGCATTGTTGCTGTAGGTAAATTGCAAGTCGCCCGCAGCGCGCATGGCAGCGAACATATCTTTCAGCTTTCCCGCCACGGTAAACTCGCTGATAGCACCGGTTATCTCGCCATTCTCAATTCGAAATCCAGCGGCACCGCGGCTGTAATCGCCAGTAACCAGATTCACGCCCTGCCCAACCAATTCATCGATATAGACCCCGTTCTTCACATCGTTTATCAAATCGGCAACGCTGCCCTCGCCCCCTGCCAGATGCAGGTTCGATGCCGATACGCCCGGCGCCCCTGCGCTTCCGCGACTGGCATTTCCTGTTGGCAAAAGCCCTAGCTGGCGTGCTGATGCACTTTCCAGAAGCCAGCTGGTCAGCTTTCCCTGATCGATGATATTGCGCTGCTGCGTTGGCAGCCCTTCGCCGTCGAACGACCGGCTGGCAAGGCCGCGTGGCCGGTGCGGATCGTCGATAACCGACAATCGCGTGTCAAAAAGCTGCCCGCCCATATCGTCGAGCAGAAAGCTGGTTTTGCGGGCGATGGACGTGCCGGAAATCGCGCCGATCAAATGGCCAATCAGCGAATTGCCGACGCGCGGATCAAATATCACCGGCATCGCGCCGCTTTTCACCATAGCTGGCTTCAGGCGGCTTACCGCGCGTTCGCCTGCCTTCTGACCGATCACCGCAGGATCAACCAGGTCGCTTTCATGGCGGGCCGCGCGGTAATCATAATCGCGCTCCTTGCCGTCGCCTTCCCCGGCCAGCACCACAGCAGATACCATATATCCGGTTGAGCTGCGCGCCCGTGCAAAGCCGTGGCTGGTTGCCAATGCAAATATTGCGCGGCTCGCGGTGGCACCGCCGCCTTCGCTATTGGTCACGCCTTTGACAGCCAGCGCCGCATCCTCCGCCGCCAGCGCGCGTTCCTGCAGCGTGGCAGGCGATGGATCGCCGCCATCGTCGGCATCGACATCCGGTGGATCGCCGCTGAGCAGCATATCTTGCGGTGCCAATCCTGAAAATTTGTCTTCCGGCGCTTCTTTGGCCATTGCCAGAGCACGGTCGACCAGACCGGTTAGGATATCGGGGTTCATAGCCGATGAACTGATCGTCGCCGATTTCTGCCCCAGAAACACCCGCAGGCCAATGCTGCCGCTTTCGCTGCGCGACACATCTTCCAGCTTGCCCAGTCGCACAGCAACTTCGGTGGAGGCATCGCAGGAATATACCGCGTCAGCAGCGTCGGCCCCGGCCTTTATCGCCTGTTTCACCAGATCATCTGCGCGTGATAACGCTTCATTCTTGTTGAGCATGCGCGCAGGTTTAAGGCCGCGCGCGCGCGCCGTCAATCACTGCGGCGAGACAGCGGGCGAAATGCCGTAATTGCCTAAATCAGGGAAAAGCCAAGCGCAATTAACAACGGCGCACCAATAGCGACCAGCCATAATTTGCAGCGGTCCACGGTAAAATCGCGGGCCAGCGTGCTGTCATCCTGCGGCGCTGCATCAATCTTTTTCCAGCGGCGTTCGATCGCGCGGCAGAACGGAACCATAAGGGCCACCAGCCCGACGAGAAGAAAATATGGCCATATCGCCATGCCTTCGGTTTTTATCGCTGGTGTCACCATGAATATCAGCAGCAGCGTATAGATAATAAGCGCAAAGGCGATATGATCGCTGATGCGGTTCCGGCAACTTTTTGCACCGCCGCGCCGCTGGTGGCCTATGGTTTGCCCCATATCTCTCTCCTGTTTTCTCTCTATGGCCGTTATGCCATCGCGTGAAATCAGAGTCAAAAGCGATTAACTATGTGCCTGCAACGGATTAACCCGCGCGGCTCGTCAAGCTATACCCAGCGCCTTGTGGTTTTGCAGCGAAAGCCGCCAGCGCGGATTGGCTGCAACGAATGCCATCGCTGCGTCGCGATTGGCTGCATTGATAGCCGGGTCAAACGCGTCCATCGGCTGCACGAGCAGATGCGTAAATTCCCACTGCGCCATGGCCTGCCAATCCGCTTCAGGCTGCGGCCATACCAGTTTCAGCTCGTTGCCGCTGCGCTGCAAAATCTGGCTCTGTGCCTTCGGGCTGATGCACACCCAGTCGATATCAGGATGCACTGCGATCGTGCCGTTGCTTTCAATCGCGATTTCAAATCCTTCGCTATGCAGCGCGGCCACCAGATCGTCATCGACCTGCAACATCGGCTCTCCGCCGGTCAGCACGATGTAACGATGTTCGCGCTGCGCCCCCCACAATGCCGATGCCTTCGCCGCCAGCGCCTGCGCGTCATATCGCCCGCCATCCGTGCCATCCATGCCGACAAAATCGGTATCGCAGAAATTGCACACCGCGCTGCTGCGATCCTTTTCAAGTCCTGTCCACAAATTACATCCGGCAAAGCGGCAGAACACCGCCCGCCGACCGCTCTGTGCGCCTTCACCCTGCAATGTCAGGAACATTTCCTTCACCGCATAGCTCATGCCGCGTAATCCGTGCCATCGGTCAGCCCAGCCTCGGCAAAGCCCTTTTTACGCAGACGGCAACTGTCGCACCGGCCACACGCGCGGCCATCGCTGGCGGGATCATAGCAGGACCAGCTCATCGCACTGTCCAGTTTCAACCGCGCTGCCTGCGCCGCAATGTCCGCTTTTGTCATATCGATCAGAGGCGTGTGGATCGTAAAGCCGCGCCCTTCCACACCCGCTTTCGTGGCCAGATTGGCGGTGGCTTCAAAACTGTGGATGAAATCGGGACGACAATCGGGATAGCCCGAATAATCAAGCGCGTTCACGCCGATAAAGATATCGCGCGCGCCCCGCGCCTCCGCCAGCCCAAGGCACAGCGACAGGAATATCGTGTTGCGCGCGGGTACATAAGTTATCGGTATCGCGCCTTCTTCCACGCCATCTTTGGGCACGTCGATGTCCGCGGTCAGCGCACTGCCGCCGAATTGCGATAGATCGAGCGGCAACGTGATATGTTCTGCCACGCCCAGATGCGCAGCGATACGCGACGCCGCGGCCAGCTCCACCCTATGGCGCTGCTGGTAATCTATCGTCAGTGCGTGGACGGCATAATCCTGCTCGCGCGCCAAACCGGCCACCACCATGGAATCAAGGCCGCCCGATAGCAGAACAATCGCTGGTTTTGCTGCGGACGAAACTTTGCCATTCATTTCAAACACCTGACAATTAAATAGCTGCCAACCTCCATCCCCGATGGGATGGCAAGGCCGACTGGCCGTCCGATCTTGTGTGAGGAAAGCCAAGCTAGCACAAGCCAGCGCGCGGCGATTGAGGGCAAACACATAAGCAAAAAATGGTGCACCCAGAAGGATTCGAACCTCCGGCCCCCTGATTCGTAGTCAGGTACTCTATCCAGCTGAGCTATGGGTGCTCCGGTGGCGGCATTAGGTAAGCGCGCCGACTTTCGCAACCTCTATTTTGCCGAAAGTGCAGCTTGTGCAGCGGCCAATCGCGCAATCGGCACGCGGTAAGGAGATGCACTGACATAATCGAGCCGGGTTTCTTCGCAAAAGGCGATGGATGCCGGATCGCCGCCATGTTCCCCGCATATGCCAAGTTTAATATCGGGGCGGACTTCGCGGCCCTTGTCTGCCGCCATTTTGATAAGCTGCCCGACGCCTTCTATATCAAGGCTGACAAAAGGATCGCGGTCGTAGATTCCCTTGTCGACATAATGGGTCAGGAAGCGCGCGGCATCATCGCGCGATACCCCCAGCGTCGTCTGCGTCAGATCGTTGGTGCCGAAGGAGAAAAATTCGCCGCACTCCGCAATTTTATCCGCCATTAACGCAGCGCGTGGCAGTTCGATCATTGTGCCAACGAGATATTCGATACGCTTGCCAGTTTCCGCGAATACCGCCTCTGCCGCTGCGTCGACCACATCTTTCATCAGCTGCAATTCCTTGCGCGTGCCGACGAGCGGGATCATGATTTCGGGCACTGGTGCCTCTTCAAGCGAACAGGCGGCTTCGAAAATCGCGCGCGCCTGCACCTCATAGATTTCCGGGAAGGTGACGCCAAGGCGACACCCCCGATGGCCGAGCATCGGATTGAATTCATGCAATTCGGACGCACGCTGTTTCAGCATTTCAATACCAACGCCAGCGGCCTGCGCCACTTCGGCAAACTCGCTTTCCTGATGCGGCAGAAATTCGTGCAGCGGCGGATCGAGCAACCGGATCGTCACTGGCAAACCTGCCATGACTTTGAATATGCCGGCGAAATCCTTGCGCTGTTCGGGCAACAGCTTGGCCAGTGCTTCGCGCCGTCCCGCTTCATTTTCGGCCAGGATCATCTGGCGCACGGCGGTTATCCGGCTGGCCTCGAAAAACATATGTTCGGTGCGGCACAGCCCGATGCCCTCTGCGCCAAAATCGCGCGCGATCTTTGCGTCAGCTGGCGTTTCGGCATTGGTGCGCACTTTCATGCGCCGCGCCTTATCCGCCCACACCATCAACGCGCCGAAATCGCCGACAAGTTCCGGCTGCAACGTCGGCACCTCGCCTGCCATCACTTCGCCGGACGCGCCGTCAATCGTGATAATGTCGCCTTCGCCAAATTCGCGTCCATCGACACGCAGCGTTCTTTTCTGCGCATCAATTGCCAGCGTGCCAGCACCTGAAACGCATGGCCGCCCCATGCCGCGCGCCACAACGGCCGCATGGCTCGTCATCCCGCCCCGTGCGGTTAGGATGCCTTTCGCAGCATGCATGCCGTGAATATCCTCCGGCGATGTTTCGATCCGCACCAAAATTACGCTTTCGCCCATTTCATCGCGGCGTTCGGCGGTATCTGCATCGAACACAATCATGCCCGATGCAGCCCCCGGCGATGCCGGCAGGCCAGTCGTCACCACATCGCGCGCCGCATCGGGATCAAGCGTCGGGTGCAGCAATTGATCGAGCGCCATTGGATCGACGCGCAGCACGGCCTCTTCCTGGCTGATCAGCCCTTCATCAGCCATATCGACCGCGATTTTCAGCGCCGCCTTTGCCGTGCGTTTGCCCGTGCGCGTTTGCAGCATCCACAGCTTTCCGCGCTCCACGGTAAATTCGATATCCTGCATATCGCGGTAATGCGTCTCTAGCGTTTCAAACACCTCGGCAAGCTGCGCATACACTTCGGGCATCGCCTCTTCCATCGACAGCGGCTTTGCATTCGCCCGGTCGCGCGCCGATTTGGTGAGATATTGCGGTGTGCGGATCCCCGCGACCACATCCTCGCCCTGTGCGTTGATTAGATATTCGCCGTAATACACATTCTCGCCCGTTGCCGGATCGCGCGTGAAAGCAACGCCGGTCGCCGATGTCTCGCCCATATTGCCAAACACCATCGCCTGCACATTTACAGCCGTGCCCCAATCCGCCGAGATATTGTTTATGCGGCGATACACCTTTGCCCGCTCGCTTTCCCAGCTGCCGAAAACCGCGCCGATTGCGCCCCATAGCTGTTCCGACACATCTTGCGGAAATGGCTGGCCCCACTCGGCTTCGACAAGGCCCTTATATTCCGCGACCAGCGCCTTCAGATCATCAACCTCCAGTTCGGTGTCGAGGAAGAAGCCTTTATTTTCCTTGGCGATCTCCAGTGCCTCTTCAAAGGCATCATGATCGAGCTGCAGCACGACATCGGCATACATCTGGATAAAGCGCCGGTAGCTGTCCCATGCAAAGCGCGCATCGCCTGATGAACCTGCCAGTCCTTCTACAGTATCATCGTTAAGCCCTAGATTTAGAACGGTATCCATCATTCCCGGCATAGATACCCGCGCGCCGGAACGCACCGATACGAGCAACGGGTTTGCAGGATCGCCGAAAGTCTTGCCAGTTACCTGTTCGATATGCGCAGTGCCGTTGGCTACCTCTGCGCGCACGGCATCATCAAACTTCTGGCCCTGTGCCAGATACAGTGTGCACATTTCGGTGGTGATCGTGAACCCAGGCGGCACCGGCAGACCGATCGTCGCCATACCATCCAGATTAGCGCCCTTTCCGCCGAGCAGATCCTTGTTCCCACGAGCGGCGTCGCCGCCATCCGATACGCCGCCACCAAACCGATATACATATTGGGTCATGATTACCCTTCAATCTTGCTGAAATCTGCGACTTTATGCACAGCATCGCGGAACCGGGCGAGCAGGCCAAGCCGAAATGCGCGTTTGGCGGCGTCCTCGTCATTCACCATCACATTATCGAAAAACGCATCAATCGGTGCGCGCAAGGATGCGAGCGCGGCCATCGCACGCTCGAAATCTTCGGCCTCGATCGCCTCCGTCGCCGTCGCTTCGGCTGCATCCAGAGCGTGAAGCAATGCGCTTTCTTCATCCGCCATATCGGCGGGCGCAGGCGCAGCGGAATCAATATCCCCCGCCTGCTTCAAAATATTTGCCGCGCGCTTATACCCGCTAAGCAAATTCGTGCCATTGTCGGTTTCCACAAAAGCCTGCAACGCCTTCACGCGGGCGAGCAAGCGGACAAGGTCATCCTCCCCGCCAAGCGCAAACACGGCGTCGATTAAGTCGTGACGAACGCCTGCTTCTTTCTGTTGGACCTTGAGGCGATCGGCAAGGAAGGCAAGAAGCTCCGCATACAACAGAATAGCAGCCTGTAGATTTTCTTGTGATGTTTTGCTGAAGCTGATGTCAGCATCTATTTTTTCCAGCACATCCCGCTTAGGACTTCCGATTATTGCTTCGACAAACCCCATTTTATAAGGCTTGGATTTCTCTTTACGATACTGCTCAAAATAGTCGTTCTGCACTAATTTAGCTGTTAACTTGAATGCTTCAATTAGATTTAATTTTAACCCATTTGCTGTAATTAATGAAATTAGTCCCAGCGCAGCCCGACGTACTGCGAAAGGATCTTTGCTTCCTGTCGGCTTTTGGTGAGCCATAAACATCACTGTAACAGTATCCAGCTTATCCGCCAAACTCACGGCAACCGTCACTGGATCGGTGGGTACATCATCGCCCTGCCCGACGGGTTTGTAATGATCGCGGATTGCGTTTGCGACTTCGGGGGCCAGCCCCTCTTTCTCTGCATAATAGCCGCCCATTAAGCCTTGCAGCTCAGGGAATTCGCCCACCATTTCGGTGACGAGATCGGCTTTGCAGAGACGTGCGGCCAGCCGGGTCTGTTCTGGGTCGGCATGGTGCAGACCATTCCCTTCTAAAGATACCAACCACTCAGCCAGCTTGGCCACACGCTCTACCTTGTCAGCCACCGTGCCCAGTTTTTCATGGAACACGATATCTTTCAGCTTTTCATTATGTTCTTCCAATGTCGTTTTCTGGTCCAACTCCCAGAAAAACTTCGCATCGGCCAGCCGCGCGGCAAGCACTTTTTCATTACCCGCGACTATCGCCTTGCCGTGATCATGCGCGTCGATATTCGCTGTGCACACAAAGGCATTGGTCAGATTACCATCTTCGTCATTCACGACGAAATATTTCTGGTTCACCCGCGCCGTCAGTTGAATCACCTCTGGCGGCACATCGAGAAAGCTTTCGTCGAACCGCCCCAGCAGCGGCACCGGCCATTCGGTAAGCCCGGCATTTTCAATCACCAGCCCTTCATCCTCCACCAGCGCCAGCGATATATGCGCCGCGGCCTTTGCGGCGCCTTCCCGGATAATGCCCTCGCGTTCTTCATGATCGACAATGACATAGGCGTCATGCAATTTCGCCGCATAATCATCGGCATCACCGATCACGATATCGCCCTGATGGTGGAAACGGTGGCCGGTGGTGACGTTGCCGCTTTTTATCCCGCCAATTTCAAACGCAACAACCTCATTGCCGAGCAGCGCGACGATGCCCGACAGCGGACGCACCCATTTCAGGCTTTCCGTGCTGACGCTGGCATCGCCCCAACGCTGCGACTTGGGCCAAGGGAAATTGCCGATAATTGCGGGTATCGCCTCGGCCAGCACGTCGCGCGCTGCACGGCCCGGCCGGTCTATCACCGCGAAATAGGTGGGGCGGCCCTTCACATCGCGCAGTTGCAGATCGGCGCGCTCCACGCCCTGCTTACGGCAAAAACCGTCGACCGCCTGATCCGGTGCGCTTTGCGGCGGGCCTTTCGCCTCGTCACGCACGGGCTGCGTCGCATCGGGCAGATCATGTGCGATCAACGCCAACCGGCGCGGTGTGGAATATACGACAATATCAGCAGCAGCCAATCCCGCATCCGCCAGATGCTGCACGAACAGCTTCTCCAGATCGGCCCGCGCTTTTGCCTGCATGCGCGCGGGGATTTCCTCTGAACGCAATTCGAGCAGGAAATCGGTCATACCGTCCACCCCGGAAAATTCGCTTCCCATTTCGGTGTGTTCTTCTCAATCCAGCCCTTGCACGCGCCCTTTGCCAGATCGCGGACGCGGCCCATATAGGCGGCGCGTTCCTGCACGGAAATTACGCCGCGCGCTTGCAACAGGTTAAAGATATGGCTCGCCTTTATCGCCTGTTCATAAGCGGGAATGGGCAGATTTTCATTAAGGCAATTCTCGCATTCCGCCGTCGCCATTTTGAACGCTTCAAACAATCGCTCGGTGCCCGCCTTTTCAAAATTCCAGGTGCTTTGCTGCACTTCATTTTCGTGAAACACATCGCGGTAGCTGACGCCGCCATCGGTTTTGGGACGGCCATTGAAATCCAGATCATACACGCTGTCGGCGCCCTGAATATACATCGCCAGTCGTTCAAGCCCATATGTCAGCTCGCCCGCCACCGGCTTGCAATCAAAGCCGCCCATCTGCTGGAAATAGGTGAACTGCGTCACTTCCATTCCGTCGCACCATACTTCCCAGCCAAGGCCCCATGCGCCTAAGGTCGGGCTTTCCCAATCATCTTCGACAAAGCGGATGTCGTGGATTTCCGCATCAATGCCAATGGCTTGCAGCGACCCGAGGTAAAGCGCCTGCAGGTCCGGCGGGCTGGGTTTGATCAGCACCTGATACTGGTAGTAATGCTGCAGCCGGTTGGGGTTCTCGCCGTAGCGCCCGTCCGTGGGACGGCGCGAGGGCTGCACATAGGCCGCGGCCCAGGGCTGGCTGCCCAGGCTGCGCAGGGTCGTGGCGGGGTGGAACGTGCCCGCCCCCACCTCCATATCGTAGGGTTGCAGGATCGCACAGCCGTGGCGGGCCCAG
>ENA-ORXM01003578-ORXM01003578.1-marine-metagenome-genome-assembly--contig:-NODE-3578-length-15181-cov-3.153867_pt1 | contig 15181 bp, 10 predicted proteins | sample MGYA00237867_ERZ511480 | MGnify/ENA primary metagenome ERZ511480 (study PRJEB26309, sample SAMN06266103) | marine metagenome | isolation source: Algal blade | place: United Kingdom:Sidmouth, United...
TGTGCGGTATCACGCATATCGATATGCGGTGGCACTACACACAGCGGCCCGATACCCGCGACATGACCCCGACCACGGATGACCTGCCAGACGGCATGACCCACGTCATTGTCATGGGCCATGCCATGGACGCCGATCTGGTCGCGACGTACCCAAGCGCGCTGGCTGGCGCTGCGACGGGCGCGAATACAGCCACGAGGCCGCGATCGTGATGCAACTGGCAGCTTACATCCGCAACCTCGGGTTCGAGGCCACAGCGAGCATGAATGACACGGCCTTGGTCGTGCCATATGCAATCAAGGCGGGGTTGGGTGAATACGGGCGCAATCAAATGGTGCTCACTCCGGAATTCGGACCTCGTGTGCGGTTTTCCAAGGTATTCACGAATATGCCGTTGGCTGTTGATGTTCCGCGTCAGCTTGGTATGTCAAGATGCTGTAATATATGCACAAAATGCGCTACTGCTTGTCCGCCCAAAGCCTTGCCATTTGGCGCGCCCAATGTCGGCTCGCCGAGTATCTCAACCCTTCGGGGCGTGCGAAAATGGTCGGCCAATTGCGAAAAATGTTTTGGCTATTGGACTAAGCTGCGGAGCGATTGTGCGATCTGTATGCGGGTATGCCCGTTTCAGGTGCCGCGCACCACATGGCTGGCGCGGGTGTGGGTCCGGTTGGCGACGTCGCGGTGCCGCGGGCTTGCCAAATGGTGGGACGACAGGCGCGGGATGCGCAAACGTTTGCGGCCTGCCGACTGGTGGGCCGGTCATGATGCGAAAAGATGACCATGGTGCTAGACTTTTCGTGGTGCGGCGCGTAGGCAATGCTCGTTAGCGCTAACAACAATTATCGGAGCAATTCATGGTCTCTCGCGTTATTCCGGTCGAAACCTTCGACCTTGTGATTTTTGGCGGTACGGGTGATTTGGCCCGTCGCAAAATCTTGCCCGGTTTGTTCCGCAGGCATCGGTCTGGTCAGATGCCAGCAGATGCGCGCATTATTGGTGCCGCACGGTCCGATCTTGATCGTGACGGTTACCAGCAGATGATCAAAGACGCTATCATGGAGTTTGGTGGCGACGAGAAATCCGACACAGATTCGCTGGATAAGTTTCTGAAAACGCTCGACTACACACCAATTGATGCCAAGGGCGAGGGGGGCTGGGATACACTCGCCAGCATGGTGCGCAGCGATGTCGTGCAAGCATTTTATTTCTCTGTCGCCCCCAGCCTGTTCGGCGATTTGGCCCAGCGTTTGCATGAATACGAAATCTCGACGGAGACCAGCCGCATCGTTGTTGAAAAACCGTTCGGCCGTGATCTGGCCTCGGCCAAGGCGTTGAACAAATCGCTCGCCGATCACTTTGAAGAAAGCCAGATTTACCGGATCGACCATTACCTAGGCAAGGAAACGGTGCAAAACCTGATGGCCGTGCGTTTCGGCAATGTCCTGTTCGAGCCGCTTTGGAACAACCACTACGTCGACCACATCCAGATTACGGTGGCGGAAACCGTTGGCGTGGACGGACGCGGGGCCTATTACGACCGGTCCGGTGCGATGCGCGATATGGTGCAAAACCACTTGATGCAATTGCTCTGCCTGATCGCGATGGAACCCCCAAGCCAGTTTGGCGCTGACGAGGTGCGTGATGAAAAGCTGAAGGTTATTCGTGCCCTTCAACACGTTGAGCCGCATCATATTGTGCGCGGTCAGTACGAGGCTGGCCCCGATGGTGATAGCTACCGCAAGGATGCCGACAACGATCGCAGCTTTACCGAAAGCTTTATCGCGATGAAATGCCATATCAACAACTGGCGTTGGGCCGGTGTTCCATTTTACATGCGGACAGGCAAGCGCATGAAATCAAGGGTGTCCGAAATCATAGTCGTGTTCAAGGACCTTGGGCATTCGATATTCGAGGGCGACGAAAAGCGCCATCGCAATATCCTGTCGATCCGCCTGCAACCCAACGAAGGCATGGACTTGCAGGTCACGATCAAGGAACCAGGCCCGGGCGGTATGCGGCTCATTGACGTGCCGCTTGATATGACATTTGCCGATGCATTGGGCGACGGCGCCGCCGATGTGACTGACGCCTACGAACGCCTGATCATGGATGTCATCCGTGGCAATCAAACATTGTTTATGCGCGGCGACGAGGTTGAGGCAGCATGGGCATGGACCGACCCGCTGATCCAAGGTTGGGAAGGGCGCAACGACGTGCCCAAGACCTATGAGGCAGGGTCATCCGGCCCCGACGATGCCTTGATGCTGTTGCACCGTGATGGCCGCCGGTGGCGCGATATCAAGGTCTGAACAATCCACCAAAACAGGAGCAAACCGATGGAATTTAAGGAATATGCTGATTCCGAGATGATGATGATCGACCTTGCCAATGAATTGGCGGGCGATCTGGAAAATGCGCTTTTGACCCACGACCGTGTTTCTTTTGCCGTTCCGGGTGGCACGACGCCCGGTCCGGTGTTCGACACGCTGAGCGGTGTTGATCTGGGTTGGGACCGCATTGATGTGATGTTGACCGATGAACGCTGGGTGCCCGAAACCTCTGGTCGGTCTAACACGCGCCTGCTACGCGAGCGGCTGCTGGTCGGCAAGGCTGCTGCTGCAACCCTGATCCCGCTTTATGCGGACGCGCCCGCGCCCGAGGACAAACTGCCAATGCTTGCCGCCACGATCGATCCGCTTTTGCCGATTTCGGTCATGCTGCTTGGCATGGGCGCCGATATGCACACTGCGAGCATTTTTCCTGGCGCTGATCAGCTCGACCATGCCCTTCACGGCGATGATAATCTCGTGGCCATGCGCGCACCCGGTGCACCAGAGCCACGGATCACGTTATCTGCAAAAGTCCTCAAAAGCGCGATGGCACGCCACATCGTGATCATCGGTGACGAAAAACGCGCGGCCCTTGATGTGGCCCGTCATGCCAAACCGGACGTGGCCCCTGTGGCCGCTGTTCTGGCGGGGACAAGCGTACATTGGGCAAGGAGCTAAGGCCATGTGGAATAAACTGAAATCGCATCATGCATCCATTGCCGACCGCCGTATTGCCCCTATGGTTGATGCCGCACGCGCCGCAGATTTCGTGGCCAGTGCTGGTGACATGCGGCTGGATTACGCCAAGACCAATATCGACGCACAAGGCCGCGCATTGCTGATTGAGCTGCTTGATCAAGCTGGTGTCGCGGACAAACGCGAGGCGATGTTCACAGGCGCCGCAATCAACGAAACGGAAGGCCGCGCCGTGCTGCACACGGCCTTGCGCAACCTTGACGGCGATCCGGTTTACGTGGACGGCGTTGATGTGATGCCAGAGGTGTTGGATACACTCGCGCGCATGGGTGACTTCGCGGATGCCGTGCGGTCCGGCGCGTTTCAGGGGCAGGGCGGCGCGATCACAGATGTCGTCAACATCGGCATTGGCGGGTCCGACCTTGGCCCCGCGATGGCGGTAAAGGCATTGGCACCGTATCACGATGGCCCGCGCTGTCATTTTGTGTCGAACGTCGATCCGGCCGATATCGCCGATGTGCTACGGTCCTGTGATCCGGCCACGACCCTCGTGATCGTTGCCTCCAAAACATTTACCACGATTGAAACCATGACTAACGCGCGCACAGCGCAGGCATGGATGTCGGACACTGTCGCCGATGTCGGCGCGCAATTTGCCGCACTTTCCACGGCTGCAGATAAAACCGCAGCCTTTGGGATCGCGCCAGACCGTGTCTTCGGGTTCGAGGATTGGGTCGGCGGGCGGTATTCCATGTGGGGTCCGATTGGCCTGTCGCTGATGATGGCGATCGGGCGCGATGCATTTGATGCGTTTCTGCGCGGCGCGCAGGCGATGGACGTACATTTCCGCAATGCAGACTGGCACGAAAACATGCCTGCGATGCTGGCCTTGGTTGGTATTTGGCACAACCAGATTTGCGGCCATGCGACCCGCGCCGTTTTGCCTTATGATAACAATCTCAGTCGCTTACCAGCCTATCTTCAACAGCTTGAAATGGAAAGCAACGGCAAGGGTGTCAGCATGAATGGCACCGATCTGGATGTACATTCCGGCCCCGTTGTCTGGGGCGAGCCGGGGACAAACGGCCAGCACGCATTCTATCAACTGATCCACCAAGGGACCCGCGTGATCCCTTGTGAATTCTTGGTGGCCGCGCGCGGTCACGAGGATGCGCTGCACCATCAGCACCAGCTTTTGGTGGCCAATTGTCTGGCCCAGTCAGAGGCATTGATGATGGGGCGCGACCTGCAAGAGGCCCGCGGTAAAATTGCGGATAAATTCGAGGGTGCCGAGCTTGATCGCCAAGCCCGCCACCGTGTGTTCAAGGGCAACCGCCCGTCGGTGACCATTGCCTATCCGCAGTTGACGCCATTTGTATTGGGGCAATTGATCGCGCTTTATGAACACCGTGTGTTCGTCGAGGGGGTCGTGCTCGGCCTCAATTCCTATGACCAGTGGGGTGTGGAGCTGGGCAAGGAGCTTGCCACTGCCTTGCAGCCTGTCGTTGAAGGCGCAAAACCGGCTGACGACAAGGATGGATCAACCGCTGGGCTTGTGGGATTTTTGCAAACCCACGGTGTGTGATGGGCGGCGGATTCAGGCCCGCCACCAAACCTGAATGACGCGGCTGCAAGCATCGATGCCGTCAGACCGATCATGCAGCCACCGACGATCAGTGTGAGGGATAAAAACAGACCTTTGAAAATGTAATCCCCTGTATTGATGGGATATTCACATCAAATACGGCTGCGCAGAGCATGAAGCAGGCTGTCGCATGTGGATTTCTCTGGAGCGGGTAACGAGAATCGAACTCGTAACTAAAGCTTGGGAAGCTGCCGTGATACCTTTTCACCATACCCGCTCGTTGGGGAAGGCTTACGGCGCTGATTGGATGTCGTCAAGATACTAACGGCGTCAAAAAAGGCCGCCCCGAAGGGCGGCCGATCTTCGTTACAAGTGAGCTGTATTAGCTGCGTGGCTGCAGCACTTGGTCAATCACGTGGATCACACCGTTGGACGATTCAATGTCCGCGATCGTGATCTCGGCTGGCTCACGGGTGTTGTCCAATGTCTGGTCATCGGTCATCACGAAATACACGCTGCCGGATTTCATGACGTTGACGTCTGTGTTCCCGATGCTGTCGAGCTTCAAACCACCGGGGAAACCTTCGATGTCCTGATCGTTCAGCGCGATGTCTGCGTTGCCAACAGCCGCAAGATCAAAGTAGCGTGAGCCGACTTCGGTTGGGATGACGTGCGCAGACAGCAGGGCCAATAGCGCTTCCATGTTCTCTGGCAGCAGAAGACGCTCGACCGAACCTTCTGGCAACGCTGCGAAGGCGTCGTCTGTCGGTGCGAACACTGTAAAGTTGCCGTCGCCCATTAACTCATCCGCAAGGCCAGCGGCCTGTACTGCGGCGATCAACGTTGTGAAGCTGCCATTTTCGATCGCGTTCTCGGCGATTGATTTGGTGGCGTCGGCAGTTGCTGTACCAGCAATTGTCATCATCGTTGCGCCCATCAAAGCGGATTTTGTAAACGTATTCATTTTGTTTCTCCTAAGTGTATCGCGGCCCTCATGAGCCATTGGTAACACAACCGCGAACCGCCGATTCAGTTCCGTGCCGCTTCGAACTTAAATCCGTGGTGCATCGTGTAATGTTAAAATATCCAATGAAATCAGGCACTAAGTTCAGAAATATTTTTGAAGAAAAACCGGAGACAGACCGAAACGACAAACCGGCACGGGGTTCGCCGCGCCGGTTTTCGCCTTTTCGTGCCGCTGGACTTTGGTCCGAGGGCGCGGAATGCGACAGTTTTTAGCCGCGTCTGCGCCTGCGCCCGCCCGCCCCGTCACGACTGCCGCCTGTGTTGTGGTTCACATCGGGCAAGGTCACAATGAAATTGAGGATCGGAAAAGGCTCCACCGCGTTGGGAATAGCCGAGGCATTGACGAAATGTTCCTGAAAGCGCGACTCGATCGCGGTTTCGATCTTATGGATGTTGTGAACTGTTGCTTCGATTTCGCCGCGTGCTTCGCGGTTCAGCAGGGCGATGCGCGCGCCGGTGCCTGCTGCGTTGCCTGCCGATGTCACCTTATCAAGCGGCGCGTCGGGGATCATCCCCAGCACCATTGCGTGCTTGGGACTGATGTGCGCGCCAAATGCACCCGCCAGCACGACGCGGTCCACGGTGTCGACGCCGAATTTATCCATCAAAAGACGGGCACCCGAATAAAGCGCGGCCTTGGCCATCTGGATTTGGCGAATATCGACGTTGGTCACGGTGATCTTGGGGCCACCCTCCGCTGTGCCATCATGCACAAGATAGGAATTGGTGCGGCCTTCGGGAAAACAATTGGGCGATCCGGTTTGTTCGGCAGACCCGATCAGACCCGGTGCATCGACAATTCCGGCCATGCGCATTTCGGCCACGATCTCGATGATACCTGATCCACAGATGCCCGTCACGCCTGTGGTCGCTGTTTCGCGCGCGAACCCTTCATCGGTGTTCCATAGATCGCAGCCGATGACCTTAAAGCGGGGCAGTTTGGTCACGGGGTCAATCTCGACCCGTTCAATCGCACCCGGGGCTGCGCGCTGGCCGCTGGTGATCTGCGCGCCCTCGAATGCAGGGCCGGTGGGGGACGAGCAAGCCAGCACCTTGTCCTTGTTCCCCAGCAGGATTTCCGCATTTGTGCCGACATCGACAACCAGCACAAGATCGTCTGATTTATCCGGTGCCTCTGACAAGGCGACAGCGGCCGCATCGGCGCCAACATGCCCCGCGATACACGGCAGCAGATAGACGCGCGCGGACGGGTGCAAATTCAGTTCCAACTCGATTGCGCGCAGCGACAGGGAATTCGACGTCGCCAGCGCAAACGGCGCCTGACCCAGCTCGAACGGATCAATGCCAAGGAACAAGTGGTGCATCACAGGGTTACACACAAACACCGCATCCACGATAAGATTGCGGTCAATCTCGGCCTCTGACGATATTTGCACGAACAAGGCGTTCATGCCCTCGCGCACGGCTTTTGTCATCTCGTCCGCGCCTGACGGGTTCATCATCCCGTATGATACACGGCTCATCAGGTCTTCTCCGAACCGGATTTGCGGGTTCATGATGCCGGATGACGCGACCACATCGCCAGTTTGCAGATCGCAAAGATGTGCGGCGATTGTTGTTGATCCCAGATCAACCGCCAGCCCGTAAATCGTGCCCTCGTAATAGCCAGGCCAGACTTGCATAATGCGCGGGCTGAACATGTCGTCGCCCAGATGCACCGCACAGGTCACTTTCCAATCGCCTTTGCGCAAGGCAGGTTGAAGCAATTTCAAAACACCCAGATCAGCCTCGAGCGCGGGTAAATCCCAATCTTTGCGCAGTGCTTGGATCAGCCGCTCCAGATCACCGGACGGCTCATGCATGTCAGGTTCTTGCACCTCGACATAATACAGGCGGGTGGACGGGTTCATCACGATATCGCGGGCCTCGGCGCGTTTGCGCACGACTTGCTTGTGGACCTGACTTTCGGGAGGCACATCCACCACAATGTCGTTTTGCACCGTCGCTTGGCAGCCAAGGCGGCGTCCCTTGGGCAGGCCACGAATATCGTCATAGCGTTGTTCCACGCTGTTCCACGCCGATAGCGCATTATCTTGTACGGTCACGCCATGTTTGGAAAATTCGCCATATGACGGGGTGATCTGGCACTTGGAACAAATCCCGCGCCCGCCGCAGACACTGTCCAAGTCCACACCCAATTGCCGCGCGGCTGTCAGGATCGGCGTGCCAACCGGAAAATTGCCGCGTTTGCCTGACGGTGTGAAAATCACCAGTGGATCGTTGCTCATCTTTTGGCCCTATCAATTGTCTTGATGCGACCCTAGCGGATTGCGCGCGCAGCGAAAGCCCGAACCCGTCACACCGATGCCTAACAGCGGCATTTTGGGGCTAGTGTTTCGGCGTTTTCCATGACACATGAAGTCCGCAACACGATCACACATCCCCAAGGAGCAAGGTTGATGGAAATTCGCGAAGCACTCACATTTGATGACGTCCTGCTGGTGCCTGCCGCATCGTCGGTTATGCCGTCAACAGCCGACACATCCACCCATGTTACCAAATCGATTGCGATGAACATTCCGCTGCTCTCAAGCGCGATGGATACCGTGACAGAAGGCAAGATGGCGATCGCAATGGCCCAAGCTGGCGGCATCGGCGTTGTGCATAAAAATCTTGATGTTGATGCGCAATCGCTCGAAATCCGGCAGGTCAAACGTTTTGTATCGGGCACTGTTTATAACCCGATCACCCTGACGCCCGACCAGACGCTGGCGGATGCCAAGGATCTGATGGAACGCTACCGCGTCACCGGCTTTCCGGTTGTTGGTGCAGGCGGGCTGGTTGTGGGCATCGTGACCAACCGCGATATGCGCTTTGCCACGGATGACGCGACGCCAGTCAGCGTGATGATGACCACCGACAACCTTGCCATGCTGCAAGAACCCGCTGACCTTGATGAGGCGCGATCATTGATGCAGGCACGGCGCATTGAAAAACTGTTGATCACCGATCAAGCGGGCAAGCTCACGGGTCTTTTGACGCTCAAGGACAGCGAACAGGCCGTGTTGAACCCGATGGCCTGCAAGGATGACTTGGGCCGTTTGCGGGTTGCAGCGGCAACAGGCGTCGGTGACGCAGGTTTTACGCGCTCGGAGGCATTGATCGACGCAGGTGTTGATTTGTTGGTCATCGATACAGCCCACGGTCATTCCGAAGGCGTCGCCGCATCCGTGGAACGGGTCAAGAAGCACTATAGCAACATCCAGATCGTCGCAGGCAACATTGCCACCGCTGCTGCGGCCAAGGCGTTGATCGGGTCCGGTGCGGATGCCGTGAAATGCGGTATCGGACCGGGATCAATTTGCACGACACGCATGGTCGCAGGCGTGGGTGTTCCGCAATTGACGGCGATTATGGATTGCGTCGCTGGCGCGGGTGACATTCCGGTCATTGCGGACGGTGGCATCAAATTCTCTGGCGACTTTGCCAAGGCAATCGCCGCAGGCGCATCATGCGCCATGGTCGGATCCATGATCGCAGGCACGGACGAAAGCCCGGGCGAGGTGATCTTGTACCAAGGCCGGTCTTTTAAATCCTACCGCGGTATGGGCAGCCTTGGCGCGATGGCGCGCGGGTCCGCTGACCGCTATTTCCAAAAAGACGCCGCAAGCGATAAACTCGTCCCCGAAGGTATCGAAGGGCAGGTGCCATATAAAGGCACAGCTAATACCGTCGTGCATCAACTGGTCGGTGGATTGCGTGCGGCCATGGGCTATACCGGTAACGCCACGGTGCCAGACATGCGCAAAAACTGTAGCTTTGTGAAAATCACGGGTGCGGGCCTCAAGGAAAGCCATGTGCATGACGTGCAGATCACGCGCGAAAGCCCGAATTACAGAATTGGCTAACATTATGAATGGCTTATCTGTTTTAGTTAAGGTGGTACGATGAAGCCTGCAGCGCGCTATGCCGCAGCGATTGATGTGCTTGATCTTGTTATCGGTGGCCAACCTGCCGAAAAGGCGCTGACCACGTGGGGCCGCGCCAATCGCTTTGCCGGATCAAAGGACCGCGCCGCCTTGCGAGATCATGTTTTCGATGTCCTGCGTCAACGCCGGTCGCTTGGCGCGTTAGGCGGCGGTGACAATGGTCGTGCGCTGGTCATAGGTCTTTTGCGGCAGCAAGGCATTGAACCGGATAGTATTTTCGGGGTTGGCGGCTATGCACCATCTGCCTTGGCACCTGACGAAACCGTTGCGAACAAGGCAGGAACAGGTGCGGTCGCCGCTGATCTACCGGACTGGCTTTGGCCGATCTGGAAGGCGGATTTGGGTGAGGATGCATGGCCTGTTGCACAAATCCTTCAAACCCGTGCGCCGATCACGTTACGGGTAAACACGCGCCGTGGGTCGGTGCAAGACGCCATAACAAGCCTCGCGCATGACGGCATCACGGCCATTCCGGTTTCTGATAGTAAAACTGCCTTACAAGTCATTGAAAATCCACGTCGTATTCGGAATTCGGATGCCTATTCACAAGGCATGGTCGAGCTACAGGATCTAGCGTCCCAGCGTGCCGTTGCGGCCATCAACGTGCCGCGCGGTGGGACGTGTCTGGATTATTGCGCTGGCGGTGGTGGTAAGGCCCTCGCACTGGCTGATATGCACGATTTGCGTGTGTTTGCACATGACATTTCGGTCGCCAGAATGGCTGATATTCCCGTCAGGGCAGCCCGCGCTGGGGTCGACATTACTGTGCTCGATACGGCGTCCATTCAACACCACGCACCCTTTGATTTAGTGTTTTGCGACGCGCCTTGCAGTGGCGCGGGAACCTGGCGGCGCGCACCAGAGGCAAAGCTTGCGCTGACGAAGGAAAAATTGTTTGACTATAATAATCTACAAGCAGAAGTTCTTTCCAGTTCAGCCCAATTTGTCGCACCAAAAGGAACGGTCGTTTATGCGACTTGTTCGGTTCTGCGGTCAGAAAATGATGTGATCGTCGATCAGTTCTTAAGTGACAACGACAATTGGCATTGCGTGACACGCAATTTGCGGCTTCCGGATGCGTGCGGTGACGGGTTCTTCTATGCTGTTTTACAAAAGCGACAAAACAACCTATGAGTGAGTGACGCAATGCGGCGCACGATCAGTGATAATGTTTAGTTAAAATTAACTTTTGTCATAGCACTATGATCGCGGTCATTCAGGGAGCAAACGTGGCACAATCCGAGGATATCAAAACTGGAATAATCACGCCGCGGGTGACAATACTGCTCTTGGGGTTTGTCGGCCTGTTGCTTCTATCGTTTTTAGGTGGTGTTGATCCGCTGATTATCGGGTTTGCTGCCAGTGTTGTGACCGTGGGTGCGTGGTTCTGGGCGCGCAAGATCCGGTCATCGGGAGGGGATGAAAACACAGTTGAAAACCTCGCCTTGCGATTTGTCGATCACGATCCGGATTACGCTTTTTTGACGTCGCTTGATGGCGAGGTCATTCATTGCAATAGCGATGCACGCACGCGGTTCTCGGCGAAAGAAAATGATAATCTGGCGGGGTTTTTTACATCAATTTTGGCGAACCCGGATGCTGTGCTTTATCGCCTTATGAGCAAGGCGAAAACGTCCGGTGGTGCAAAAGAAGACATCGTGACACGGGCAGGGCACTACCGCTTGAGCGTGACACTCCTTGGCGCGTCAGAGTGCATCTGGCGACTGGAAGATATTGGTAAAAATAACCTTCCTGCGGGCCGAAGCAGTGACGCGCTTTCAATCCCGCTTTTGACTTTGGGATCACGCGGCGCCGTTTTATTCGTCAATGAGGCTTGCCGCAGCTTTCTCGGGACCCGTCCAAAGGCGATTTCGGACATTTTTGCCGATAGTCAAATTCGCAACGGCATGCGTAAAATTGTTACAACACCACAAGGGCCGGCGACAGTGACTGTTGCGGTTGTTGATGGTATGGCAGGCCGCCGTGAGGTGTATTTGATCCCCGTGTCGGACCCGGACGATGACACATCGGGACCGCGCGAGTTATCTGCGGAATGGGACGCAATTGAGGACCTTCCCGTCCCGCTGCTCAAAATTTCCGCCGACGGCGCTGTATTGGCATCTAACCGAGAAGCCCGCAGCTTGCTGGGTATCGCGTCAACAAAGGACAAGCGCGTCGCAGACATGCTTGACGGCCTCGGGCGCCCCATTGGCGACTGGTTGCGCGAGGCAATCGAGGGGCGCGGTGGTTATGTGTCGCAATTCTTGCGTGGCCGTGGTGACAATCATGACACCTTTGTTCAAGTCACGCTGAATTCAGCCGGTGGACCAAGTGATCCGCATTTGATTGCGGTGCTCAATGATGTGACCGAGCTCAAAACGCTTGAGGCGCAGTTTGTCCAAAGTCAAAAAATGCAGGCGATCGGGCAATTGGCCGGTGGGGTCGCGCATGATTTTAACAATTTGTTGACTGCGATCTCCGGTCATTGTGACCTGCTTTTGTTGCGGCACGATCAAGGTGATCAAAATTATGGCGACCTCATCCAGATCCACCAGAACGCGAACCGTGCGGCAAGCTTGGTCGGGCAACTGCTCGCATTTTCCCGCAAACAGAACCTGCAACCCGAGATCGTCGATTTACGTGATACGCTTTCTGATCTGACACATTTGTTGAACCGTCTGGTTGGCGAAAAAGTGGTGCTATCCTTGTCGCATGCGCAAGATCTCGAGTGCATTCGCGCCGACAAGCGGCAACTGGAACAGGTCATGATGAATCTTGTTGTGAACGCCCGTGATGCGATGCCCAATGGTGGCGAAATTCAGGTTGTCACCCAAAACCTGACGGTTGACGAGCAGATGATACAAGATCGTGCGACGGTACCGCCAGGCGAGTACGTTCTGGTTAAGGTGATCGACGAAGGGCACGGCATTCCGCCCGAAAAATTACCCAAAATTTTCGAACCCTTCTACACAACCAAACGGACGGGTGAGGGGACAGGTCTGGGATTATCCACGGCATACGGGATCATAAAACAAACGGGCGGCTTCATTTTTGCAGAAAGCGAAGTCGGTCGGGGCACGGAGTTTTCGCTTCTGTTTCCGGCGCACGAGGTTTCTGTTGCGCCTGTGGCCGCGCCGATTGTCACAATGCCCAAAACGATTTCCGGCTCCGATGAAGGTGTCGTTTTATTGGTTGAGGACGAAGCACCGGTCCGCGCGTTTGCTTCGCGTGCGCTGCGGTTGCGCGGTTATACTGTGATCGAGGCAGATTGTGCCGAAAATGCCTTGGCGCTTTTGTCTGATCCGGACCTGAGCGTGGATGTATTTGTCACAGATGTCATCATGCCGGGCATGGATGGTCCGACATGGGTGCGCGAGGCATTGACCGCGCGGCCAAAAACCAAGGTCGTTTTTGTATCAGGCTATGCCGAAGATGCGTTTGGCGACGAAGGGCCATCGATCCCGCAATCGGTGTTCTTGCCAAAACCGTTTTCTCTCAATGACTTGACGCTCACCGTGCGGGGACAACTTGAGGCAGCAAGGCTCGATGCCTAAGCCTGATTTAGCGCCACCAGATGTGCTGCCGATCCGGTCAACGCGGCGTAATCGTCTTCAATAACACTGACGCGGAAATTGCTCATAAATCCGGCAAAGCGGCCTTTGTCGCGAAACGCATCTGCAAAGTCAAATTGCGTCAAAAATGGCGCAAATGCCCGTGCCACGCCACCAACAAGAAACACACCGCCAAACGGAAGTTGGATCAACGAAAGGTTGCCACAAACCGTTCCAAGGATCCGCGTAAATACCTTGGCCGTTTCGGTTGCGAGCGGGTCGGATCCGTTTTCACATGCGGCCATGATATCTTTTGCGGCAGCTTCACGCGGGGTACCGGCCTCCTCGGCAAGAAATGCATAGACTCGCTCTAGTCCGCGCCCCGACAAAACGTCTTCAACGGCGGGAAAACCATGGGCGTTCGAGACATATTGACACAAACGCAATTCACGTTCGGTTCGGATGGGCAGGTTTGCGTGCCCGCTTTCGGACGGCGCCACAAGCCTGCCGTTGGCTGTATCAAAAACAGGTGCCGCGTTAAATCCGGTCCCGACACCGACCACAAGGCAAGCGGCATTGGGAAGCCCTGCAGGCCCATCAACGACGGTGCGGATATTGGCTGGATCAAGATGCCCCAAGGCATGGCCCTGCGCCTGAAGATCATTCAGAATAGCCACAGTTTCAGCCTTCGTGGCGCGCACGAGCGTTTCCTTGTCAATTGTCCAGTCAAGGTTGGTCATTGTCGCGCGACCATCGCGCACGGGCCCCGCAACCGCGACACAGGCGGCAATCGGGTCAACACCGTCTTCATCCTCGATATATTTGCGCAACACCGTCTCTAGGCCGGGGTAATCTGCATTCGTATAACGGCGAATGGTGCCATCGACGATCTTGCGTCCGTTGGCCAATGCGACACGGGTGTTCGTGCCACCGATATCAGCCACAAGCGCATATGTATTCTCAGGATGGGTCATTGCGGGCCTTTATGTGCGTGCAATCGCTGCTTTTAATGCGTGGTAGGATGCTTTGGGCGTACGTTCAAGCGTTTCAAAATCTACATGGATCATGCCAAAACGCTTTTCGTAACCGAACGCCCATTCGTAATTGTCCAGCAGGGACCAATAAAAGAAGCCTTGCACATTGGTGCCATCGGTTATGGCGCGTTTTGCAGCGAGGACATGATCGGACACAAATTTTGTCCGCTCGGGATCATAGACAGCCCCGTTTTCGATTTTGTCATCCCACGCCATACCGTTTTCGGTGACAAATAATGGCATGTCGCCGACGTATTCACGCGACAGCCGCGTGAGAAAATCATAAAGCCCGTCTGGATAAATTTCCCAGTCCATCTGCGTCACCGGTAAATCGCCCGGCACATCACGCAGTCCCGGCCATGCCGCATCGGGGTCTGATGTGACACGGTGGCGGGTGTAATAATTCACCCCGAGAAAATCGATAGGCTGGCTGATTTGCGCCATATCGTCTTGCCAGCCGTCCGGCATGTGGGCTGCGAACCCCTCTAGGGCGGCTTGGGGATAGGTGCCTTTGGTAATGGCTTCGATGAACCAACGGTTAAAGATTGCGTCCTGTCGATCGCACGCCGCGATGCTTTCGGGGCGATCATCCAATGGGGTGCTATGATCGAAGTTGAGCACGATGCCACAAGTCTTCATACCCTTGGCGCGCAGCCGCGTCATCGCCTCGCCGTGGGCAAGGTTGATGTGGTGCATAGCGCGTGCCGTTGCACGGATATCGCGCAAACCAGGGGCATGATGGCCAAGAAAATGGGACAGGAATGCAACGCACCAAGGTTCGTTGATTGTTGCAATGGAGTCCATCCGGTCACCGATTTTGTCGGTGATCACATCTACAAAGTCACCAAACCGGTGCACTGTGTCGCGGTTTGTCCAACCGCCTTGGTCGGCCAAGGCCGATGGCATTTCCCAGTGATACAGGGTTTGAAACGGCTTTAGCCCGCGCTCTAGAATTGCGTCGGTCAAGCGGTCGTAAAAATCAAGACCTGCGGGGTTGACGATTTTG
>ENA-ORXM01003580-ORXM01003580.1-marine-metagenome-genome-assembly--contig:-NODE-3580-length-15176-cov-3.988675_pt1 | contig 15176 bp, 16 predicted proteins | sample MGYA00237867_ERZ511480 | MGnify/ENA primary metagenome ERZ511480 (study PRJEB26309, sample SAMN06266103) | marine metagenome | isolation source: Algal blade | place: United Kingdom:Sidmouth, United...
CGACAGGTATCTACCGTACCTGGTTTGGCTTAGGCGAGCGCGTTGCGGCGGTGCAACTTGCTGCCTGGCTGCTCATTTTTGTGCTGGCGCTTCTGGTACTCGAGCGTAGTTCGCGTAGTCGCTGGCAGCAACCCGGTAGTGTTGACCGTTACCGTTCGCTGCTGAACTATCCTCTTAAGAGAGGGCGAGCCCTTGCCGCAGTTCTCTTTTGCGCTATACCTATTGTACTAGGCTTTTTGCTGCCTGCTAGTTTGCTCCTGACCATGACACTGCAAAACGCAGAGCAAGCTATCAACCCACAGTTCTGGACCTTCGTCCGCAATAGCTTGCTGCTTGCAACGATTGCGGGTGTGCTCGCGGTGGGTGTCGGGCTGGTGCTGGCCTACGGCGTTCGTATTCGGCCTAACAAGGTCAATAAAATTGCCACGCGGGTGGCCTCGATGGGCTACGCCGTACCTGGTTCTGTGATTGCTGTGAGCATTCTGATTAGTTTCGGCTGGTTGGATAACTCGCTTGCTCAATTTTTAGAAGAGACGTTTGGTGTATCAACGGGGCTTTTTCTAAGTGGCACGGTGGTGGGGCTTATTTGTGCCTATCTGGTACGTTTCTTAACCGCTTCATTTAACACGGTCGAGGCAGGCCTAGCCACCGTCACCCGCACGATGGATGACGCTGCGCGGAGTTTGGGCAAAGCGTCGGTGCAGCGGCTTTTGAGCGTTCACGTTCCGCTGCTCAAAGGCAGTTTGCTCACCGCTGCCTTACTCGTTTTTGTCGATGTGATTAAAGAGTTGCCTGCAACGCTTATCGTGCGGCCTTTCAATCTGGACACGCTTGCGGTACGTGTCTACCGCCTTGCGTCTGATGAGCGCTTGCTCGAGGCGTCAGGCGGCGCACTGGCCATCGTTGCAGCAGGTACATTACCCGTTATTTTGCTAAGCATCGCTATTTCCCGCTCGAGAACGCAAAAAGCGAGTGAACTCGAGGGGATGAAGTAGCCCGGTACGTCTGCCTCTACCAAAAACAGCTTCGCTAAGTTTCAAAGTACAGGTCCCAAAGTATCTCAGTCCAAGCTTATTTTCGACCCTTCTGTGCCTACAGATGAAGCATGTCTGTATGGTGCCTCTAGATCAAGCGATATTTGCATATAGTACCAAAAACAGCTTACGTCAAGTTATTAATCGTGGAGATTTCTCCAATTTATCTTGCAAAACTTGCATACTGTCATCATAATATTTTACATATAGTACAAAAGCCCTTGACAGTTATAGAGTGCGCGACATATTCTTGTGCCAAGTCGCTCAAGCTAGTGACTATCCCCCAGGAGGTAACAATGAGGAAGGTCTTTATAACGCTCTGCTTATTCCTTGTCGCAGGGACAGGCTTAGCCCAAGCAGAGAGCATTGCTGAGCTTGAGTTTGCGCTGAATAACCTTGCGCTTTTGTTCTTTGCTGTACTTGTAGCGCTTATGCAACCTGGTTTTGCTCTACTCGAGGCGGGCTTACACAACGCCAAAAACGTCGTTAACATCTTCATGAAAAATATCGCTGATTTCGCCGTTGCGGGCCTCGCTTTTTGGGCCGTCGGCTTTAGCATTATGTACGGTGCACCCCTGTTTCTAAGTGGTTATACCGCTGACGCCTTCCCAGGTCAGGCTGATTTCTTTTTCCAACTGGTCTTTGCCGCGACGGCTGCCACAATTGTGTCAGGTGCCATTGGCGGACGTATGAAGTTCACGGCCTACCTGATTTTTTCCTTTGTTATGACGGGGTTTATCTATCCCTTCCTGGGCGCTTGGCAGTGGGGCGGTGGTTGGTTGAGCGAACTGGGCTTTGCTGACTTTGCAGGCTCTTCTATTGTTCACGCAGTGGGCGGCTTTGCTGCACTGGGCGCTGTGCTCGCTATCGGTCCACGCTTAGGGCGTTACACAGGCGGACGCATCAATGCGATGCCGGGGCACAACATGGTCTTAGCGGGTTTGGGCATGTTTTTACTATGGCTCGGTTGGTTTGGCTTTAACCCAGGTTCGCAACTTGCCTTTGGCACCGCTGCCGATGCAACGGCTGTTGCCGATATCTTTATCAATACGAATCTTGCCGCTTCCGCGGGTGGTTTGGCAGCTATGTTCTTGTCATGGATGCTGTTTAAAAAGCCTGATTTTTCAATGACCATCAACGGTGTGCTAGCTGGTCTTGTTTCAATCACCGCAGGCTGTGACGTGATTGTTGGCGGCTCGGCAGTTATTACAGGTCTTATCGGTGGTTTGATCGTCGTTGGCAGCGTACTCATGTTCGACCGCTTGCGCATAGATGACCCTGTCGGCGCCATTTCGGTGCACGGTATTTGTGGTGTTTGGGGCACCTTGGCTGTCGGTATTTTTGGTGGCGCTAGTCTAGGTACACAGCTTATCGGTACACTCTCTTACAGCGCGGCTGCCTTTGTCGCGGGTTACGTCATATTTTTAATCCTAAAGCTCACAGTGGGTATACGCGTTACGCCCGAGGAGGAAATTACGGGTCTCGATATTGCTGAACATGGTATTGAAGGCTATGCACCCGAAGACGCTTTACGCAACCCCGTCGTTCTCAGTAGCGGCGCAGGCGATTAGAATAGGATTCCAGGAGACATTATGAAACTAATCACCGCAGTTATACGTCCTGGCAAACTTCCTCAGGTTAAAGAGGCGCTATTTAAAGCTGGTGTGCGCGGCATTACGATTTCCCGCGTTAGTGGTCACGGCGGCCAGGGGGGGATTGTCGAGCAGTACCGCGGCAGCCAGTTCGTTGTCGAGTTCCACGAAAAAGTGCAGCTCAGTATTGCCGTAAGCGAACCCTTTGTCGACAAAACGCTCGAGGCGATTGTGAGCGCCGCCCGCACCGGAGAGATTGGTGACGGCAAAATATTTGTGCAGCCTTTAGACCAGGTTGTGCGTATACGCACAGGTGAAAAAGATAATGAAGCGTTGACGCCGGTTGGCACTTGAATAAAACTTTTAGAATTTGGGACAGCGTGTAACGTGCTGTCCCTTTTTTGCTTTATTAGGGCTCGAGCCTGCCCTAGTCAAACAGCTACGACGAACTGAAATGCTTCCTCAGCGCACCTCAAGATCAAGAGTCGTGGATTTATAGACAAATTATCCAGGCTCGTGATTTGCTCTAGTCAGGGGTAATGTCGGTGGCTCGAGACTTAACAACAAATTTTCGCTGTTCCTCAGAAAATTATACATTGCCAAGTTTATTCTTACTAAAGGCGCGAAATATTCCTATTTTTGCTTAACGTATCAGTATTTTTATACGAATGGCAGTTGTAGCGTTGACACCTGTAACGTGCCCATGATACTTTCCTTGAGGATATTAGGTGCCCCACTGGCACTTGGGAGGTTTATTAGGATGCGTAGATTGGTTTCACTACTCGGACTTTTTTCATTGGGCACTGCGCTGGCCCAAGAGCAAGACCCAGCTACGATTGCGTGGCTACTTGTATCAACGTCATTCGTTTTCTTTATGGTGATTGGCTTAGCGTTTTTCTACGGCGGCTTAGTACGCCGTAAAAATGCCCTGAACACCATGATGATGAGCTTTATTTCGCTCGGTATTGTCGGCATTACCTGGGCAGTTGTGGGCTACAGTTTTGCCTATAGTGGTGACGGTTTGCTGATTGGCGACTTCGGCTACTTTATGCTCAACGGCGTTGGGCTCGAGGGTGAAACGATACCCACCATTCTCGACTTTGCTTTCCAGGGAACCTTTGCCATTATTACAGCAGCACTTATTTCGGGCGCGGTTGTCGAACGTATGCGTTTTTCTGCCTATATGCTTTTTATTACTATTTGGAGTATTTTTGTCTACGCGCCGATGGCGAAATGGGTCTGGGGCGGCGGCCTCTTTGAGAACTTAGCGGGCAACGCAGCCATCGACTTTGCAGGTGGCACGGTGGTTCACATCAATGCGGCTATATCAGCTGTGGTTTTAGCCCTTATCATCGGTAAACGCAAAGATTACGGTAGCAAAGCAATGCTGCCGCACCAGGTTCCTTTTACCCTGTTAGGCGCAGGTATTTTATGGTTCGGTTGGTTTGGCTTTAATGGCGGTAGCGCCTACGCCGCCGACAACCTGGCGGCGCTGGCGATGACGAATACACTCTTAGCACCAGCCGCTGCGATTGTCGTCTGGGCACTGCTCGACATGTTCCGCACAGGCCGCGTGACGGCGGTGGGTTTAGCGACAGCTGTGGTGGTGGGCCTCGTTGGTGTTACTCCCGCAGCAGGCGTTATCTCACCTATGTCAGCGATTATTATCGGCGCAATCGCTACTATTCCTAGTTACTTCTTTATTACCTGGCGCGGTAGCAGCTCGCTTGACGATTCGCTCGATGTTTTCGGTGCCCACGGTTTGGGCGGCATCACGGGTGCCCTGTTAACGGGCATTTTTGTAAGCAGCGCTTGGGGTGGCGATGTGAACGGCAGCGCATCGCAGCTGCTCACGCAGTTTTTAGCCATTCTTATTGCGATTGCTTATAGCGCCGTGGCGACCTTTCTTATTGCTAAGTTCGTCAGTTTATTTGTACCCCTCCGCGCTGACGACAGCCTCGAGGCGCAAGGGCTCGACATTCCCATGCACGGTGAAGAGGCGTATACCGACGGGGAGGGTGCCTTGCTTATTCCGGTCAGCTCGAGCCCCGCGGCTGCTAGGGTTGCAGGTCGGCCCGCAGGCGGTAAAGTATGAAGTTGATTACAGCTATCGTTCGCAAAGAGAAGCTCAACGACGTGCTCTCAGCCTTGTTTGAGAACAACATTCACGGAATTACCGTCACGAAAGTACAAGGGCACGGCGGCGAAACTGAAAAAGTCGAGACCTATAGGGGTTTGACCGTCAAGATGGAACTCTCTGAGAAGTTCCGTTTAGATATTGGTGTAACCGATTCATTTGTCGATAAAACCGTACAGACCCTTATTACTTCAGCGCGTACGGGTGAGGTCGGTGACGGCAAAATATTCGTCTTACCTGTTGAAAAGGTTTACCGCATTCGCACAGGTGAAGAGGACGCTGAGGCGGTGACCCCCGTTCTGGTAGGTGTTTAACGAAACCTCTCAGGTCAAACAAGTAGGGGCCAAACTGGGGATGGAGATTTCTGGTTTGGCCTCTTTTAAGCATGCTAATCTAAGGGCGTGAGGGCAAATCAATGCTACGACGACGGACCTAGCAGGTGAGTTACGCCACGCTGCTAGCGCTGTTAGCCGCTTTGGCCTTTGCCCTGCCCTTTATGGCTCGCTTAGCAGAGCGCCTTGGTTTAGCGCGCAGTCAAGGTATCTTTGTTACCTTAGCGCTCAGTCTTGTCGCTGCGACCTACGGCTGGCTCCGCTGGCGCTTGCGCTATGAGGATTCAGAGGTAGCTTTGATGAATGACCTCGAGCCAGGCGTCTTGCCCGAAGAACCCTATATCCCTGAGTTTTTCTTTCAAGACGGCGTTTTTCAAGGCGAGCGTCTTATCGCACAGGGTCACGACGACGCAGCACTTAAAATGTACGAAGCTTACCGCGCACTTTTAAAGCGGCAGGGTCAAGCAACAGACGAGGTCGATAAAATGATTGTACACTTGATGGGGCAGCAAGGAGGCTGAGCGTGCGGGCGTACAAAGGACAGGTTAAAGAAGGCAAAATAATTTTAGCTGAGGGAAGCAACCTGCCTGAAGGCGCCGTTGTGACGGTCACGATTGGCGAGGCCGAATATATCCGCGCCAGCTTGCGCTCGGCGCTGCGCCGCAACCGCCGCCGCCGCTCACGCCCAAGGATAGCCCCAGGTGCAGGTGTTCCCGCGCTGTAGTGACGTAAAGCTATGACGAAACTCGTTTTAGTGCCGACCCCCATAGGCAACTTAGGCGATATAACGTTGCGCGCCCTCGAGACCTTAAAGAACGCCGATGTCATTGCCGCCGAAGACACACGCCACAGCCGTAAACTGCTGAACCATTACCAAATTGATAAACCGCTTGTACGCCTGGATGCTCATACGATTCGTGAGCGGGCCAGCGCTGTGTTAGCAGCGCATACCCAGGTTGCCTTTATCACCGACGCTGGCACGCCTGGCATCAGCGACCCGGGTGAAGAACTCGTTGCCATAGCCCTTGCTAGAGGTGACGAGGTTGAAGTGTTACCTGGGGCCACGGCGTTTGTGCCGGCCCTTGTGCTCTCAGGTTTGCCCACTGCCCGCTTTACGTTTGAAGGCTTTTTACCGCGTAAAGGCTCGAGCCGTAAGGAGCGTTTGGAAGTTATTGCCGGGCGCGGCGCCGTGAGTATTTTGTATGAATCGCCCCGACGACTTGCTAAAACCTTGGAGCAGTTAGCAGAGTTTTGCGGTGAAACGCGCCAGGCGAGCGTAAGCCGCGAACTTTCCAAACGGTTCGAAACAACTTACCGCGGTACTTTAAGGTCACTCACCGAGACAGTTGGGAAAACCGAGCTAAAGGGCGAAATAGTCATCGTTATTGCTCCCAAAGACGCTCAGGCAACGGACGCTACTGACTTTGAGCAGCAAGCAGAGCGCCTCGCCTCAGAGGGGCTTAGTCGCCGCGACATTCGTAAGGCTCTAGAAATAGCCGGAGCGCCTAGAAACGTGGCTTATGAGCTTTCCCTAAAACGCACGCGTGACTAAGGCTGGCCTAAATAGCGTTTGCAAAAAGTATGGCAACGTTGCCATACTTTTTGAGCGTTAGCGGTTACCAACCGACATACTCAGGGTGTCGGAAGATTTGCTGCAAACGCTGTTAATATGCCATTTTTAGGACAAAGCGCTCATTTACCTCTGAGTGTAAAGAAGCTGAGTTCGGGTTGACAGTTGAAACGTAGCGGAGCAACGCTAAAACCGATACCTCGGTTGACGTAAAGTTTATTGCCAGCTTCACCGTAATTGTCGATAAACCCGTCAGCATGAACTTCGTCTTCACGCATGTAGGACATCCATGTCCACGACGGGGTAAAGGGTAAACGAAACTGTCCCCCGTGGGTGTGACCCGCTACTGCAAGTGGCGCCGTATTCGCTGGAAACGCCTTGAACGATTTTGGATGGTGCATAAGAGCAAGTCGAGCTGCGTTTCCAGGCACTTGTGCCAAGGCGGATTTGGGGTCAGACTCACCTGCTATATGTGAGCCAACCCCGACTATGTAAAGCGTCCCTTCCTCTGATGGTATGCTTGCTGCTTCGTTTTGAAGAACATTAATTTGTGCGTCCTCGAGCGACTCACGTAAGACCCTAGCAAGGTCCTCGTCTTCAGCGGCTTGACGCGTCGGCATTGCGTAATCGTGATTGCCGAGTACGGCGTAAGTAGGAATGTTTGCGTCTGTAAGCGGTTTCAACAGCTCTACAACTTCAGAAATAAGGCGCGTTTGCGACGCACTTGCGTGATAGACGAAGTCACCTGCAATCAGTACGGCCACGGGGCGCTCCGTTACGATTCTTTGCACCACACGTTTTATGGTCCGGGTATTATCCAACCACATGCCAACTTGTAAGTCCGCTATAACCGCAACGCGCTCGCCTGCTAAGCTTGGTGGCAAATAGGGGAGGGCGACATCGAATCTTTGCTCGTCAATGATATAGGGTTCAGCAAGACCCCAGACGATGAGCAGTACGCCTAAACCTAGCAGAACTGCAATACCTCTCTTAAGAAACGTCACGGTTAGATTCCCCCTTGGCTTTCGTAGCCTCGAGTATAGCCTCCAAAGGTAAAGAGATACTTAGTGGCTCGAGCGCGTTCTAAAGCCGCAGGATTACTGCTCCAAAATAGACCGTCATTAAGACACCTACTACATTCTCTGGTGCCTTTCTCAAAGTGAAAAAAGTTATATCACCCTGGACCCATAAAAACGATTTTTGGGACATTCCTAGTAACCTCGAGAAATTCCCCTTTCAATTTAGAAACATTTCAGGACACGTTTTCCAAAATCTGCATTTAAGAATTGTGCAGTTGGTGATATGTTATATCAACTACTCATATCCTAGACATCTATTTGTTATTATACCCCCTATGGGTATACTTGGCTTTTTAACACAACCTTGGCCCTGGTACGTAGCGGGTCCACTTATCGGACTGACCGTACCAGCGCTGCTACTTATTGGTAACAAGTCATTTGGGGTTTCATCAACGTTGCAACACGTCTGCGCTATTTTGCCAAATGGCCCCGAGTTTTTTCGCTATGACTGGCGCACAGTTGGCGGCTGGAATCTGGTTTTTGCGCTCGGGATTGTGCTGGGCGGCTTTTTAGCGGCGATTCCCTTTGGCAATCCTGAACCATTGCAAGTAGCGGCGCAAACGGCGGCTGACCTCGAGACCTTAGGTATAGAGACAAGCGGCGCCTACGTGCCGCAGTCGCTGTTCGGCTTAGCAAGCTTAGTGACGTTGCGCGGCTGGCTAGTTTTGCTGGGCGGCGGCTTTCTGGTGGGCTTCGGCGCACGCTATGCAGGCGGCTGCACCTCGGGTCACGCGATTAGCGGGCTGGCAAATTTGCAGCTCCCCTCACTCGTAGCGGTTATTGGCTTTTTCGTCGGCGGGCTTATCACCACGCACTTGCTTTTCCCTCTCATTTTCTAACTCAGGAGTCTTACTGTGGACGCAAATCCTTCTACACAAACGAACGTTCAAAGTGCTAATCGTACGCAAAGCCAAGCCCTTGCAGCGAACATGGCGTATTTGATAGCGGGTTCACTGTTCGGTTTCATCGCCATCCGGTCAGAAATTGTTTCCTGGTACCGCATTCAAGAAATGTTCCGCTTCCAGTCGTTTCACATGTACGGCATTATCGGTTCGGCGGTACTGGTGGCGGCGCTTAGCGTATGGCTTATCAAACGCTTTGAAGTCAAAAGCCTTGCGGGTGAACCTATTAGCCTAGCCCCCAAAGCGGCAACCTATACGCGTTACATAGTCGGCGGCACCCTATTTGGGCTCGGCTGGGCGCTGACAGGCGCGTGTCCTGGACCTATCTTTGCGCTTATCGGCGCGGGCTTTCCAGCCTTTTTCCTCGTACTTTTCGGCGCACTTATAGGTACGTATGTTTACGGGGTAAATCGCTCGAGCCTGCCTCATTAAAATTCTTTAGAAACAAAATTTTCTCTTCTAGCCTGATAATTTAGCTAGTGTTTTTCCCCAGTTCTTCTAAAGTAGGCGGCTCAAAAATGCTGAACCATTCTTTCATTTGTGCCGGTTCAATGAAGAATGTACCCGGTGGCAAATGAGCATTCCTCTTTGCGAGCCTCGCTAATAACTCATCATTAGGAACCTCGAGATAATAAAGCTTAAACCCTGCTCCTAAATCGGCTGCCCGCGAACGAAAGTCATCTCGCTCGACACGTGACCAGAAACCGAAGTCGAGGACGACATTTGTCCCTAAGCTAAGAACCCTCGCAGCAACTTGCCAGAGCATAGCTTCTATAGCTGAGTGTCGCTCGGTGTGCACGTCACCGTAATACCCATCATCGGCGGCATCTTGTCCAAATAGGCGGACGTGCCATTCGTCAGGGGTCAGTCTCAATGCGTGGTGCTCTTGTTCCAACGTTTTGGCGAACGTGGTTTTGCCGGAGCAGGGGAGACCGCAAACGAGGTGAAGAGTGGACATAGCCGTAATATAGCAGTCGTTTGGAACCTAAACTTATCATCACTCTTCCTCTAATATTTTGGGGGATGAGTCTGTACCACGGTCAGCGCGAGTTGTCTTTTATGTTGAGTTTTGCTAGAAGCAGATGCTGTTGCTAGCGTCAAATCTACCCTATCAACTTCTTCAAGAGCCTGAATTTTTCGCCTCGAGTACCTAAAAGTGTTTACTCGAGGCTTTTATTATTTGCCTCCTAAACTTAGCTCAAAGAATTATCTTCGGTGACAACGCTATTTTAGTGGTACAAAAAAATAATTGTTCCAAAAATTGCTATTTAAAGAATTATATTCTATAGTTAATATGTGTAGCAAAATATACGTCGAGAATAGAGGCTTTTTATGCTACAATCATCGGATAAGTTTGTTTTAGACGAGCAAGATATTCGTTTGCTCGAGGCGCTTCAGGAAAACGCTACGATGACTAACTTAGAACTTGCTGAGCATATCGGCATGTCGCCCTCGGCAACGCACACGCGGGTACGGCGGCTCGAAGAAGGAGGCTATATTGACAAACGTCTAACCGTACTCAACCGTGAGCGGCTTGGCTTCGACATGCTCTGTTTAATTCACGTGCGTTTACAAACGCACCAAATCGCGCAAATCGAAGATTTTTATAAAACCGTGCGCGAGTCGAGTCAGGTTTTAGAGTGCTACCACGTCACAGGTGAGTACGACTACGTTTTAAAAGTTGCCTTAAGAAACCGCGTGGAACTGCGCACTTTCGTTCTCGAGCAACTCACCCCCATCCCCTTTGTCGCAACAGTGCAGACGAGCATTGTTTTCGAGGAGGTCAAGTTTACGACAGCTTTACCTCTCTCTTAAAAACTTCTTAAGCAGCGTCCGCACCCTGAAAGGAAACCCGAATGATTGATATGCCTACAGGTACAGATGCTTACGTTCAAAAAGGCCAAGACCTCAGCGAACAACTTAGTGCTAAACGCGCCGACATGCGTTTAAGAAAGTTCGACACGATTGCCGTACACGGTATTTACGGCATGCAAGAAGCCCTGAATAACCACGGCAGTATTATCGAGCCAATTTTTACAAGTTCAGCTCAGCATTTTGAAAGCAGCGACCACTTAGAAACGGCGCTCGCCTACCAGATGCCCGCCTGGGGCTATACGCGTATTGGCAACCCGAGCACCCACTATTTAGAGCAAACCCTATCTCTTTTAGAGGGCTACGACTTTGCCGGAGAGGTTGACGCCGTTGCAACCAGTTCGGGCATGGCTGCTATTTTTATGGCGACGAATCCCTTTTTGATGCAGGAGGCTAAAAGCGAGTTGAACTTTGTCGCGTCGGGTAAATGCTACGGCGGCGCGTTTATGCTTTTTTCTGAGCGCTATGAAAAAGAAAAGGGTGTCGATGTTCGCTGGGTGCGCAACAATTTGAACCTAAGCGAGTGGGAAGCGTCTATTGACAAAAACACGCGCTTTATCTATACCGAAATGCCCAGTAACCCAGGGTTGGCTGTAACAGATATAAGCGCCCTTGCCGAACTCGCGCACAGCCACAACATCCCGCTGATTGTCGACAGCACGCTGGCGTCACCAGCGCTTATGCGGCCCCTAAGTTTTGGTGCGGATATCGTGATTCATTCCCTAAGCAAAGTGATGGGCGCTAGCGGTATGAGTATTGCGGGTGCGGTGTTGTCCAGGCGCAATATTATGTCTAAAACGGGACCTGACGAGTTAAGAGAAAACTTTGCACAGTACGTCAAACTGCTGCCCGCACGTGACTTCGGTCCTGCGCTCAGCCCCTTTAACGCCGTGATGATTCTTAATGACCTACGCAGTTTGCGTGGGCGCGTCGACCAGATGAGTCAGAGCACCATGCAGGTTGCCAAGGCGCTGACTGAGATGCCTGGGGTCGAAAGGGTTAACTATCCAGGTTTGACAAGTTTTGAAGGTCACGCTGTCGCTAAAAATTATATGCAGCTTGTCGACAGCACTGACAAACGCTACGGTCACATGCTCAGCTTTACGGTGAAAAATGGCGTAGAGGCTACCCGCGCCGCTTTTGATAAATTGCAGATGATTTGGCGGGCTACTGACTTAGGGCGCGTGAAAACTGTCGCGGTGGTTCCGGCTATATCGACCCACCAGCAGCAAGGTGAAGCGGGCCGCGCGGTTGCCGATGTACCGGCAAATTTAATTCGTCTGAGTGTGGGTTTAGAGCATCCCCAAGACGTAATTGATGATTTGAGTCAGGCGCTGGATAGCTAGCATTTAGCCCAAGGGGAAACCTCCTAAAACTTGAACTAAGCCCAAGAAGTGCGACTGAAGTTTTTTTCTCAGTCGCGCTTTTCTGATGTCAAAGAGGGGTGACGTCGTAAAAACGAGGCTCGAGACCCCTAAGCGGAATTTTTGTCTAGCCTCCAGAATCTTTTGCTTCAAAGCGCTATCTTGAACTGTAAGTTGTCATACATGCAGAAGGGGAGGCAGATAGATGGACCCGAAACCAAGACAAGTTCCAAGTGCGCCACCAAACGCGGAGGACGCGTCCCAGAAACCTGTTGCTGATATCGTTACGGACCAGGCCGCTGTTTTACAAGAAGAGGCCAAAGCCCAGTCCCGCGCGGCGCTGGACAAACTGCAAGCCGAAGCCGAAACAACCTTTGACAAAAGCCGCCGCGAAATTGCCGAGCAGATTAGCACGGTTTCCAGGGCCCTACGTGGTGGTGGTAAAGAGTTAAGAGAGCATCATTTAGCGTCGTTCGCGGTTTACCCAGAGCAGATGGCCGAGCGTGTCGAAGATGTCAGCGCTTACCTGCGCGAACGCGACAAGGACGCCATGCGCCGCGACTTTGAAAGCAGTTTAGAACGCGACCCCGTTTTGGTTTTAGGGGGCTTAGCTGCGTTAGGCGCCGCAGGCATGTGGTATCTAAAACGTCGTCAGCGCACCTTAGCCAAACCAAATAAGGCGCGTCCGACAGGATCATCTACCAATATAACCACACCTACCTCACAGAATAGGGGGCTGTAATGTCACAAGAAAGTCAGTCGTTAGGCGAACTTATCAGCAGAGTCACCGGGGAATTCAGTACCCTGGTGCGCGAAGAAGTCGCGCTTGCCAAAGCGGAAATTCAGCAAAGTGTATCGCGTTTGACCACCGACGCCATTATGGTGATTGTTGGCGGGGTTATTGCTTATACGGGGCTGCTCGCCCTGGTAGCCGCGGCCATTCTAGGACTAGCGCGCAACGTAGCACCGTGGCTATCGGCCTTACTCGTTGGCTTAGCTATCTTGTTAGCTGGGGTCTTTATGTTGCTGCGCGGTTTGCGCGATTTGCGCAATGTAGGCCCGGTGCCTGAACGGACCAAACAAACCTTACAAGAAGACGCGGCAATGGTGAAGGAGAAACTGTCATGAGCGACAAGCGTAGCCCTGAAGAAATTCAAGAAAGTATCGAAGAAACCCGTGAACAACTTGCCGAAGATTTGGACAAACTTGGCGAGAAGCTCAGCCCTGAAGGTCTAAAAGAGGAAGCGGCAAGTCAGCTCGAGAGCCTAACCGACGCGGCCATTGGCGCGGTCAGCCACGCAGCCTCATCGGTAACGGGACACGCCGAAACCCTGGGTGAAAATCTAACAGGTGATTTGCGCAATGAGCCTCTGCCTATGGCCTTACTCGGCGCGGCACTTGGTGTGGGTTGGCTTTTGGTACGTTCAGCTCAGCGGGACACGCGCCGCCACAGAGTTCCCCCATCACCTTATATTGCACCTGGCAGCGCCGAACTTGGCGTCACCGCGGACGTGCGCGAAACAACCCTGTTAGATAATGACGGACGTGCTGTCTACAGTTCGGACTATGACTCGGACTACGACTCGGACTACGACTCGGACTACGACAACGACTCCTTTGCCAAACAAAACGGTCTACTTATTGGTGCAGGTGCGGTTGCTGCTGGCGCTGTCTTGGGTTTGATGTTACCGACAGAAAAACTGGTATCGGGTTCGCAATCAGATAAATCTAAAAATAAATCTAAAGGCAACGGCTTTCACCTGCGCGAACGTGTACGCGTTAATAAAGGGGCCGATGAACTTTACGCCTTTTGGCGCAAACTCGAGAACCTCCCCCAAGTGATGAGTCACCTGGAAAGTGTCACGGAAGTGGGTGGCAAGCGTTCGCACTGGGTCGCAAATGGTCCGGTGGGTACGAGTGTTGAGTGGGACGCCGTCATTACTGATGACCGACCTGGCGAGAGTCTGGCGTGGCGCAGCGACCCGGACAGTCAAGTACCTAACGAAGGTGCGGTGGCGTTTCGGCGTCTGGGCGATAAGAGCACTGACATCATTGTTGCTTTGACCTATCACCCACCGGGTGGCGCACTGGGCGCAGCGGTGGCTAACTTGTTCGGCGCGTCGCCACAAAGTCAAATCAGTGACGACTTAGAAAATTTTAAAGAACGGGTCGAATCGGGTGCGCTGCTTTTAGGGGCAGCCTCATCTGCCTCGGACTAGGGATTTATGTTTGGGCTTTTAAAGCAAACGTTCCAAGAGTGGAATGAAGACAAAGCGCCGGTTCTCGCCGCGGCGATTGCTTACTACACGGTTTTCTCGCTCGCACCGTTGCTGATAATCGTCATCGCTGTGCTTTCGCTGTTTTTTGGGCAAGACGGGCAAGCGCAAGCACAGCTTGTCACGCAGCTCGAGGGCTTTTTCGGACCTGATTCCGGTGTCCCTCAAACGATTGTCGAATTGCTTGCGGAGCGTGAAAGTTCGGGTGGGAACCTCCTTGCCTCTTTTATCGGCTTTGTTATTTTGATCGTAGGGGCAACGGGTGTGTTTGCACAGTTGCAAAGCGCCCTTAATCAGATATGGAATGTTGAGGCCAAGCCGAAAGCGAACGGTATTTTGCAACTTTTGCGCGTACGTCTTTTGTCGTTGGGCATGGTGCTGGTAATCGGTTTTTTACTGCTCGTATCACTTGTGCTGAGCGCTCTGGTATCTGCACTCAGCGGGGCACTTGGCAACGCGCTTCCTGGTAGCGACTTTATTTGGCAGCTACTAAACTTTGTTATTTCGCTCGCTGTTATCAGCGCCGTTTTCGCTTTTATGTTCAAGTATTTGCCAGATATAGAAGTTGCCTGGCGCGACGTTATAGTGGGCGGCTTTGTCACCGGTCTACTTTTTGTCATTGGTAAGTCACTTATCGGACTTTACCTAGGCAGCAGCGGCGTGGCGTCATCGTACGGGGCGGCGGGGTCGCTGGGCAACGAGGGGGTGCCCGGGCAGGCATGGGTGAACCGCACGCATGGGTATGCGGCATGGATCACGCCCGACGAGCATCCGCTGAAGACCTATCTGAATGCCAAGCTGCGCGAGCGCCTCGCGTGGTACGGATCGGCCTACCCCAAGGATGACGACCTCGGCGGTCCCGTCCGCTACGAGACGGCGGGCTGGATCGAGGGGACGAACCCCGAGGGCGTCATCTCCAACTGGCAGCAGGATTTCTTCACCTCCGCGCTGGGCCAGTCCGCGCGGATGGGCTTTGCGGAAGCCGGGGGCGTGTTTGGGTATATGCGGCCCTACCTGC
>ENA-ORXM01003581-ORXM01003581.1-marine-metagenome-genome-assembly--contig:-NODE-3581-length-15173-cov-10.669846_pt1 | contig 15173 bp, 3 predicted proteins | sample MGYA00237867_ERZ511480 | MGnify/ENA primary metagenome ERZ511480 (study PRJEB26309, sample SAMN06266103) | marine metagenome | isolation source: Algal blade | place: United Kingdom:Sidmouth, United...
CCATAGTGGATGCCCTTAAGCAGTTTGATATTGATCCTGATAGTAATTGGGGAGGCGTATATCGTATTAAGAATTTCAGAGAAGAAACTAAGTGGCTGGTTTATACTTCCAAGACTTTTTTGAAAAATGCTGAAGGAAAAGCGACTAAGGCAGTATGCGTAGCCATAGATGCTAATGATATTTTCTGTACTCCTAAGACTCTGGAGCACTTTAAGGAGTACATAAATAGTGGAATATACAAGCAGGTATATGAAGGTCTAACTACTAGACAACTCTCAGTCTTGCGAGGACTGGTGCAGGGTGATAGTATCAAAGCTATATCTGAATCCATTGGTATTTCGTACCATACAGTAGTAGATCATAAAAAAGCCTTGTTTAAAAAATTAGACTGTAGAAACACTTTGGAACTAGTGCAGGCGGCTAGAGATAAAGGTCTTGTGAAGCCCCTAATACCCCTTTAGTAAGGGGTAAGTGAAGCAAAATTCTATTGTAAGCTTTGCAAAGCTTATCCCAGTTTGTTTGTTGAATATAAATCAATATAGAAAATGAAATCTAAAGATAATTCTTCATAAGAGCAGAGTGCTATAACAAAAGTTATATGCGATGAGACTACTCATATTCTAGTTTTGTCTTAGTTCCTAAATGATAATTTTATTTTTTTTAGAGTCTTGTCATGAGACTCCCCAATATATCTATGCCAATTCTAAATTTTCCACTATGAAAAGTATTGTTACTTTCTCAAATCTATCAGACCTTAATTTGAAATTTGCAGCCCGTAGAGGAGAGTATCTATTTGATTTGTCTAAGATTACTCTTTTCCTCTTGTTGTGTTTAAGTCCCAATTTTCAAACATTGGCTAACGATAGTATTTATTCTCTGGACAGCATTCCTGGATTTCAGGAGATGTATTCGTATGAGAATATTGAATTAATTGAGTATGATTTTGAAAAATTGTATAATTCGCCTACGGGGGTAGATACGCTCAGTTGGGGTAAAAAACAGTTTACCATATTATCAAAACTTGTTTTTCCCGACTCTGTGATTGTGGATTTTGATTTAAGGATACTCAGTTTTATTGACAACTCGATAACTGATACACTAGGCACTTTTAGAATTTATAGTACAACTGTTGGTGCCGAAGATAGCATTCCAGAATTATCAGCCGTTACGGTTTCAGGCGGGTATGCACATTTGAATTGTGATGGGAATTTCAGTGATTGGTTTGAAATTAAACAGTGCGGAATAGATTTTGTTGGGAGTCCTGATTCAAAATTTGGCAGGCTTCTCAAAAATGGAGATGGTGGTTTAGCATGGTCTGTAGGGATATTAGAGGGCCTAGGATATGATCATTTTGAGTTAAGTGGAGCACCAGACATTTACATCAAGGAGGAATTAGTAGGATTTGTACAAGCAGCTGATACGACAGGCATTATTACTGATTTCGAAATTATTTCATCATCTGAAGAATTGATTGATTTAGACTTTTCCCTATCTCCGAATCCAGTATCAGATTATTTAAGGCTTTCAATAAATAGTGGCAAGTTGACGATTGAGATTACCGATGCCACTGGAACAATACACTGTCAATCAGATTTTCGACAATTGATTGATGTATCAGAACTGGAGAGCGGTATTTATTTTATTCGTGTTATTGATCCAAATTATGTTAGATCAACTATAAAACGCTTCTATAAAATTTAATTCGATTTGAAACGAAGACGACTACTGCCTAATAAATAATTAAAATCTTCTAAGTAGATAATTATAAATTGACACCCCTTGAATAGGGGGTATGTGACGTAAAAGTCTATTCCTATTTTGTAAAGCAAACCATAAGTAAACTCTTAAAACCAATCTAACCATGCCATCTTATCTTACAAATTTAGTTTCAGTACAATCAATATTACTTATTGCGTTTTTTAATGTTCATTCCATTGGACAGAATAGAGCACCTTCTTTATATCTAAATTATCAGGACAATCATGAAGGTGATATAATTATAAATACCCTTAGAGTGGCAGACCCGTCACCGCTTTATACTTACTACTGTGGCTTGCTCTGGAATCCGGGATTAGATGCTGGTGGATATTGTGGGATGCAAGAACATCCCGACGGAAGGAATTTTATTTATTCTTTGTGGGATCCTATAAGTTCTAATGATGCAATTACTACAGAGTATGTGCATCCATCTACTGATATTACAAATTTTGGAGGCGAAGGTACTGGATTAAGGTCTCTTAATTTTGGAATTGGATGGGAAGTAATGCAATGGTATTCTTTAGTTTCAAGAACATGGTCTGTAGATAATGAATCAACACTATTTGGATTTTGGGTTTATGACGAAACTGAAAACACTTGGCATCATTTGGTAACAATGAAATACCCAGTGCCTAATTTGGAGTTTTCTACTGGTACAAGATCTTTTATAGAAGATTGGCTTGGAAATGGAAGTGAAGCAAGAACAATTCATCATAAAAATGGATGGAAAAGAAATTCATCTAATAATGAATGGTTTGCTTTTGAATCAAGTTCTTTTGACAGAGTATTCCCAGATGCAGGAACAGTGAATTTCATTGAAAAATATAACGGAGGAATAGTAAACGATGATTATTACTTTATGACAAGTGGAGGTAACACAGTACCTATTGATAACGAAGAAGGCACATTGTTATTCTTGGACAATAGCCTACCGGAACCTAATTATAGCGCAGGTCAGGTTATAGGGCTGCAAGTGAATAAAAACCTAGATGAAGTCGCATTGGATTGGGATGTTGACTCATCTCTGTCCCCTCAGTTTTCTTATCACATACGTATATATGACAATATTAATTTATCGGGAATTCCAATTATTGCAGTTGACAACACTACGCCTCACTTAAGGAGCCATTCAATAGATATAAGTGGGATACAAGACGATAAGAAATATTATGTCGAATTTTTTATTAAAGATCTATTTGATAATCAATCCCAGATTGTTGTAGACTCTTTTATTAAAGGACAACTGGGAAATGAAGTCGTATGTGAGGAGGCTACAATTTCTTGTGGTGAGACTTATAACAATTCGATCAATACTTCGGATGATGACATTTATTCATTCCATTGTGGGTTTGATTCTTATAATGATTGGGAAGATATTATAAGAGTGAATATTACTTCAGTTCCAGCGACCATAACTTTGACTGGAATGACTGCTGATTTGGATATGTTCCTATATGCAGATTGTACAACAGGTGAAGTTGACGGTATTGAGAATTGTATTGATCAAAGTAGAGGGGGAGGTGATGAACAATTTGATCCTATTACAACTACGGGAGTGTATTGGGTTATAATAGAGAGTTTTGGTGGGGCTACCTCGCCTTATACTTTGAGTGTGAATTGTGGGGGCAGTTTGGATTGCAGCAATGCGCGACCATTGAGTTGTGGACAGAGTGAATTATTCGGGACGTTCAATGAGCCTCGGGATGTTGATTCGTATTGCAATGGACAGAACACGACCTTGGATTTGGGGGAAGTGGTTTATGTTATAAGTACACCGATAGGGCCTGTCAGTTCTTATACGTTCAGTTTGACAGGAGTAAACCCTTCTACTGATCTTGACTTGTTTTTATTGGGATCATGTGATCCTGATGATTGCATAGCAGATTCTGATGGATCCAGTTCTGCTACCCCAGACTTGATCACAGTGGATTTAGGTCCAGGAGTTTACTATCTGGTTGTAGATACAGATGGTCAACAAGAGAGTAACTATACAATAACGATGAGTTGTGGCGGCAGTTTGGATTGCAGTAATGCGCGACCCTTGAGTTGCGGACAGAGTGAATTGTTCGGGACGTTCAATGAGCCTCGGGATGTTGATTCGTATTGTAATGGACAGAACACGACCTTGGATCTGGGGGAAGTGGTTTATGTGATAAGTACACCGATAGGACCAGTCAGTTCTTATACTTTCAATTTGACAGGAGTAAACCCTTCTACTGATCTTGACATGTTTTTATTGGGATCATGTGATCCTGATGATTGCATAGCAGATTCTGATGGATCCAGTTCTGCTACCCCAGACGTGATAACAGTGAATTTAGGTCCAGGAGTTTATTATCTGATTGTAGATACGGACGGTCAAGAAGAGAGTAACTATACAATAGCAATGAGTTGTGGTGGCGGGGATTGTGATGAAGAGATATTCTGCGGAGAGACTAAGACTTTAACCACAGCAGGATCAGGTAATGACATAGTGTCGAACAATTGTCGGCCTGGCACCTTTCAGGGAGATGATATGGTTGTGAAGTTCGAGCATTTTTCAGGAGTGGTGAACTGGGTCACGTTATGGAATACAAACAGGGATCTGGACATATTCTTGTTTTCAGATTGTCCATATACTACAAGTAATCCTACTTGTTTAGGTTGGTCTACTAACTCTGAGAGAACCTGTTCTTCAGGGAGTTTGAATTATGAGACGATAGTATTGGATGAGAACGATCCACCAGGTACTTATTACATATTGGTAGATGGTAAGACCAGTACGGATATCGGGACATTCAATCTTTCGTTGTCATGTGAAGGGTTGTTCTGTGATGATGATGATCCACTCGAATGCGGTCTGAATATCGGAGACACTTCAGATGATCCTAATCTGAGTTCCAACTATGTGGATTGTTATGACAACACCGGATGTTTCAATCCGGGCAACACTGATAACGATTTAGGTTTTCAGGGTGCATTCACAGGTGGAGAGGAAGTGAGGCCGTTCACAGCACTTGAGACAGGGACATACACCTTCACGATGCAACCCACAGGCAGTGACAATGATGATCTAGAATTGTTTTTGATACAAGAATGCTGTGAGACGATGATGACTCCAACAGGGGCAATAGTTCTGGTGGATGCTGAAGCATGTTATGGAGACAGTAATTGTGAACAGGGGTCGACCAACGGAGCAGGCGCTTCAGAGACGATCAGTTTTTTTATGAATGCAGGTGAGACGATATACTTGGTGGTGGATGGATTTCTGGGGGATGAGGGGCCTTACACGTTGACGGTTGATTGTGGAGGAGGCTTCTGCAATCTTTTCCCACCCAGTTCCGAAAATGATTTTATCTTGACCCTTGACAATCCTGATAATTTCGAAGTACGTTCCGTAACATTGGATTATCCATTCAGTGCGATGGACACTGGTGATTTTACTTTTCAGGATTCAATTGCCACCAATAGTCTTACTGATTTTGAATATTTCTGTCCTGAACCTGGTTGCTATTATGTCTGTGTCTGGTATTTTGATGCAGCTAATAATTTTACTTCATGTTGTTTTAAATATTGTGTGGAAGCTCCGCGCTACGATTGTGCTTATCCACAACTGGAATTCAGTTCTGAAAATACTGTTCAGCAAACAGAAACATACCGCATACTTTGCTTCGATCCTGGTAATCAAGCCACGATTAATGCCATAGTAGCTGACAGTACTAGAGTATTAATCGATGATATAGAAATAAATCCCAATGGAGATGGGGAATATTTTTATGAGTTTCCATACGGATCATATACAGTATGTTGTTGGACTTATGATGCATTATGTGATACCTGGAATATCTGTTGTAAAGATGTCTGCATTCCTTATATTCCAGAAGCTGATAAATGTGATGAGAATTTTGATGTCATACACGAAATTGATCCTAATGATCCTAGACATTATACGATAACAGTACCTCAGCTCGGGGGCAATACTTGTGATATAGAATCCATTTCACCACCCGCTTCTATTACTTCCTTGGGTAATTGTCAATTTGATGTCCAGTTTCCAGCAGATGGTGTTTATAAGATCTGTTATTATTATGCAGATAATTTGGGCTATTGCTGTGAGTATATCTGCATAGATCAGGCAGCTTTGACTTGTGAATCGTCTTTTGATTTTGGATTATTTTATCCAAATCAATTAGTACTTCAGTGTAATGAAGAAGAAAATTTCAGAAAATGGACTGTAACTAAATGTACGGTCTGCCATGGATTTGATCTGGACGATGTGACTTGTTATTATAATCCAAATGTGGAATTGGAAATGGAAGCAGGCTTTACGTATCTCATCAGGAAAACACGAAAAGAGTGTTGTGAAGAGGGAGATTGCGGAGAGTGTATTGATTATGAAGGATTCAATTGTAGTCGATATCAACCCCATTATATTTCTGAAGCAAGTTCAACTAACATTAGTTACGAATTCAATTTTACTTCTACTGAAGACTTGACTCTGGAATACTACACAATATTTGACGAAGACGGTGATGAGTTAATAAGTAATACTACAGTGTCTAATGATATTGTCGTAGATTTTTCAGCGCTTCCTGGATTTGTTCCGGATAGGACTTATGTGATCTGTTATGCTTTCCGAGATGCGATTACAGGTTGTCTTAGAATTTGTTATGAGAAATATAGAATTTACAACCCTTTTACTTGTTCATATATCCAGCCCAATTTCCTCGGAAATCCTGACAATCAATCCACGAGCTATGGCTTTGAACTGAGTTCTGCAGCTGCAGGCCTGCAAGTGAAAGGATGGACTATATATGATGATAACGGCGCAGTTGTACAAGGTGGTTTTGGTCAAGATCAAAATATCTCTTGGGCTTCACCCGATGGTGGTATTTATTGGATATGCGTCTATCTATACGATCCAGTCTTCGATTGTTATCAAGTCTGTTACTATAAGTTCAATACCTGGTATCCCTATAATTGTGGGTATGTGAATGCAACTTTCAATGGCAATCCAAATCAGAATAGTTATCAGTTTTCGCTCTCTGATGAAGGTCAACAACAAGGACTTGAAGTGATCGAATGGACGATGCTGGAAGAAGATGGGCAGACAGTAATCCAGTCTAGTTCCAATCCTATTAATCAAGTCTTTACACCAGGAGTGACAAGAGTGATATGCGCGCTGATATATGATCCGTTTACAGGGTGCTACTCTATTTGTTATTATAAGATACGACTGGATAATCCTTGGGACGCTTGTAATGCTTTCAGTCCATCTTATGATGAGGATACAGGTCAATTGAGCATAAATGCCAATGGAGCTTTTCAAAATTCTTATGCCATCGTAGAAGGCGTCGGATATACAGAATTAACACTTGTTGACATTCCACTACCTACTACTGACAGTATAGAAGTTTGTTATTATTATTTCGATGGATTCTGCTGGAGGGTCTGTTGTAAGGAAGTATGTGTTAGGAATTGTGATCCCATCCCACCTTGTCCAGATAGTAATACTATAGGCTGTGATGATTTAGAAGATTATAGTACAGGCCTTGGCGTTTCTGGACAATCGTCTTCATGGGCTGCGGGTTTTACAGGAACTGATTGTCTGGTCCAGACGGATATGAATGGCAATCAATACATTGAGGTTGGTGTTGATCAGAATTTCAATGCTTGCTCATCTGTCTTCACTTTGCCAGCTGATGGCAATGTGGATGAAGTGAAGCTTACGATGGACTTGTTTCTTCCGGGAATACCAATTGACAACTACAATGGGCTAGCTATTGAAGTATCAGATAACTCTGGGAATTTGTTCCAGATTAACTTTCAGCCAGGTACTTTTGCACAAGATCCACAGATAATCAATTTCGGTATTCAAGGAGATATGGTGCCTTTGAATTGGCTTATAGGTGATTGGTTTGATCTCGACATTGTCTTGAATAAGTCAGCTAGTACCCTTGTAGTTTCAATAAGAGGTCAAGCGATATATTCTACCTCGACGCTAATGACTGCTCTTTCAAGTATTGAATTAAATGGAAACCTTTCTCAAAATGCAGGTGTCGATAATATCTGCTTGGAGAGTTGTGGTGGAATGAATCCAGTGCCACCATCCCCACCTGCCGATGGTCCTTGTCAAGATTTTGTGGGAGATGCTTGTGAAGATTTTCAGGGATATACTCCTACGGGTACTTGTAATCTTGTAGAGCTAGGCGGCGATAACGTTTTAGAGGTGACCACATTTGGGCCTAACCTTGAAAATTGTGAGGAGACGTTTGTGCTCTCACCACCGGCAGGTGCTGAATCAATAATGAGTTTTGACATCTACGTACAAGAAGGCGCTATTATGGTAGGGGTTACAGAAGACGGAGTTATAATGGAATTGTCATTTCAGCCTGGAGGTTCAGTGAATTTAACCTATGATGGAGATACCTCTGTAGCTGTTCCAATCTACTCGACTAATACATGGATTAACGTTGTTTTAGAGTTTGATGAAACCAACGGAATGATCTCTGGAACTATCGATGGAGTAATGTTTTTTAGACAATCAGTTCCTGTGAGTCATCTTACAAGTTGGAATTTTTATGGAGGATTATCGACTGCACCGAATGCTTATTATGTTGATAATTTCTGTTATGGCTATTGTGGAGGCGTCAATCCACCTGAGTGTTATACTGACTGCTGTCCATCTGGTACTGATCTAAGTTGGTTAGATAACATAATTATAAGCTTGGATCAAGATTGTAGTGATCCTAACCTGTTAGCAGGTTCCGTTTATGTGGATGAATGGAATGGTCAGTGCAGTTATGTGGTATGGAGTACAATACCAGTTATGCTATTTGCAAACGAACTTACCTATTATGACTGCGATGGGAATGTGTTAAATGTCTTTACGACCAATGTTGCTTCTGATATAGCAGACCTTATTGGAAATATGGATCTGGTATGGAATTGTATTAATAGAAATATTCCTGAATGTCCACCTGTGCCAATGAATCCATGTCCAGACTTCGTAGGCGCACTATGTGAAGATTTTAGTAATTATACGCCTACGGGTACCTGTCAGGTAGTGAGTATAGGAGGTGATAATGTTCTGGAGGTGACCACCTTCGGACCCAACCAAGAGAATTGCGAAGAGACGACAACACTCTCACCACCTCAAGGCGTAGAGTCGATATTGAGTTTTGATATCTACGTACAGGAAGGCGCGATCATGGAAGGTGTTACAGAAGACGGAGTTATAATGGAGTTGGCATTTCAGCCAGGTGGTCCTGTGAATTTAACTTATGATGGAGATACCTCTGTAGCTGTTCCAATCTACTCGACTAAAACATGGATTAATGTTGTTTTAGAGTTTGATGAAACCAGTGGAATGATCACTGGGACTATCGATGGCGTAATGTTTTTTAGACAAGCAGTTACTGTGACTCATATAACTAGTTGGAGTTTCTACGGAGGCTTGTCTACAGCACCGAATGCTTATTATGTGGATAATTTCTGTTATGGCTATTGTGAAGAATGTCTTCCACCGGTAGCTGGTGGTCCGTACGATTATGATTGCGACTTGCTGGAGATTTCAACTATTACTCCAGATTTGAATAACATTACCTTCTCAGTTGGGAATATTATGACTCAACGAATTGAGATCATTGATTCTTTGACAGGAAATGTCTTAGCTGATGAGATGATTGTTCCTAACTCTAGTTACGGCACAGATGACTTTGAGCCAGGAAGAACTTATATCGTTTGTCTCTACTATTTTGATGCAGATGGATGTTTGAGAAGATGTTGTAAGAAAATTTATATTCCAGAAGAATGCAGTTTGTTTTCACCTTATTTCTCTGGAGATGAAAACAATTTGGATTTCATTATGAGTCCAAATTTAGAGGACACGAATTTGATAGTGGATTCATGGTGGTATGATGGTCAGGACATAAGTGATGATAATGAAGCAATGATCTCTTTCCCAATACCAGGCAATTATTGGGTCTGTTGTCTTTTATATGATCCGATTACAATGTGTTATACGCTTTGTTGTAGAGAGTTGTGTATTGACAATCCATTGGATTGCGATGCCATTCAAGTTGATTACGATATTGTGGAGCAAGAGTACATACTCACTGCTGAAGGTGTTCAAGAAGTTTTGTCTTGGAATATTGATATTCCTACAAATATTCCGGACAATGGATTTATTGGTTCTGACAATCCACAAAGATTTAATCCTCAAGATTTTAATATAGCTGCTGGCCAAGCGATCACGATTAGTGTCCGATACTTGGATGCTGATGGTTGCCTGAAAATATGTTGTAAAGAATTATGTCCTCCTGTAGATCCTACAGAGGTCTGTGATTTCATTACGCCAGTTTATTTGGGGCAAGATTTAAATTTCAACTTTACTGCTGAAGGAACAACCGGTATCAGTGAATTGGAGTGGCGACTTCACATTCCTGGCGGAAATGAAACTATTGACATAGGTTCTGGATTCACTTCTGAGGACTTGGACTTTGATGCCCTGATACAGATGCATCCTTCATTAATGCTAGATAAGGTTTGTATCAGCCTCAGTTACAAGGACGATGTATCAGGTTGCTACAAGATATGTTGCAAGTGTTTCTGTATTGCGGATTCACCTCTGCTTTGTGATGATATAATTACAAATTATATTTTCGATGAGCTCAATCCATTCACTTATGAATTTGAGCTAGATGTCCAGAATGCTGAACAGATAGAATGGACTTTGGATAATCTAAACATAGCTCTTGGTACAGACCCTAATGTAATTGTGAATTTCGAGGATTTTGGTTTTGGAGCTGGAGATCAGGTGTTTGTTACAGTTAGATATTATGACAGCGATACTGAGTGTTTCAGAGTCTGTTGTAAAGCCATCTGTTTAGAATCTCCGACAATGTCTTGCAACCTTATTTCAGTAGATGGTCCTGTTAATGGAATTTTTGATCTGAGTTTCGCAGGTAATACGACTAGCGTGAGTTGGTTTGTTGAGAACAGCTTGCAGACTGGAAATGGTGAGAATTTCACTTTGGATGCTAACCAATTAGCAGATTCAGTAGTACGTGTATGTGTTACTTATTTGGATACTCAAGGATGTTTAAGAATTTGTTGTACTGAAATAGATACGGATCTGATGCCGCTTTCTACCTCCGTTACATCTGACACTATTTGCATCACTGATTCAAATGGAATGCTAGAAGTCATCATTTCTGGAGGTACACCGCCTTATGAAATTGTATGGAACACGGGAGATACAAATGTAAACCTTCTTACTGGATTGGGAGTCGGTTCTTATATGGTCACAGTCACCGATGCAGATCAGAATATGCAGGTGGAAACAACATCCATCTCAGCATTTTTGGAACCGGAAGTTACAATAGAAACATCACCAGCGGATTGTATTTCAGCTAGTGGAACGGCTATGGTAAGTGTAGAGAATGGTGTCGAGATTGATACATATACTTGGTTGCCAATCAATCAGACGACTCAAGTTAATTCTATTGATGGTTTGGAGCCAGGCGATTATAGCGTAATACTTGATTACTCAGACGGTTGTATGTTGACTGTTGATTTTGAAGTGGTTGCAGAGGGCGAATTGGAATTTGACCTGGGAGATGATTTGGTCATTTGTGATGATACAAATAGAACTCTCGCTTATATTCCTAATGGATCCGAGGAAATTATTGAGTGGAGTAGAGATGGTCAGGTATTAGTTAGTAATTCAAATTTTGTGGAAGCTGATATCTCTGGACAATACGAATTGTATGTATTGGATGAGGATGGTTGTGAAGGGCGCGATACAGTTATGGTCGATTATTTTGATGCCTTAGTATGTAGACCAATAAGATTTACAGTAGATCCGAGCAACTCATCTGATATTGTGTTTACTCAAGATATTACTAATGGTGTATTATACGAGTGGGATTTTGGGGACGGAGAAACACTGGAGACTAATTCTGAGGAGGTCACATACTCGTATGGTTCTTCAGGATCATTTACTGCTTGTCTGACCGTAACTGATGCTTGCGGAGAGATGTGTACACAATGTGTAACGTTGAGTACAGATTCTGATGAACTGGCGTTGGATGCTATAGTCATTGATGGTGGATGTGGCGCTAATCCTGAATTTGGCTCCATTGAATTATTATTATCGGGTGGTGCTCCACCTTATCAGATTAATTGGGATACAGGTCAACAGAACCTCTTTGTGATTTCAAATTTGGAAGCTGGTACTTATACTGTAACCATTACTGATTCAAATAATGTATCAGTAGTTGAAACATTTGATGTTCAGGTATTCCTACCAATAATATGCAGACCTATTATCTTTGACGTAGATCAATCGAATAGCAATATTTTCATATTCAATCAGGATATTGAGAATGGCATTTCTTATGAGTGGGATTTTGGTGATGGTACCACCGAAATCAATGACTCCAGTCAAGTTGAACATGAGTTTGCTTCTGCCGGAATTTATACAGCTTGTCTTACCGTTACTAATGAATGTGATGAAAGGTGTACACAATGTGTCACTCTAGGCAGTACAATTCCTGCCTTGGATGCTGTTGTAACGGATGGTGGGTGTGATGTTCCACTAGGGTCCATAGAATTGCTTATTTCAGGTATGACTCAACCAGTTGTTATTGTTTGGGACAATGGAGCTTCTACGGATTTTATTGAAGGACTAGAGACTGGCAGTTATAATGTAACACTGACAGATGCCAATAATATTGAACTTACCGGTTCGTATGACATAACAGTATTTGAATCAATAATCTGCAGACCAATCAGTTTTGAGATAGATTCAACTGTTTCCAATGGTATCATTTTCAATCAAGATGTTGAGAATGGCCAAGAATATACATGGGATTTTGGGGATGGTACATTATTAATAAGTAATGATTCAAATGTCGCTCATACTTATCCCGATCAAGCAGGTTTGTATACAGCCTGTCTCTCAGTTACTGATAATTGTGATAATGTCTCTTGCATACAATGCGTCTCTATCGGAATAGGTGCATTAAACGTGACAGCTACACAAGTCGACCCTATTTGTGATGAACTAGGTTCATTGGATTTATTGATAACTGGAGGGACTGGTCCTTATGAGATATTGTGGGACGATGGGTTTGCTGAGTTGACCAAAACAGATCTTGATGAAGGAATTTATACGGTTACAGTTACAGACCAAATCGATGGTAGCACTTCACAAGCTACCTTTCAATTGATTTCTGCCGCAGATAATTTAATCACTCAGGGAGATACTTTGATTAATGCTGAATTTGAAGATGTATTAGAATTAAGTGTATTGGGAGCCTTTTCTACCCAATGGACCTCAGATGATTTTATTTTGAGTTGCGAAACTTGTTTGACAACTTCCTTCGAAGTAACATCTCCAGGAACTGTATCTGCAACAGCAGTTGATTCCAATGGATGTTTCACTGAAATCATATTCACGATCAATATAACAACAGGACCCCTGTTTGGTCCGAATATGATTACACCTAATCAGGACGGATATAATGATGCTTTGGAGTTTGTGGGAATAGAAAATTTCCCTAATAACAAACTGACAATTTTTAATCGGTGGGGAGAAGTATTATTGGAACAAGACAATTACGTGAATGAATGGACAGGCCAGAAGCAGAATAAGGATCTTCCTGATGGTGTATACTATTACATACTTGAGTATGGAATCGAAAACAATAATGAATTTATTTTGAAAAGAGATCTCTTGATCATAAGAGAGAGATGATTTTTTAAAACTAAAATAACAAGACCATGAAAGTGTATTTTCAATTTATATGTGCTCTCTTCTTATTGTCATCAGTAAGTTCTATTGCGCAACAAAACGATGACATTAAGTTTAATTATGATAATTTATTTTTGAGAAATCCTGCGGCCACTTCAGGGCTATATGAAATGGTAGGTAGTGTAAATTATATCAAACAATTTTCAGGAATAGAAAGAGCCCCTACAACTATGTTTGCTGCTTTTCAGTATCCTATTCCTTATCAGGAACTATCTTTAGGGTTAGGTATAATGAATGAGTCAGCTGGGTTGTTGTCTAACAATAGTGTCAATCTGACGGCTTCCTATAAGTTAAGGTCTGTTTTGACTAATAAGGATTATTTAGCGATGGGCTTGACCTTCAGATTGTCGCAGCTGTCTGTTTCAGGACTGGATATTGAAGTGGTTAATTCTGCTGATCCATTCTCTGTAATAGGAAATGAAGATGCTATTGGATTCAATGTAGGTTATGGCGTTTTCTATAGTAATAGGCGCTATCGAGACCTAAATGATATGAATGTATTAATACAAGTGGGACTATCGTCTATCAAGGCCCTTCCTCAGAATTTAAACTTTCAATCCATCTCTATTGACGAGGTTTCTTTCTATCAAGGGATTATAAATTTGATACAACCCTTATCAAAGGATGGTTCGAGAATTCAATCACTATTTGAAATATTTTATGAAAGGAGCAATCTAATTAATTTGAGTCTTTCTGGACAATACATTCACAGGGATGCATTTATTATTGGGTTGTCTGCTGATATGAATTATGATTTAGGTTTTAATGCTGGAGTGCAATTCAGTCCATCTTTTACTGATGGGTATTATAGAATAGTGGGTTATGCTGTTATACCTATGGGCTTGATAGATAATTCTGTTAATTCTGGATTTGGAGTTAATGTAACTTATGGATTTGATACCAGCTATCGACAATAGGTAAGTCGTTATATTGTTTTTTTGTGCCAGTCCTTTGGCTTTGGAACTCAAGACATGAAAGTTCAATGTACTAAAGAAACTGGCTTAAATTAATGGTCTCTACAGTGAAGCCTCATTTCTTGAAGCTGTGATTAAGTATCAGGAACAAAATGGAATGAGAATAGGCGTCGTGGATTTGAATTTGATAGAAAGTTTAGGCTTACGTAAAAAATGAAAAATGTTAGAAGTAAAAATAACTAAAGGACCTTGCACTTTAGCAAGGTCCTTTTAGTATTGCTGATCAATTCCTATCTTGACTTACATCTTTTATTCTTGTAAGTGGTTTTAATTGTACCTGCACAATGCTTCCGCAGAATCCCCCCGTGCAGCTGAAAACACGAGGGTCCAAGACATTAAGACATTAATACATTCTCCATCCAGGGTAGTAGATAGTAATTTTGGATTACTTCAATTGGACTTGGGTAAAGCAAGAAGCGAAATCCTCGAATGTCTCGACAATTCTAAGCGGAGAAGTAAAATTTATTTAGAAATTAAATTACCGAATAGGGCATCTTGGCTGCACGGAAGATTTGTTATTTGCTTGAAAGAAAGCAAATGAAAATAACGAAAATGTTTGAAGGTTTAAGCATATATGACTTTCAGAGCCAATTCTCTGAGGATGAATTATGTACGGATTTACTGGTTTTTTTGAAATGGGGGGA
>ENA-ORXM01003582-ORXM01003582.1-marine-metagenome-genome-assembly--contig:-NODE-3582-length-15173-cov-3.419979_pt1 | contig 15173 bp, 11 predicted proteins | sample MGYA00237867_ERZ511480 | MGnify/ENA primary metagenome ERZ511480 (study PRJEB26309, sample SAMN06266103) | marine metagenome | isolation source: Algal blade | place: United Kingdom:Sidmouth, United...
TGTTTTATCGCTCTTTTCTTTGCCAATTTTTGTTCGAGGGCTTGTATCAAATCATCTGTATCACTTAATACTTGGGCGATGGCTTTTTGTTCTGGAAGTGGGGGAAGTGGGATTTTATATTTAGAAAATGATATACCTGTTAACTGAGGTATTCCTCCACTCTCTAAAAATATACTTATTTTATTATTGACGTAATAAGTGAGAAATTTTGCATTATCTTTTTCAGGTTTTAGAACTAATAACCTACCTATTGCTCCAAATTTAGCTTTCCTATAAAAAGCAGTACCTAAACCGACTCCTCTGCCTACAACAGTAAAACCTTCAAAATTATATTCTGGATTCTTATAGTACCCATATAAACCATAATTTGAAACTGTGTTAGAAAATACAGGATAAATGTATTCATTAGTTTTGAATATTGAAAAATTCTTTTCTAATAAGTCACGACCAACATGAATATCACAAATGTTACCAAAATATTTTACCTCCCAATCCACAGGAATCACACCAATTTCAGTTTGTTTATAGCCTTGTTTGATTTTTTTCATTGATAATTTTGATTTTACATTTATCGTTTTTAAAACGTTGAGACCATGCAAAATAGCCCCGATAGAAGCGGAAATAGTAGTTTTTGTGGTTTGTGTAGTTTATGTTGTTTTTGTCGTTGCGGTTCTTTTCTTGTACAAAGGTTCTAAAAACTACTATTGTAGCGGATAGCGGGCCTTTCCGTCACGACGAAGCACCTACCTTTCGCTCCTAAAAAAACAAGTCTTATAATTGAACGCTAAAGCCCATTTTTTGGAGGTGGGCATTTACTTTACTTTCCAAATTTGTTACCTTTTTATCAATAAGGGGCAACGGCATTTCATAGCGTTCCGCCAATTCTTTGATGCGATTGGTCAGGTGTTGGCTAATGTGGTTTATTTCCTCTTTTATGCTCGTTTCTACGGTGTGCATCCATTTATCATCTACCACCAATGTCTTTACTTCCGATCCTGTGAGCGTTGGATATTTTGCATAGAGTTTGTCATCCAAATCCTTTTCTGCTGCTTTAATCTTTTTGTTGGTAGCCGTTTGTTGATTGAGTAAAGCGATGTATTGTTTGAGTGCCTTTAGTTCCTCCACCACATCCGTTTCCCCTTTTAGCTCCTTTATTCTTGCATTGACATTGGCTTTATTGACCTTCTCCATGTCCGCAAAAAAGCCATCTTCTCCACTATGTTCTTCCTCTAATTCAGTAATTTCACTCGCAGTCGTTTCTTTCTCCGCCTGTAAAGCATCAAGAGCCGTAGCTTCCTCTTGAAAAAAGCGATTGATGACCAACGCTTTAGGCACAAGGTCACACGTCCACCCCTTGTCCACCTTCTTTTTAGATTTCCCTTTACTCTCTACAATGATGCGGTAGGTCTCCGCTATCCAACCATCTTGACTCACCAAATAGCAATCATCTTGCATCACCTCGCTCCAGTAAGACATCAAGTGTTGATACATATCGTATTTATCAATCAACGCCTTATCATCATATTGTTGCAACAGCTTTTCCGACAGCGAATGTATCAATTCCTTTGGATAAAAGTCCGTAGTTAAAGCCTTGAGCGTTTTGGTACTTTTCTTTTTCCAAGCAGCAAAAAGCGCATCCATTTCCGTACTAAAATCCACAAATTCGGGATGCTCAAAAATAGCGTTTTTGATATTTTCTTTCTTGACTTTTAAATCCGAATACCCCTTTCTATCTCCTTTTTTAAACAACGTCTTTTTAAGATTGGGATAAACCTCCCAAAACGCTTGTAACGCCTTTATATCCATATTTGGAATGCCACCCAATAAATGTGCCTCAATGTCCTGTACATCCTCCGTCTCTTGGCTTTCGATGTATCGAGGAATATTGAGGTTAAAATCATTGGCTTCAATCTCCACCGTAGACACCATTTTGCTATAGCCAGGAATCTGTTCTTGATGGTTAAAGACATCCGCAATTTTATGAATATCTTGTGCTCTCAAACGATTTTTATTGCCATCCTTTACAAAGTCCTTCCCTGCATCAATCATAAAAATCCCCTTCCGATTTTGAGCATTTTCCTTATCAATCAAAATAATAGCCGCAGGAATGCCCGTTCCATAAAACAAATTGGCAGGCAAACCAATAATACCTTTGATGTAGCCCCTACGAATCAGATTTTGCCGAATCACCGCCTCCGCATTCCCTCGAAACAAAACCCCATGCGGTAAAATAATCGCCCCTTTTCCATGTCGTTTAAGCGAGCGCACAATGTGCAGTAAAAACGCATAATCCCCATTCTTTGCAGGAGGCGTACCATAATCTTGAAAACGATTGTAAGGATTATCTTCAGGCAAGCTCAATCCATTGCTCCACCGCTTGTCACTAAAAGGCGGATTAGCCACCACATAATCAAAGGTTTTTAAGTTATCATCATCGTCTTTAAACAAGGGATTCGCCAGCGTATTGCCTTGCTTTATTTCCGCAGAAGGATAATTGTGCAAAATCATATTCATCCGAGCAAGCCCCGAAGTTGCCGCATCTTTTTCTTGTCCATACAAATCGACCTTGCATTTTGCAACATCGCTGATTTTTAACAACAAAGACCCCGACCCACAAGTAGGATCATAGACGATAGGTTTCTTATTTACAGCTTCTTTATCAATGCCGATTATCTTAGCCATCACCCGACTCACTTCGGCAGGTGTATAAAATTGCCCCTTGCTTTTACCGCTTTCCGTCGCAAAATGCCGCATAAGGTACTCATAGGCATCCCCCAAAATATCATCCCCTTCCGCCTTGTTCTTACTAAAGTCCAGACTTGGATTCTCAAAAATGGCAATAAGGTTGGTTAGTCGATCCACCATTTCCTTACCACTTCCCAACTTAGTTGCATCATTAAAATCAGGCATATCCGCCAACTTATTGGCTTCCACAATCGGTCCAATAATGTTTTTATTGATTTGATCCCCAATATCCGAAGTTCCTTTCAATGCCACCATATCCTTAAAACTCGCCCCGTCAGGTATCGTAATAGGCGCATAAGGTTGTCCAGCCCATTTGTCGCTAATGTATTTAAGAAAAAGCATCACCAACACATAATCCTTGTATTGGCTTGCGTCCATTCCCCCTCGTAATTCATCACAACTTGCCCACAAGGAGCTATATAATTCCGATTTTTTTATTGCCATTGTCTTTTTACTGATTTTTGAAGTATTCTTTACAATTTTCAAAGGTAAGTAATTAAAACCTGATGACAAATAAGCAACAATCAAATATAACTATCTGCTATTACTACTATATACATGTATCTCTGTAAGACAAAAGAAGCAAAGGAAAACCACATCGTGGATAGTAAGGTGAGTTAAAATCAATAATTCAGTAAAAATTTTGAAGTAAGTAATTTATATAAAGTGTAAGTAGTTGATAGTCAATTGTTTGTCGTCTGAAAAATTGAAAATAAATTCTTTGTAAGGTATTGATAATCAGTTGGTTATGAAAAGTGGGCAAAGTGTTGGAAGTAACACATCTGCTTATCAACTCCCTCACGGTACAACAGCAGTACAACAATAGTACAACATTTTGAACAAACATCAGAAACTAACAGAAAATAAAAAAGTAATAAATAGTTGATAGTCAATAAAATATAAATTGAAAGAAACTAAAAATATACCAAAAACAACCAATTTATCCTGCTTTGGGAGCAGGGGGTCGCAGGTTCGAATCCTGCTACCCCGACTTAAAAGAGAGTTATGATTCTAATGTCATAGCTCTTTTTTTGTTGACTAAGGTGAAGGAATACGGTAATGGTCGGTTATCATCTCCCGATTTCATAATGAATAGGATCGTAGGTTCGACTTCTGCTAACCTGACCTACAAAAGAGTTATGATTCTATTGTCATACATTGTTGACCAGTACTGTTTTTGCTTGCGGTTCATATCGCTTTTAAGAGAAGACTCACAAAGTAGAATTTCGTTATATCTTTGCGTTAAAAGGAATACTGTACAGCAAAATATCTTAAAAGAATGCTACGTCAATAATCTTCTCCTGGGCCAAGAGCGATCCCTCCTAATATTATAACTACTCCTACTGCTACTTCTTTTCCTACTACTACAGCTAGTACTCCTCCTACTACTATAGCTACTACTCCTAATACTACTGTTACTTTTACTTCTTCTTCTACTTCTTCTTCTAATGGTTTTTGAGCACGGTAATATAAAAAATTCACTATTTTAATGCTAAGAGGAACTAGAACAAGCAAGCCCAAAATCCCCAAAAAAATAACCAAAGGTGCATACGAAACTGAGCTAAAACTCTCCACCCAATTCCCAGTATCAGCATAAGTAGGCAAGCTTACAGTCAAAAACAAAAGAGACAACAAAACAAAACGAAATCCTCTAAATAAATCCAATTTCAAATCAGGAAATAACTTTTGTAAAAACGATTGACCACCCCACAAGCGTACCAAACCCAATTGAGCCTCCTTCAACGTTCTTTCCCCCTTTGCAGTGATTCTATAATATTTTCTTCGATTTCCGCCCCGTTCATCTGTTTCTTCCCCCCAATAACTTTTGGCGAGTCCTTCCTTTTCTAATTTGTGGAGGATATTGTATAGGCTTCCCAAAATCAATTTGATATTGGATTCGTCTTTGACAGTTTGTATAATTTCAAGCCCATATCTATCTTTTGTGGATAGGGTGGAAAGCACACACATTTGGTTGAAGGATAAGTTGACCATCATTTTATTTTCGTTTTGAGGCAATTCTTTAAAATAAAGATAGTTTGAATTTAAAGAGTTGTCAAATGATTTTTTTTACTAGTTGTTGATAGAGAAGGAAAAAAATGAGATTTGTGCTCATGAAACCTATCAAAGACCTTAATTTCTCAATGATTGTAAAAAAGATTACTTGTTATGATAAGTTGAATAATGTTTATATATTTATAAAAAATTAGTTAAATATATGTTTTATGAGACAACTACACCTTTTTTTATGTGGACTATTACTTCTTGGTTGGGGTATGATGACACCTTCTTGTACTAGCAAGAAAAAAATTATAGAAACAGAAACAAACACAAATAAAGATACAGAATTGACTGTAGAGGAGTATAATCAGCGAGCAATTATGTATTCTATTTCAAACCAATATGATAAAGCCTTTAAAGATTATGCTAAAGCGGTAGAAGTGGATAAAGAATATGCAGATACTTACAGTAATCGAGGAAATCTATATGCAAATATAAGAGAATACGACAAAGCCTTTAAAGACTATACTAAGGCAATAGAACTAGATCCAGAATCTTCAAGTACTTACAATAATCGAGGACTTTTATACCTGAATCTAAAAAAATATGATAAAGCTATAGAAGATTATACTAAAGCCATAGAATTAAATCCAGAATATACATCTTATTATAATCGAGGTCTTATGTATGGTGAATTAAAAGAATATGACAAGGCCATAAAAGATTATACTAAAGCCATAGAATTAAATCCAGAAGATTTCGCAGCCCACTATAATCGAGGACTTTTATACAAAAAGCTAAAAGAATATAACCAAGCTTTAAAAGATTATAATAAAGTGATAGAATTGAATCCAAAATATGCAGCAACTTACTATAATCGAGGAGTTTCATATTACAATTTAGAGGAGTATGACAAGGCCTTGAAAGATTATACCAAAGTGATAGAATTGAATCCAGAAGATGCAGGGATGTACAGTAGTCGAGGAAATTTGTATGAAATTTTAAAAGAATATGACAATGCCTTGAAAGATTATACTAAAGCCATAGAATTGAATCCAGAATTTGTAGGCGCATATAACAATCGAGGACTTTTGTATAAAAAGTTAAAAGAGTATGATAAGGCCTTAAAAGACTATAGTAAAGTCTTAGCCTTAAATCCTCAATATGTTTATGGTTATAACAACCGAGCATATGTCTATATTGCACAGAATAAGTTAGAGAATGCTTTACAAGATTTAGAAAAGTCTAAAGAATTAAACGCACAAAATGCTTGGCTTTACTTCAATTATTGTTTGTATTTTATCGCTTTAGAGAACCAAGAAGAAGCTCTGGCAAATTTTAGAAAGGCATTAGACTTAGGCTACAATGAATGGGACACTATAGAAGAAGAAACCCGATTAGATTCGATTCACAACTTACCTGAATTTAAAGAGATTGTAGAAAAATATAGATGATTCCCCAACAAAGAATTGGGAATTTCTACTAATCACTCCTTAATAAATTTAATGGTCTGAATCTTTTCTATATCTCCTTGTACGTTTTGGTGGGTTACTCGAACATGGTATAGACCAGCAGGCAACTCCTTTATATCTCTTGATATGGTGATTTTACCTGAATGTGGGTTGTTTTCAGGGGGGAAACTTATTTTTTTGCCGTCTGAGTTAAAAATGTCTATGAGGAGGGTTGCTGTATTTGTGGTATACAGTGTGATATTGAGTTTGTTGGAAACGGGGTTTGGGTGGATTTTTATATGGTTTGCGTCAATGATGGTATTTTGTAAACTCGTTGTTGTTGTGTTGTAGCTTGGTCCTGTATTTTCTTCTGTGGCGATGGGTTGAATCACAATGTTGTGAGGATATTCGTTGCAGCCTATGTCTTTTTCTTCTGTTAATAAGGGACGGTTTTGTTGCATGAGGTCAAACAAAATTTCAGTGTCTATGTCTTCTATCCCTGAAAATTGTGGGAGTAGTGCGTAACCTGATTGTGCTGCATTTATTGCAGAGCTGCTTTCGGCTAATCCCCAAAAACCTTGACTGTTTTCGGCTAATTGTGGATCTATCATGGTCATTCCACTTTCTGGTAAAGGCATGCCGAGATTGCCAAAGGCGATATTGCTTATCCACGTTTCTGTTTCTGTGGGTTCTTCAAAAATATTATCATCGGGATCGGCAAATATATTGTTGGCAAATGTAACGTTGGTGGGCTTGTCGTTGCCCTCTCCTCCAAGTATTATTTCAGAACAGCTAACGATTGTATTGAAGGCGATATTGATGTTGTCTAAAGGGTCTGACGCTTCGTTTTGAATGTAAATGGCTCTGTCGTCCAATTCGTAAAAATAGTTGTTGTAGATGTAGTGGTTTTGTCCTTCTCTGATTCTGACGCCTCCTTTTCCATTGAGAAAGAAGTTGCCGTAGACGATGGCTTCTGATCCGTGACGAAGCACTAATTCGGCTTTTGGGTTGTTCTCAAAAGTGTTGAATCTGTAGACGTTTTGACTTGCTTTGCTGGAAATGAGTTCGCCATCGCCATTGCATTGTGTGAAGTAGCAATACTCTACGATGGAGCGACTTATGTGGTCTGCTTGGGTGCTGACACCGATTCTAATGGGTTCAATGCCTAAGTCATTTCCTGTGCCATCAAAGTTTTTAAAGGAGCAATATTGTATTTTGTGATAGCCAGGATTCTCTGCATCTACAAGAAGGGAGAGGATGTTTTGATCGTCGAGATTGAGTCTGTTTTCAAAGTTGCAATAGGTTATTTTGGCAAATTGACTTTCTTCTCGGACTCTTAAATATTTGTAGGAGGTATAGGCTCTGATATTTATTTGGGTAAAGGTGTTGTGGCTTCCTCTGGTATGAATGACGTCTTCTGTTCCGATGTTGCCGTCCAAAAACTGAAAGCCTTGTAGAGTAATGTAATCCCCTGTTATCTCGACTCTTGAGGCTCCTGTGAAAATCGTTTCTCCCAAATTTTCTGCTGCTATAAAAAGGTAATCTTTTTCTATCTCCATGTAAATGTCTGAATAGATCCCTGATGTCCAAATGATGGAATCGTTCATTTCCGCAGTGTCATGGGCTTCGTCGAATTCTTGTTGGGAACTCACATAAATGGTTGCTGCATTTATACTTGTGGAAAGGAGTAGAATGCAAAATATATTTAGGAGTATTTTCATTGAATATTGTTTTTCCTTGAAAAGTTGATAGGGGTGGAGGCTGCTTAAAATAGCCCCGATAGTAATGGTATGGCAATTTTAGTTTTTGTGGTTTAAGTTGGGACAAGGCATGCCTTGTCCGTACAATTCCGTAATAAATAAGTTGTTGCGTTTTGCCATAGGAATGGATAGCGGGACTTTCCATGATGGCGAAGGACGAACAGTTCGCTCCAAAAAAAAATGTTTATTCAATGTTCTTATGATTTTAAGGAGAGAACTTGTTTGCTTTCATCGTAACGGAAAGTCCTGCTGTACGTTCTTATGGTGGCTGCCAACGCTGCGGACAAGACATTGCGTCTGCCAGGGCAGACACATGGGTCTGTTCCTACCACGCCACCATACCACTGCCATCAGGTCTATTTTGGAAGGACAGAACCTTTGCCTAACTTTTTTCTATGATCTTACTTTACGAATGATTTTTAATGCTTTTTCACAGTTAGCTTGTATGCCTGTATAATTTTCGTTGGCTACCATGTCTTTTGTGATTAGCTTTGATCCCATTCCAACGCAGGTAACGCCAGCGTCGAACCAGCCTTTTAAATTTTCTTCGGTGGGAGATACGCCACCAGTGGGCATGATGCTTGTCCACGGTTGGGGACCTTTGATGGCTTTAATAAACGCAGGGCCATAGATGCCACCAGGAAATAATTTTACGACTTCACATCCTAATTCTTCTGCTTTGCAAATTTCGGTGAGTGAGCCACAACCAGCCGACCACAATACTTTTCTACGGTTACAAACGATTGCGATGTCTTCTCGAAATACGGGGGTGACGACAAAATTTGCGCCGAGTGCCATGTACATGGAGGCGGACGCTGCATCGGTGACGGAGCCAACGCCTAAGATCATATTGGGTAATTCTTTGTTGCAATACTTTGATAATTCTCCAAAGACTTCGTGCGCAAAATCTCCTCTACTGGTAAATTCCAGTAATTTTGCGCCACCGTCGTAACAGGCTTTGGTTACTTTTTTGGCGACTTCTATGTTGTTGTGAAAGAATAAGGGGACTAACCCTGTTTCGTTCATCTGATTTATAACTTCTATTCTGCTAAAACGCCCCATTTTTTGTTTAATTGTTTAGATGTATAATTGCAATCCCAGCCATTTTATCTGCTAACACGTCCACTGGCATCTCCACTCATCAATTTTTCTACTTCGGCAACGGTTACGAGATTGGCGTCGCCCTTTATGGTATGTTTTAGGCAGGAAGCTGCTACGGCAAAGTTAAGTGCTTTTTGATCGTCGTCTTCGTATTTTCTAAGACCGTAGATTAAGCCAGCCATAAAACTATCTCCTCCGCCAACTCTGTCAACGATGTGGGTAATATCATATTCTGGTGCTTCGTATAACGTCTTGCCATCGTATAATACGCCCGACCAAGTGTTGTGTGAAGCGGATATAGAACCTCGTAACGTTGTGATTACTTTCTTGGCTCTTGGAAACATTTCCATCAATTGTTTTAGGACAGATAGGTAGGCTTTGCCATCTACAGATGCGCCATGTGTGACATCAACGCCTTCGGGATGTAGTCCAAAGTGTTTTTCGGCATCTTCCTCATTCCCTAAAATGATGTCACAGCCTGCTACCAATTCGGGCATGACATCCATCGGTGATTTTCCATATTTCCAAAGTTTTTTACGATAGTTAAGATCATTAGATACCGTTAGGTTTAATTTATTGGCGGTCTGAATGGCTTCTAAACAAGCGTCTGCTGCTCCTTGAGATATGGCAGGTGTAATGCCTGTCCAATGAAACCAATCTGCTCCCTCAAAAACTTTTTCCCAATCGACCATTCCCTTTTGTATCGTAGCGATACTTGAGTTCGCTCTATCATAAACGACTTTGCTCCCTCTGCTTACGGCTCCTGTTTCCAGAAAATATATTCCTAAGCGGTCTCCGCCTCTTTCAATATATTTTGTACCTACATTGCGTTTTCTCATTTCCATGAGCGCACACTCTCCTAAATCATTTTTAGGTAATCGAGTTACAAATTGTGTATCGACTCCATAATTTGCTAAGGAAACGGCTACGTTGCTTTCACCACCGCCATAGATTACATCAAAACTATTGGCTTGTGAAAATCTTTTAAATCCAGGTGGGCTTAATCTTAACATAATTTCCCCAAATGTAACTACTGTCTTTATCATAAACGACTTTGATTTTATTATAACAACCAATTAGGTTCAGGAATTTTATTTCACGCAAAGAGCGCAAAGAGTTTTAACGCAAAGAAGTGCAAAGATCGACAGAAATTAATTTCTTTACGATCTTTGCGAAAACTCTGCTACGAGCATTTTTTCTATTTTCAAATAGGAATGGCTATATACCTAATGCCTGACCACCACCGATTTGAATGGTTTCAGCAGTTATAAAGCTTGCCTCATCACTTGCTAAAAAAGCAACAACTGATGCGACGTCTTCAGGTTGCCCTAATCTACCTAACATGATATTATTTTTCCACGAGGCAAAAACTTCAGGTTTGGTAGATTTGATTTGTTTATGGAATGGCGTATCAATGGTACCAGGTGATACGGCATTTACCCGAATTCCATATTCTGCTAAATCTTTGGCTAAAGCTCTTGTAATGGTATTGACACCAGCTTTTGAAGTTCCATACATACCAGCACCAGGACCTCCTGCATTCCAAGCAGCATTTGAGGTGAAATTAATTATAGTTGGATGATTGCCTTTTTTAAGGTAAGGTATTGCGGCTCTTGATGTAAAGAATACGGAGTCTAAATTAAGTGCCATAACCGATCTATAAAATTCAGTGGTCATTTCTTCAAATCTGGATCTCCCCCCTAATCCACCAGCATTGTTGATAAGTATATCAATCTTGCCATATTTCTCACCAATAGCCTTTATATTTTCAGTTACTTTCTCTTCTTGGGTAACATCGAAACCTCTATATTCTGCTGAAATGCCAGCATCAGCTAGCTCCTTTAATTTAGCAGCTCCTTTTTCGTCATCTATTCCATTTAAAATCACAGTACATCCATGTTTGCCAAGATGTTTTGCAACTTCAAATCCTATGCCACCTGTTGCACCCGTGACAATTGCTATTTTTCCTTGTAAATTCATAAAATTGATATTTAAAATAAAATATGTTTTTTAATAATTATAATAATGGTAAAAAAATAAACTACCATTTTATGCTTTGATATTTTCAAATCCATTTTGTTAAGAAACCTCATCATCTCAAAAGTCATAGTCTTGGGGATAATTATGTTTTTCTCCTAAATCTATTTGCTAAAATTTAAATATTTATTTTCAAATTATTCCTTAAAATCAAAACTTTATTTCTTAACCATTACAGAGTTTCTACTTATGTGGTTTTAATGGTTGAATTTTGGGACATAAAATCCAAATACTGGCTAAAGCGATAAGCGCAAGTGCCGCCCCAATAATAAAGGCAGGCGTGTAATTTCCGCCTTTAGTCAGCCAAGGTACTAAGATGGTCAATCCCATTGCTGCTAATTTTGCGGCCATACCAGCAAACCCTGCTAAAGTAGCGACTGTTTTACCCCCAAAGAAATCACTGGGTAAAGTCTGAACGTTACCAATAGCTGTTTGAAATCCAAATAATATTACTGCCATAATAAGTACTGCGGTTACTGGAGCACCTGGATTAGCCATTGCTAAAAGAGCGGGTAACATAATCAAACATCCTAATGTAATGACCATCTTTCGAGTATTGTTTACACTCCATCCTGCTTTCAATCTATTCTGAGCTAATAATCCTCCAAACCAAGCACCTAACATAGCACCAACATAAGGAACCCAACCATAAATGCCAATGGATTTTACATCCATTCCATATACTTCTGATAAATATATAGGAATCCAAAAAACAAACAACCACCAAATAGGGTCGATAGCTGCTGAGGCAATAATAACCCCCCAACTTTGCTTGTGTGAAAGCAACTCCCCTGTACTGGGTACATAGCTATCATCAAGTTTACCATCACCATCTGTATCAACTTGTTCATTCTCTTGTCCTGTTAAAATGTAGTTCTTTTCCTCTTCAGTCAACCACGGGTGATTTTGGGGTGGAGCTTTGACTATATACAACCAAGGTATTAACCAAAGTAAGCCAAATAAACCAACTACGATAAATATCGCTTGCCAACTACAATAAACAGATAATAATGCAATAACAGGTATGGCAATAATTCCACCAATTGCAGCCCCAGAATTAAAAAGACCTTGAGCAAAAGCTCTTTCTTTTGTTGGAAACCACTCTGCGTTTCCTTTGGCAGCTCCTGGCCAGTTGCCAGCTTCTGCTACTCCCAATAAAGATCTAAAAAATGCAAAGCTTGCTATTCCACTAGCAAAAGCATGAAGTGCTGTTGCTATAGACCAAACAGTAATGGATAAGGCAAAACCCAATCTAGTTCCAATCCAATCAAATATTTTACCAAAAATAGCTTGACCAAAAGCGTAGGAAAAAATAAAAATTGTAGAAATAAATCCATAAATCTCTTTCCGTTCATCATTTGTACTGTCTGGGAACATTTCAACAGACATCTCTGGCCATAACACACCTAATGCTTGTCTATCTATATAATTGATAACAGTAGCCAGCGCAATTAAACCTACTACCCACCATCTAAGTCCACTGATTTTTTTTGTTATTTCAGCCATTATAAATCAAGCATTTCATGACCTAAAAAATCTTCTCTCGCAGGACTAAAGACATCAATTAAAACACCTGGTTTTGTACAAACACAACCATGCATCAATTGAACGGGTATATAAAAGGAATCTCCGCCTTTTAGCGTTCTGACATCATCACCAATCGTCATTTCAAATTCACCGCTTTCGACGTATGTTACTTGAGAGTGGTAATGCTTATGCAGGTTTCCAACAGCACCTTTTTCAAATTGTACTTTGACCAGCATGATTTTACCGTCATAACCCATTATTTGCCTTTTTAAACCTGGACCTACTTCTTCCCAAGGGGTCTCTTCTCCGATGAAATATTCTTTAGTGGGTTTTATATTGTCATGAAAACTCATAAATGTTATTTTTTAGTTTATTAGTAATGATAAAAAAATAACTTCCGTATTTTGGCTGGGTCGCCAGTCCGATGCGATATTTTTTGATACACTGCGTTAAAAAGCCTCGTCATAGCTCTGCTATGCCTGCATTTTTATCCGCTTCAGTGTTCCGATTGTCTATCAAAAAATCTCTTTGCCAAAAATAAGGAATTTATTTCTTAAATATTTTGTAAACTCCTTTCCAGGAATATATTGAACCTTCTACTTTTAATTCGTGTGTAGCTTCTAAGCGATTATCTTTATTCGCCATTGCTAAAGTCCATTGATTTCCTTTTTTACTTTTGATGTTGATTAGTGTATAATCACTATTGTCTTCGATTAGTTCGATGCTTTCAATTTCAGAAAATGGATTCAAAGGAATCTCAGAAATTGGGTCGTATGAACCATGAGATTCTATAATATTAACATAAGTAGCCATTTTAACGTTCTCCTTCCGTTGAATAAAAACAGGATCACTTCTAAAATTAAAATTAGCATCATTGGCACCTAATCGAGCAAATATTAACTGGTCATTTGGATCGACGACAGAACTCATTGTATAGAATTTGCCATTGCCAAACCAAGTTAATTGCATTTGTTTTTTATCTGTTTTTCCTATAGCCTCTTTCCATAAATGTTGGTACCCATTTTTTGAGCCTAATGTTTGGAGGGTCTCCATGTCTTTAGAAAATTCAAAATCTGTGGACAATAAATGTCCCATGTACCATAGAGGTAAATCATACTGATTTGAATTTTCAGAAGAAGCCCTGTAAATGTCAATTAAAAGAGGGTTGTTAAAATCCTCAGCTTTAAATAGAAATAAAGAACGGTGTAGCTTTGTATCAGCATAAGCAAAGTTTTCTTTTGCGCTAATAAGCTGAAGTTCTTCGTTCGCAATATCGACATGGTATAAATCAGGATGATGTTCTTCTCCTTTCTTTACGCTTCCTTCATAATGAGAGACTTCATTAACTACTAAGGTATTATGACCGATACTTTGTTTTCCAAAAGTTTTATTTTCAGGTAAATATCGTCCTCCTCCTTTTTGATCTATATTGACCCATCGTACGGCTCCATAATCCTGAATCACTTCTCCAACTTCATCATAGTATGAATAAGATAGTTTATCAAAATGACCATGCCCCATACCTTGAGCAGAATACTTCATGACCAAACAAGCGTCATCAGCTCGCAAAATCGTTACGCCACCTTCTAAGCCATTTTCTCCATCTCCAAATACAACTGATTTTTGAAGGAACGGTTTTTCTTTTCCTTCATTTAAAGCTTTGGCTACAGCGAATCCCGTTTCATCTAAAAGAACTTTATTTTGATTTTTTGCAACAGAAAGTAATGTGGGGTTTTGCCCTTTATAAGTGTACATTACATCGACTGCTGTGATGATTTCTCTCGCTTTAATCGACATGCCTTTTTGTGCATCATTCAGTGGGAAAAAACGACCTTTTGCATCGGTTTGTAGTAAGAGCGCATCTACCGCTTTACTTAAAATCCCCTCTCTATAATTTAAAATATCTAATTCAGGTTTATTATTATAGAGGGCTTTGGCATAAACCAAAAATGGGAAAATAGCATAGCGCAAATAATATGGTCCTTCTGTAAAATAACCATCTGGTGCAAAGGATAAATCAAGTTGTGCTAAAAACCCAGCTTGTCTAACCCCTTTAACTTTGATGTATCCACCATCATTATCGACCTCTTCTTCATTGATACCGTCATTCGGTAGACCATACAAAGACCATTGTACCAATTCATCGTCGTTCATCACCAATCCAATCATCCCTACTGCTGCATTTCCCCATGTACTATGGTTGTGTATGCGATTAAAAAATTTCGGATTTTCTTTTGATAAAAATTCCAAACTTTATTTGTTTTTATTAAAAAATATTTTAGTGAAAAAAAAAATAAAATTTAACAAATAAAATTTTAAAATAGTCCATTTTTTTGACTATAAATAAATTTTTATATTTTAAAGCTAGTATTGCTGTACTAATTTATGTGATAAATTTTAATACCTCCTACTAATTATGATTATTCTTCTTCAAACTTTGCTTATCCTTTTCTTTCCTTGGGTAGCCAAAAAAATCTCAAAATCGACCTTTTCATGGCTTAGTCCTGTCGTATTATGCTATACCTTAGGTATTGTGTTAGCTAATGTTTCCTTT
>ENA-ORXM01003584-ORXM01003584.1-marine-metagenome-genome-assembly--contig:-NODE-3584-length-15165-cov-3.653102_pt1 | contig 15165 bp, 9 predicted proteins | sample MGYA00237867_ERZ511480 | MGnify/ENA primary metagenome ERZ511480 (study PRJEB26309, sample SAMN06266103) | marine metagenome | isolation source: Algal blade | place: United Kingdom:Sidmouth, United...
AACAATAGGAGCTAATGTAGCACCTGTTAAATCACCTTCTAAAGAGAAAATAATTTGGTCACTAGCATCGTAGAAGTGATTCCAACCTGCATTGTCTGTACAATACCCGACAGAAGTAGTTGCACCAACAGGAGCGTAAGCAAAGTCTTTAACTTCTACTAGTTCTGTATCATCTGTTGTTGTATTACAAGTTCCTTGTCTACGTGCATAATAAGTAGTAGCTGTGTTAGGAGTTACATTAATAGAGTTTCCACTACCTAAATTAGTTCCAGTACCATTAGGACCTGTATACCAATTGATGTTAGAGCCTGTACCTGCTGTACCTCCACTAGCTGTTAGTGTAATGGTAGAATTCGGACATGGTTTTCCTGTTACAGTTGCAATTGTAGGTGCTGTAGAATTGGTGTTGACCACAACAGTTGAAGTTGTTCCCAAACCAGCAGTACGAACACAACCATTATTATCTGTAATTGAACTTAAAGTATAAGTTGTTGTGCTTGCAGGTGTAACGGGAATATTGGTTCCTGTGGCAATATTATTAAGCGTTGCTCCATTATAAACAATATCCCAAGGTCCCGTACCAGCAGTTGCATTAAATTGGATATTCCCAGAACTACCTGCACAGATAGGCGAAGCACCAGTCAAGTTTCCATTTGGTAAAGGATTTCTTGTTATAGTAACACAGCTAGAATAACTAGTAGAACCACAAGCGTCAATAACTCGTCTACGATAATAAGAGGTCTGTCCTGGATCTGAAGGAGGGTTGTAACTAATTCCTGTTGCACCACCAATATTTGAATATCCAGTAGAACAATTTGTTGTACTTCGTTGCCATTGATAATTAGTTGCAGTATAGGCTAATGTTCCTCCACTAGCACTAGCTGTGGAATTTAGATTTGTTGGGTTTCCACCAGGGCAGATAGATTGTGTTCCTGCAACAGTGCCACCATTGATAGCTGGCGTAATATTAGCTAAGTTCATAGCCAAATTTGAACCACCACCACCTTCTGCTACTCTAATCTCAACCGTAGAACTAGAAGTTAAATAACCTGTCCAAACTGTGCCATGATTGGTACAACAGCCCGCAAAATTCCAAACTTGAACACCATTGATATAAAGCCGAATCTCATCATCATGTCCAGTTATATTTAAATTGTACACTCCACAAGGAAAGCCTTGTCTTTTATGTACAAAAGTGTGATTATCTATACCTACAGAACAGCCATCATAACTAGCTGCATTAGATGGTGTAGAAGTAGATGCCCAACTATTTATCGTATTAATATTAAGATTATTATCAACATAATACCCACGATAAGTAACTCCGCTTAAATTCAAATTTCTGCCATTATAACAAGACACATTCCATTGATTAGCACCAAAAGAAGTTCCCACGACAGGGATTGTATAGTTTCTGTAAGTGATTTGGTCAACAAATCCTCTATCTAGGTTACTTGATACTGATCCATCTTTAGTATAACGCCATTCTAGTGTATTGTCAATATTAGGATCTAAGTTGAAGGTCACTGTTGCCCAACCTGGTGTTCCTGATATACGACTTTGTTCTACACCATTAATGAAAAATCTCAAAAAATCAAAATTAGTTTCTGAAGAAACATTCCATCTAAACGTAACTTGATCGATACAGTTTACGGTTGTAGAAAAAGACGACGTTTGATTGTGGGTAACTGTTCCTGATGCGGCACAGTCACTTCCACTAGTTGCCCAAGCACCTCTTGACCCCCAAAAACCACGAGTACCTCCTGTAGTGAATCCAAAAGTGCTGTTATCTACAGCTGCAGGAATGGTAGTGGTAGCATAACGGTATTGGTAAAAAGAACGCAGGTTCATATTTCCTGACCCACAAGTTGGTGTATTGCTTGTCCATTGGTATTCTAATGGAGTTGTAAAATTATAAGTACAAGTTTGTCGAGTTCTACAGTCATCATCATTGAAAAAACTGGTATTGAAGTCACAACGATTTCCTATGTCATCTTCCCAACAATCTAAGCGTGTTCTAAGTTGAGTAGAAGTAACATTATAACGGTTTCGAATAGCATAAGTGCCAAATTGAGTAACAGCACCATTGTTATTTCTTGTTACGCAGCCAGAATAAGTTTCAGCTGTATTTACATTGTCACTGATCCAACCTTTCCATGTGTATTCTTCTGTGCCACCTTCGTTACAGTCGCCATAGAATTGTGTGATTCGAGATTCATAATCAATGTTTTGTGCTAGTAACAGGGAAGTGCTAGCCATTAAAAATAGTATTGTAAATAGTTGTTTCATGAAAATAAATTTGTGTAATTTTTTGAGGAATTTAATAATTATTGTGATAACAAAAATAAGTTATTAATCCTTAATAAACAACCTTTTAACTTTTGGAGTAGAATGTTTTCTTATGAAATGGCTTTTATTTGACAGAATAAGGTGTTTTTGAGATTTTTAGAAATAGGCTAAATTTAAAAAGCGATTGATTTCTTGATAGAAATCAATCGCTTAGTATATTAATTCAAAAAACGCTAAGGTATTTATTTTACTAATTTCATTTCTTTGATTAAATGCCCAGCATCGCCATACTTATCAATTACCCAAAGTACATAGCGAGCATCAACTACAATATTACGACATCTAGATTCGTCAAACATAAAATCACTCATAGTACTTTCCCAACTTCTATCAAAGTTGATACCCATCAGATTTCCATCAGCATCAATGACAGGGCTACCCGAGTTTCCTCCTGTCGTATGGTTAGAGGCCGTGAAACAAACCCAAAGTTCTCCATCTTGTTCATAAGCACCCCAATCACCTTCTTCGTATAATTTCAAGAAACGCGCAGGCAATTCAAAATCAGGATTCTCTGGATCATATTTTTGCATGATTCCTTTTATAGTAGAGTAGTGCAAATATTTCATGCCATCGACAGGAGCAGAACCTTCTAGCTTACCATATGCAATACGCATAGTAGAATTAGCATCCGCCCAAGTCTTTTTCTCAGGAAACATGGTTAGAATACCCTCCACATAAATTTTCATCAAGGCTTGTTCTTGTTGAGCAAATTCTGCATAAGAAGGATTGGTATTGGTCACAAAATTATTATACAACTCACTAGCCATTATCAAGGCTGGATCTTTCAGTAATTTTTTACAAGATTTTTCTGTGAATTTAGATAACATACTTTCTATTTGACCTAAATCCATTAGCATAGATTTAGCATAGATTTTATCTCCATTCTTCTTCCAGCTATCTGTAAAACCTTTTGGGAGTAGGGAATTATCATCTAAAAAGTCAATATACATTGGTGTCAACTTATTAAAAATCTGTTGATCTAAGTTTTTGTCATAATTCTTGAAAAAGCCTTTTGCTTTTCCTTGTAGACGTTTGATTTCATCGGCTACTTTACCTTTTTCCTCAAGTTCTTTGTAGTTATTGGCTAAGGCATTAAACTCATGAGCAAAACGCAACATCTCTGGACCGACATAAAAATACTCGATAAATAGAGAGCGAGCATATTCATAGGCTCCATTTTCTTTTTGAATTCGATTGAGTTCGGTCAAGACATTTTTATAGCGAGTCCAATCTGATTTTTCAGATGCTTTCGCTTGATATTCTTTTTCCCAAGCTAGTTTTTTATCTAAAGCCTTTAATTCTTTTAATCCGCCAATTTGTCCAATCCATTTTTTCCAAGCATTAGCAATACGAGCTTGTTTGGAAGCATACTTGATACGAACTTCGTCACTGTTATTCATGGCAGGTTTGATTAAGTCCAAACTTGCTTGGCGCATGGCAATTCTTGCAGGACGTTCCACGTCCATATAAAAACCTAATTTCTCAGATGGGAAATGTTGATCTGTGCTACCAGGAAAACCATAAACCATTGTAAAATCACCTTCTTTTTTAGGTTTTAGACTAATTGGCAAGAAATGAGCAGGTTTGAAAGGAACATTTGCTTTGTTGTGTTTAACAGATTTGTTGTCTTTATCTGCATAAATTCTAAACACAGCAAAATCTCCAGTGTGACGTGGCCAAACCCAGTTGTCGGTGTCTCCACCATACTTGCCAATGGCAGAAGGAGGTGCGCCTACTAAACGAATGTCGTTATAATCTTGTGTAATTAACATATAAAACTGATTCCCCAGGTTAAAGGCTTTTATTTTTGCGGTAATAGAAGCATCCGATTGTTCAGCCGCTTCTAATTTAGCTATATTTTGCATGATCATTTTACCACGTTCTGCCCCTACGATATCAACGGTAACTCCTTTAAAAACAGCTTCCGTCACATCACGAATTTCTTTTACAAAAGTAACTCGCATCCAAGGACAAGCCAACTCCTCGGCTCTATTTTTTGCCCAAAAACCATTCTTCAGATAATCATTTTCCAAAGAAGAGTGACTTTGAATAGCACTAAATCCACAATGATGATTGGTGAAGAGTAATCCTTCTTCAGAAACAATTTCAGCCGTACAGCCTCCATTGAATTGGACGATAGCATCTTTTAAACTAGACTTGTTAGTCGAGTAAATTTCTTCTGGACTCAACTTTAAACCATACGTTTTCATGTCTGAATGAAACATATCAATCAAGGAAGGAATCCACATACCTTCTACGGCAAAAGCACCTATGTTGAAGGTTAACAATAAGGCAACTAAAAGAACAATTTTTTTCATGTTGAATACTTTTTTTTCAAATCAGAGAAGTAGAAGGACTAAAGTTACAAATTTTAATTTTAATGATACTCTTATTGAATTTCTATTCGACTAATCCTTATTGCTGCTCTTTGAAATAGGCTATTTATTGCTTTTGGGATGAATGAGTTAGTTTACAGAAATAAAAAAAAGTCACCCCAATAATTATTACATCGAGGTGACTAGGATATGGTAATAAAGTGTATTATTCCTTAATTAACTTTAGATGATAGCTTTGTGTTCCAGTATTGATTCGCAATAGATACAAGCCACTTGGGACTGTCGATAAATCAACTGTTGCTTGTTGTTGATTTTGTATAATTTGTTGGTGAATTTGTCGGCCATCAACCGAGAATATTGCAAGACTTATAGAAGGTTGGATTTGTCCTAAATTTATATTGATCTTGTCTGTTGTTGGGTTAGGATAGACCCAAATGTCTTTGTTTGCTTCTCGTATATTGGTATTAACAACTGTTATAAATTGACAATTCGAGATATGGCTACAATTTAGCTTGGTGATTTCTACTGCATAATTACCATTTTGTGTAGGTGTAAAGCTTTGATTGGTAGCTCCTAAAATTGGACTAAAAAGGTTGTTGCAGTCTAGCCATTGATAAGATGCACCAGATTCACTTGATATTAGGGTGGTTCCATTTACATTTAAGAGTAAATCAATAGGATCAATTAATAGATTCAAGGTAATCAAGCTATCACAACCGATAGTATTGCTTATTGTATGGGTATAGGTTCCACTATTGGTGTAGGTAACACCATTGAAGAAGAAGCTATCGCAAGCCGTGATATTGATACTGGTATCGCTGCTATAGTTGAGGATTAAATTCAAGGTAATCAAGCTATCACAACCGATAGTATTACTTGTTGTATGGGTATAGGTTCCACTATTGGTGTAGGTAATACCATTGAAGAAGAAGCTATCGCAAGCCGTGATATTGATACTGGTATCGCTGCTATAGTTGAGAATTAAATTCAAGGTAATCAAGCTATCACAACCGATAGTATTGCTTGTTGTATGGGTATAGGTTCCACTATTGGTGTAGGTAATACCATTGAAGAGGAAGCTATCGCAAGCCGTGATATTGATACTAGTATCGCTATTATAGTTGACGGTTAAATCAATGGTGAGAATAGTATCACATCCTAATGTATCTATTAATAATTGAGTATAAATCCCTGAACTATCATAAGTGAGACCATTGATTGTTATCGAACTACAAACCGTATCACTATAAAATAAAGCAGGTGAGGAGTTAATCGAAATATTCCAAATAATCGTGCTGTCCTGTCCTATCGAACCACTTAGTGTTTCAATATAAGAACCTGAAGTATCTATCAATGTGCCATTAAGCCAAAAACTATCCGTTTCGCAAATTGTACTGTCTATAGTGGATCTTGACTTGTAAAAATAGCGAGCAATGGTATGGAAAGCGGTATTGGTTAAAATAGGGGGATTATAATCAAAATAAATAGCTGCTTGGTTATTAATAATCGTACCTGTTGGCAAATCAGGTTGCTGTTGAATGGAATAAGTAAAAAAGCCATTGGATAAGGGTTCATTCGTAGTACTGTCTACTAATTTAATATCCTCAAAGCTTACTACTAAAATACCCGAACTTTTCAATTCCCAAGTGTAGGGATGACTACTAACACCCATCTGAATACTACTTATGTCTAGATAAGGAGATAAGGTGTCTACTACGACAACAAGAAAAGCCGTGTCATTGCCTGTATTTTGAAACCGAACCTTATAATCTATAGGTAAATTGGGCAATAAATAGTGATTGATTCCATAACCCTCTGGTTGCGCTTGTTTATCATTAGGGTCATAAGATGCAATTAACTGTTGACAATCAGTGTCTATAAAAGGGCTACTATTACCAGTATAAAACTGTGGTAAAATACCTAGGTTAGAAGATATTCCATTACAATCCATAACTGTTGCATGAGCAATAGGTGCCCCTAATGCAGATGGAAACCCAAGAGCTTGTTGTGCTTCTATTCGATAGATTTTATTGGGAAGGCTTACTTGCTTTATAATAATAGAATCCCCTCCATTGAGAGTAAAAGAATCCAGTCGAACAATGATATCATCTTCAAAAATAGTATAGTTTTGTGCCATCAACATATTACTGCCTACGTTGCTTAATTTAAAAGCAATAGTATCTATTTGGCAAGTAGCACTGGCTTCTATAATCGCATCATTCCAGATTGGTAGGCAAATACTATCAGGGTAAATATGCGCTTTAGAACAAAGTGTTTGTCCATTTGGTAGATTAGGATTGGCGATTACTGTAATCGTAAAATTGCCACATTCTCCAATGGTCAACGTATCAATAGGAAAAGTATACAGATTTCCATTTTGATTGCTATAAGGAATGGAGGTACTTAAAACATTTAAACCCGTGTCTATCCTTACTTCAATGTATGGGTTGGGAGCTTCAGCAGTACCATCATTGCAATAATGAATGGTATAATTACTCCCTCCTCCTGTTGCACGCAAGAATGGAGCGGAAAGGCTAACTGTAAGAAGTGGGCAAGAAATGGTTTCTTGTATAGGTAAATTTAAGGTGTCTACAATCGTAGAGGTATCTATGGTTATGGTTTGAGCGGGTATACAAGTCGCCCAATAACTATTTTTAGGAATTGGTGCAATAATATAACTTCCTGTATCTAGTCCTAGTCCATAACGACCAAATGTTTTTGAATTGGTATACTTCTTAAGCCCAGTTTGTAGATTTGTTGCTTCTATGATGTGATAGGGTAAAGGTTGTTCGGTAGAATCAACCAAACAATTTATATTGGAATCATGAGCAAGAATTCCTTCCAAATTGATTTGACAAATATCACTATAGTTTGCGGTAAAATCTTTGTACCATGTAGAGGGAGGATTTTGATAGGCATCGTCAATGCAGATAATCAAATTTGGGGCATTACTATATGCATTCATTGCCGTTAATAGGTTATTATTGCCATTCTGAAGATTTAAATGGGTTAATTGATTGTTGTTACAATAATGAGATCTTAACTTGGTATTATTGGATAAATCTAATGTTGATAGATTATTATAAGAACAAGTAAAATCCTGTAAAGCAATATTTATACTGAGATTTAAAGAGGATAAATTATTATTAGCACAAAATAAATACCGTAAATGAGTATTGGTGCTAATATCTAGGATGGATAGGTTATTATTATTACAGGTTAAACCCCGTAAATCAATATTGGTATTAAGATCTAAAGAGGATAGGTTATTATTATTACAGGTTAAGCCCCGCAAAGCAATATTAGTACTAACATCTAAAGAGGATAGGTTATTATTACTACAATCGATACTCTGTAGATTAATATTTGAGTTGATATCTAAAGAGGATATGCTATTGTTATTACAACTTATCGCTTCTAAAGCCGTATTGGTGCTGACATCTAAAGAGGATAAATTATTATCATGAGAATATAAATGCAATAAAGCAGTATTGGTACTAATATCTAAAGAGGATAAATTATTACCATAACAATATAAATCTTGTAAAGCAATATTGGTAGCAACATCTAAAGAGGATAAATTATTATTAGTACAATTTATCCATTCTAAAGCAGTATTGATTTGGACAATTAAAGAGGATAAATTATTATTAGCACAATCGATTATTTCTAAATCAATATTGGTGCTAATATCTAACGTTGATAAATTATTATCTCTACACTCAAACTGTAATAAAGCCGTATTTGTACTGACATTTAAAGTTGATAAATTATTAGAAGAACAACGCAAATACTGCAAAGCAATATTGGTACTGAGATTTAAAGATGATAAGTTATTGTCCTTGCAATCTAAGTGTTCTAAAGAATTGTTACCATTAGTATTTAAATTTAATAAATTGTTGTAACTACAACTTAACCAGCGTAAATTAGTGTTCGTACTAATATCCAAATTTGATAAACTATTGTAATTACACTCTAGCGTTTGTAAATTTAAAAAATCTTCTATTCCTGTCAAATCTTGTATATTGCCAAGTAAATTATATGTTCCTGAAACATTCAAATAAGTGACATTGACAACATCTGCCGTCAACACTTGACCATTAATGCTACTATCCGTATCTATTCCCAATTGAATTAGTTTTGCTTCAAATGCAGTATCTGGAATTGCTGTTGTCTGAGCTAATAAAGTCGAGAAAGACAAGCCACAAAAAATAAGACTTAAAAATAGGAGGCGTTTCATAGTTTGTTTATTTAATAACACTGAAGTTAGATCTTGTCAACAAAAATAGAACATCTAGTTTAGAATAGTTTGGACAATATTTTTATATTGTCCGACAAAAAGCTTAAAAATGAATAGCAGTAAATTACTAGAGCTTTATCGAACCCTTCATAAAGCAGAACATCGTGCTTTTAAGCAATGGTTGCATTCTCCATTGCACAATGAACATAAAGAGGTGCAAGCTTTGTTTGATTTTATTAGCTCAAGATATAAATTGAACAAAACAACTTTAGCAAAAGAACGAGTTTGGAAGCACCTGTATCCAAACCAATTATACGATGATTTACGCTTGCGACATTTGATGTCTATTAGTTTAGATGTTTTGAAAGAATTTGTCCGGTACTTTTCGTTAAAAAAAGATTCTTTTCAACAAGAAATAACCTTAGCAAAACGTTATACGGATAAAAAAATCAATAAACCAGCCCATCAACAACTCAAAAAGGCAGCGAGAACTTTAGATGAATTGCCTTGGGACGAAGATTATTATTATCGAAAATATGAATTAGAGCGATTGTCATTTGACTTAGAAGGAACAGAAAATCGGACACGCAGCACAAATATTACAGAGATTACAACAAACACACGCCTGTTTTTTATGCTAAGCACTTTGCGTTACGCTTATACTGCCTTAACACATCAAAACTTACTTAAAACGGATTATGAAATTCCTTTGTTAGAAGGAATACTCTTTGAAATATCGATGAATGATTATAGTAAACATCCTATTTTGATGATTTATTATCATGCTTATTTCACCTTAAAAACGCCAGAAGACGAGAGCCATTTTTCAAAACTAAAAAGCTATCTTCAAGATAAAAATATAAGAAGAAAAGATCAACGTTCTATTTTGTTAATAACACTCAACTATACCATTAAGCAAGCAAACACAGGGAGTGAAATGCGAAATAGTTATATGCGAGATGCTTTGGAATTGTATCAAATTGGTTTAGAGAACCGTTTATTAATGGAAGACAATATCTTAAGCCATTTTGCTTATAAGAATATTGTTTCGGCAACACTCGTTTTGGAAGAATACGACTGGGGAGAGCAGTTCATTGAAACTTATACCAAATACTTAATGCCAACACATCAAACCAATTATGCACATTATAATCGTGCTCGAATCTTATTGGCACGTGGAGAGTTGGATGCAGCTATGAGTTTGTTAATCGAAGCAGAATACAGCGATCCATTGTTGTTGGTTGGGGCAAAAGTAGAATTGTTGAAACTCTATTATCAACGGGAATACTGGGCTATTTTAGAAGCTTTTTTAGAAAGCTTTCGGGTATTTCTAAATCGCCAAAAAGCATTGAGTTATCACAAAGAACATTATGTTAATTTGATTGTTTTTGTAAAAAAAATGGTTGTTATACAGATGTCCTTAGAAACAAAAACGGAGTTGTTAAAAAACGGAATTGATGATTGTCAAAAACTAGCACAACGCGCTTGGTTATTAAAACAGGTAGAATTGCTAAAAGGAAGTTATTAGGATGGGTTTAGAGCTAAAACCTTAAACCCTAGGAAAATTCAACTAGGGTTTAAGATACAAATTTTTAGGTAAAAATCAATGGAGTTATCGAGCCATAATCTGCTTTCGAATCCGACTCAAAGAAGGTGCTTCAATCCCTAAATAAGAAGCCATGTTCTCAACCGAAACCTGTAAAGCTAAATCGGGGGATTCTTCTAGAAATTTGAGATAACGCTCTTTTGCCGTTAGTGTCTGAAAATCTTTAATGCGACTCATTTTGCAAAGTAGCATTTCATTGATAATGTTGTTGATTAAATCTCCCCATTGAGTAGAATGGCTTTTTAAGAGTTCAAAATCTGGCTTTGCAATTTTGTAATATTCAATGTCTGTAATTGCTTCAAAAGCATCCAAGGAAGGGGCTTCGGAGATAAAACTATCTAAACTACCAAAAAAGTTATTTTCACCGACTAGATGTCCGACCACTATTTTTCCATTTTGATTTTGATAACCTCTAACAATACCCTTTTTCAAAAAATAGACATAACGCTCTACTTGACCTATTTTGAGCATGTTTGTATTAGAAGGTTGTTGTTCTTGAATGAAGTATTCTTGAACCAATGCTTGGTCTGCTGTTGACAAATGTAATCTAGTGGAGAAATAAGCGAGTAATTGTTTCATATCAAATGCGATCTAAATTAGTGGAGCCTTCCATTCGTTTTTTAAATACTGAAAGGCTTCTGTTAATGCTTGTTTAGAAGATTTAGGAGCAAAGCCCAATTCTTTTTTTGCTTTATCAATGTTATAATCCTGATGCAAACCATAAAACATTTCTAAATAATGTCGTTGCAATAGAGGCTCTTTGCCTGTTATTTTACTACCTATTTCCATCAGTCCAGCGACAGAATATAATAAAAAATAAGGCGCTTTTACAGGAATTTTTAATTTTAAATCTGGAAACAAATCCCGTGCAATTCTAACACTTTCTTGAATAGAAGTATGTCGTTCGTTGGCTAAAATATAACGTTCTCCATCTCTACCTTTTTGCATGGCAAGGTAGGCGCCCAAAGCAACATCTTTAACATCAATCCAGTTTAAGGTAATATTCGTATCAATTGGAATTTCACCTTGAAGAATTTGTGCAGCTAGTTGATTTGAATAGCTCAATTTATAAGCTTGAGCACCAATCATAGCAGAAGGTAAGATTAAAACCGTTCTAATTCCAAATTTTTTACCCAATTTTAAAGCCAGTTTATCAGAATCATTTTTAGAGTTATAATACCAGTTGCGGCGATCTTGATTGTAGCCATTGCTTTCTTTTGCTGGTAATTTGGTGAAATCTAAAGCAGCAACAGAGCTGACATAAACGATTTCTTGAACCTTGTTTTCGGCAGCAGCTTCAAATAAATTTTGAGTGCCAATGACATTATTATCATAAACGTCTACCTTTGGATTTTTGGACCACATTTTAAAAGCAGCACCAACAGCGTAAACCCTTTTAACGCCTCTGAAAGCAGCGACTAAAGAATCTTTTTTAGTTAAATCTGCGTAAGTAATGCCACAATCCAAGCCTTCAAAAGGAGTCGTGTTGGCGGTGTTGCGAACACTTGCTCGAACCATTTCGCCCTCGTTTAATAACAAACGAACTAAATTATTTCCCAAATGCCCATTTGCTCCTGTAACCAATGAAATTCCCTTGCTCATACGCTGTTTTTGATTTTATGTTGTAATTAATAAAAACAAAATTGCAGGAATCTTTAGGAAGATAAAATAACATTTGTTAGATACTGCTCTAAACTTTCAGTCGATAACTCTTAATGACAAACTGCTCCTGAAAACCTAGTTTTAGGTAGAGTCCTTTTCCCATGTTAGAGGCTTGTAGGGTAATCGTTTCTATTTGATTTTGAATAGCCTTGTTAATTAATTTTATCATAATTGCTTCCGCAAAACCTTTGCGTCGCATGGCAGGAGGAACACCAATAGAGTGTACTCCTAAGGTCTTGTGTGTTCTATTGGTCATTCCTGTTCCAACAGCCTGCCCATTATCATAAGCAAGGTAATAAGATACATAAGGAAGGTTTCTAAGAATTGTTTCGGCACTAATTAGGTAGCCAAAAGCTTGTTTAAATAATTCTGCCCAAAGATTAGCTTGAGTTTCATTGGCGACAATTTCTAAATGAAAATTCGATTTTTCTTCTAATAACTCTTTGGGCTTAAGAAACATAGCTACTTGTTCAAGACAAACTTCAAGCCCTTCGGCTTCCAGTAATTCAAAAGATTTGCGATTATAAATATCAAAATAAGGAATGGTTAATTGGATGGGAGTATTTTCTAAAATTGACTTGGCAGCAAGAACACTCTTTTTGGTAAGATCTTGATGAAACCATAGTCGGTTGGGCCATTGACAGCCTTCTATATAAGCATAATCAAAATAGGGGAGTGCTTGATAAGAATCAAAGGCTAGTGTTGCCGTTTTCCACAAGGATGTTAGGTTGTGAATGTTGTTGGTCGTCATGTTTATTTCTATTTGAGATTAATCAATAAAATACCTATTATCATAGCAATTAGCCCAGAAAATCGTCGAAATGAAATGGGCTCCAAGGGTAGATTAAACCAGCCAAAATGCCCCGCAATGATGGCAAAGCACAATTGCCCACAAAGCCCAAAAGAAATCATGGTTGCCAAGCCTAGTTTTGGAATAGTATAGTAATACAAACTAATTCCAATTAAACTAAATAAGCCACCTGCAAACCATAAATAAATAGGAATTTGCCGAATTTCTGTATAAGTTGGATAGTTTTTGACTGTAAAAACAACTAGTAAAAGAGCAAAAAAGGTACTGCTGCAAAAGGCAATCAAAGATGCCAATAAGGGATTTTTTAATAAAACGCCCAGTTGAGCATTTAAAGAACCTTGAAGCGCTAAAAATGTACCTCCCCAAAATGCTAATAATGTTAATAAGTATTGATTCATGACACAAACATAAAGCAAGAAATTAAGACTTGCATTTACATAGGTTGATTCGAGGAATTTATTTTAAATTTTTTCTAATTCTACTTAATTGTGTTGGAGTGATGCCCAAGTGAGAAGAGAGGTGGCGTTGAGCAATGCGTTGGTCAATATTGGGATGCATTTCTAGTAATTTTAAATAACGCTCAGTAGCATTTTCCATAACAATAGAAACTTCTCGTTGTTCTTTTTCAACAACCCAATGTTGTTCTAGATAGGCAATATAATAATTTTTAAAATCGATGTACTCATCAATCAATCGACGATAATGTATATTATCAATATTGATTAAAATACAATCTTCTAAGGCTTCAATGGTAAAGCTAGAAGGGATCTTTCGCAATAGAGAAACAGTGGAACAAGCCAAGTCGTTTTCAAGAAAAATATTCTTGTTATAAAAGTCACCCTCTGAGTCTGTAAAATAAGCACGCAAGGCTCCTTTTGCAATAAAGTGTAGATTGCGGGCAATTTGACCATGTCTTAATAAAAAAGCTCCTTTTTCTATCGTTTGAAACTGTACCACGGCTTTCAAAGACTCCCAAGTTGCTGTTCGGATAGGAGCGTAAGCCTCTATTTTGGACTTTAGTTGAGCCAAATATTTTTCTTTATCCAAGTGCATTAGATGATTTGTTAAATTTAGATCAATAAAATGGACAAAATATGTCCACCACATGAAGGTAGGGAACTAGGCAGGCTTGGTATTAGGTACCCAAAGCAATGCCTCGCAATGCAACTAATTTAATATTAATCACTTTTGTTCATCTACTTACTTTCCAAAACGATTCCAAAGCGTCAAACGAAGCCCTGTATTAAAACTAACCGTTCCAAAAGGAGCCGCGCCAACACGAAAAAACAATTCTACTTCCCGAAGATGTTGACGTGCATAGCCTACTGCCGAAATATGTACACCCAATTCTCCTACAATACTTGTAAAAAAAGGATTTGAAGCATTTTGATACGCTTCTGGACGATTGTAAATGTCGGTATGCAAAAACTGAGCACCTGCTCCAAAATGCAACATCAACCACAAGCTTTTTTGTTTGGCAACAGGAAATTGTACTTTGGCTAGAACAGGAATACTTAAGGCTCCCATGCCTTTGTAGTTGTCAATATCTAAGGCAAAAGGAAGGTATTCAATCCCCCCTTCAAGAGCAATTATCCAATGATCTACATCGCCTATCCAAAAGTTCAAACCCAAACCTGGCAAAACATTTAAAACTTGCCCTGACGAACTTAAAGGACTTTCTATAGTGCTTGGTCTTTGGTACCAACTATATAAATTATAGTTTATGAACAACCCATAGCCAGCATATATTTTCGTCTTTGTTGCAGGCGTATCTTGGGCATTAAGTTTTTCAAATGATCCTACAACAATAAATAGGCAAAGTAAAATGTATTTCATCCTGTATGTTTATCATTACTTCGTAGAGAAGTTAAGTAGATGGACAAAAATAATTAACCTTAAATTGGGCATCTTTTGTCCGCTAACTTCCTTGAAAAGCCTCGCTTTAGCTCGGCGAGTTGGGAGTCAAAGACTCGCTAAAGCTACATTTTTCAACTCTTTAGCGAAAAAAATATACTCCAATTTTTAAACTACTAATTTTGTCCACCTACTTATAGTGTTTTAATTATTAATAAGATATACTTAAATGTCTGAAAAATATACATGGTTTATAATCAAACTACTATAAAATTTTTTTTAGCTCACTTCGTTCGTGAGGGCGCAA
>ENA-ORXM01003585-ORXM01003585.1-marine-metagenome-genome-assembly--contig:-NODE-3585-length-15163-cov-18.696275_pt1 | contig 15163 bp, 10 predicted proteins | sample MGYA00237867_ERZ511480 | MGnify/ENA primary metagenome ERZ511480 (study PRJEB26309, sample SAMN06266103) | marine metagenome | isolation source: Algal blade | place: United Kingdom:Sidmouth, United...
TATCTATTATCCTTGAGATAAAAATTACAGAGTCGTTCTTATTTTAAAAGATCTTTCCTTGCGTCAAGATGAAAAAATAAATAAAAAAAGAAAAAAAGAAATTAGCTAAAACCTACTTCCCATTTATAAAACTTGCAACCACTCAATCCCTTTATCCCTCAATCCCTTTTCCATTTCCCCTTATATGGAAGATTAGCTTGCGGGCCACGTTCGTGGCATGAAAGCCTTCAGAAACATGGTCACAAGAACACATTTGCATACCATTCAGTTTTTAAGGGAAAGTTAGCATTGGGTCAATATCGTTTTTATAATGAGGATCTCAAGTATCTATTATCCTTGATATAAAAATTACAGAGACGGTTTTATTTTAAAAGATCTTTCCTTGCGTCAAGATGAAAAAAGAAAAAAAGAAATTAGCTAAAACCTACTTCCCAATTTTAAAACCTGCAACCCCTCTATTCCTCGATAACTCGATACCATTTTCCCATGATATGTAAGATTAGCTTGCGGGCCACGTTCGTGGCATAAAAGCCTTCAGAAACATGGTCATAAGAACACATTTGCATACCATTCAGTTTTTAAGGGAAAGTTAGCATTGGGTCAGTATCGTTTCTGTAATGAGGATATCAAGTATCTATTATCCTTGAGATAAAAATTACAGAGTCGTTCTTATTTTAAAAGATCTTTCCTTGCGTCAAGATGAAAAAAAAATAAAAAAGAAAAAAAGGAGCTAAAACCTACTTCCCTTTTTTAAAACCTGCAACCTCTCAAAACCTTACTCCCTTAATCCCTTAATCCCTTAATCCTTTATAGCCTTAATCCCTTATTCCCTTAATCCCTTACTCCCTTAATCCTTTATAGCCTTAATCCCTTATTCCCTTACTCCTTTAGTCCCTTAATCCTTTATAGCCTTAACCTCTCAATCCCAAAAATCCTGATTCGCCACTCTTCTACTCAACAATAATACTGACTCCTTCCGAGTGACTTGAAAATTCTGGCGCATACATAGATTGTATTTCAGTGATGCCGTTAGAATATTGCCCTCGGTGAGATGCATAGACATCATACTCGAATACGAAGTCACCTTTCGGCAAATAATCGAAATAGAAAAATGTAGCTACGTCTTTAGTACTTTCATAATAGCCTAATCCATCTTGCCATTTGTATTGGCTGAGCACATTGTACGGCTCTACCCCACTACTTCTCATATCTCTCATCTGTATAAATTCCATAGGACGATCGACACTCAATTCTATTCTTATTCTAAGTTTATCACCGACGTTAATTTTATCTTGTGTAGTTATCTTATCGAGGACTTCTCCATTATCCTCCATACCAACTTTGTAGACAATTTTAGACAACTGTAATGGTGTATCTTCATAAGTAGTAATGCTGTTCAGTTCTTCCCAGTATTGGAAGTAGGCGGCTCCCCAAGCGATGTGATTGTTAGGATTTTTAATTTTTACCTTAGACATCTTAGAAGTGATCTTCGACTTAGGATAATCTGTTCTTCCATATCCAGTTGCATATTCTATATTATCGAACTGTACTCTCTCATTAGTTATCGGCAATAATACTTCTATAGGCTCACTGCCACTTAACCAATCATCGGCACCTATCATGAAAGCATATACGGCTGCCGTGGTTGCCTTACTCGTATTCCATGCATTAGTCTGCTTGTTCTTCAGCAACCAAAGCTTAAGGCCGTCTATCACATCTTGAGGGGCATTCTTATCTTCATACAATTCTATCAATAATGCATGCTTCTCGATAGTCGGATTATACCAGTAATATCCTGCCATATCATTCCAGTAATTTCCGATTTCAGCATCTACAACCATTCTTTCATTTAATGATTTGTATATCTTATCAGCTAATTCTTTCTTACCAGATTTATAAGCAGTTAAGCAGATCATGGCTTGCATATAGGTATTCTGAGTTTTCCATGCTTCATTTAATATCTCAAAATAGTAGTTCTGCGCTTTCATTACATTTCCTTCAGACTTGATATCACTGAAGAAGCTTTTCGTATAGAGGTAATGGATAACAGTCTCATTGATATACTTCTTATTACCTGACTTATTCTTCTTATGGTATTCCATGAATCGGTCATCGATATATTGATTCGCTTTTGCTATCATTTCTTGATCAATGATGGCCATATCGATACCTAACTTTTGCAGATGTCCTACACCTTCTAATACTTGCTGAGTAATATACCAATGATCTATTGCACCATTAGTCCATACAAATCCACCGTTAGATAACTGTCTCTTCTGTAATTTCTTCCGTAAGTTATTGATGGCTTGAGCGACATTATTATCATCTACAAGAAATGATAATCGCTTCATATTATATTCTTCGGCTTGAGCATCACGTAACCAAGGTGTGAGTTCAATGCCTGATATCTTAAGATCTGAATTCTTAGACAAGGTGCTCTTGTTAGCATTCGTCTGATCCCATTTCTTAATGACATCTTTAATATCTGGATTACTCTGCACCAAGTGCCTACCCAATAATGTCCCATACAAAGATCCAAACAAATTATCTGTCGATGTCATATCCGCATCTAAGAGATAAGGAATACTCTTAGCGATAATCCATGCTGGATTAGAACTGACTTCTATAGTGTAATTATAGGGATCTAAAGTTGTAGATTCTTCGATCTTTAATAATGGACTGACTGAAAATTCATTATCACTATTAGAAGGAATATGGAATACAGTACTTTCTGTCACTAACTTTCTGTTACTTAATACTGGAAGTATAGACTGCTCTCCATCTTTGTATTGACCTCCATCAGCAACCATCTTCACAATGATAGCAGTATAAAAATCTTCAGGTACAACAACAGCGAACTCGACAGTTTTGCTTTCTCCAGGAGCTAATGATAATTCATCTTTCTGCTTGCTTACGCCAAAAGTTGTATTCAAGTTCTCATTACTAATGGCATCAGTTATCATTAACTGACTATTGACGTTCATTAGCTCTTCACTTAAGTTCGTCACCTTAGCATTGATTATTATATCGTCGCCCTGCCTTACATAGCGTGGAAGATGCGGTTCTATCATTAAGTTCTTCTGTGTAATGATAGACTTCTCTACATAACCTACTTTGAGATCTTTAGTATGCGCCATCAATCTTAACTTCCATTTCGTTAAAGCTTCATTCATTGTAAATGATATCTTGGCGGTACCATTATCTGATAATACTTCTGGATAAAAGAAAACAGTTTCGTTAAGGATCTCTCTGGCAGGAATATTTATAGGATGCTCATTGCTCCCTAAATTCTGATCCATGCTTGCCCCTTGACCAACTGAATAATTATCAAACTCTACAACTTCATTTTGAGCACGAGAAGCACTCTTCCTCATCATGGGTGAAGCGTCCATAGCAGATTCTGTCATAGTCACTGCATCATAGTGACGATTACCTCTGCTTAAATTCAAACCAAACAAATTAAGATTTGGAGAAAACTGAATTTGAGTATTGGTATTATAATTATAGTAAGTTCGACTAGTATAAGTGTCACCAATGCCAAATCCTATCTTATTAAATAAATAATATGCATGATAAATTGGATAGATATTATGAACCCAATCTGCTTTAGTAAACTGATCTAAGCTGGCATCATAAATACTTGCCAGAATCTCGGCATCTTGCAGTTGCCCTTCACTATCTTTGATCTTTACTGTATACTCTTCTTCAGAACCAGGTATGATCTTATCTCTGAAGCTTTCGACTACTATATCTAAGTCCTTATTAGTCCACGGCACGACTACAGTTAACTGCTCTTTGTATAATCTGTTATCGTGCACCATCAGTAATTCTATTGATACGTTACCTCTATCACTTTCCTTAATCTTATGCTTTAGTTTATTATTTTTCTGATCTAACCATCCTTCAGAAATGGTCTCCTGCTGTTGGGTAATTCTATACAGCACTTTGTAACTATCATAAGGACTATTGACTTTAACTTCTAAGTTATCACCAGGTTCGTATGAGCTTTGCAGCTCAGATACCCAAAAGTTATGAACAGCCACAGCTTTGGAGTCATCATCTGACAAGGCAACATACTTTATCAATTCATCACTATTACCATATTGATCAGTTGCTTTGATGACGACTTTATATAAGCCGGGTTTTAATTCTTTCAACTGACTCCAACTCTCCCCTGATTTAAGATCTTTAGAAACTAACTTACTCTTCACTTTCAACTTACTATAATTATCTTGATAACCAGCATCTAATGGAAATCTACGCAATAATTCAGCACTATCTATTGAGGGTCTTTCTACCTCTCTCCAGTATGATTTTCTACTTACTTTATCAGAGTATTTAAGATCAAATACATCAATAGTAATATCTGCTTCTAATTCTTTTGACTCGACATTAAGGACATTAAGCTCTATATCCTCTATGTCACTTAAAAAAGAACGCTCTGGAATATCTGCCTTTATTGTAAATGGACTTGTGGATAACCCGATCATTTTTGATGCTTGAGTTGACTCTCCAGTAATATCAGTTATATCACATTCAACACTGTAATTGTATCTTAAGTAGCTTTTCTCATTCTGCTCATAAGTCGGAAAATTTATGACAAATTCTCCATCCTTATCAGTTACAATCTCACCTGACGCCATAAGCTCAGCGGATTGATTAGAATGAGGCATACGTCTGTGATAACTATACTTGTAGTAATCAAAATATGCAGTTCTCGTAACTCTATAAGATACCGAGGCACCTTCATTACTTGCCCCTGAAAAAGATTTTAATACACCAGTCAACTCTACAGTATCACCCAGAACATATGGCTTTTCTAATGGTAAAAATTCAGAATATATTTTTGGTCTTTTGTATTCTTCTACTTTTATATTTAGGTATCCTCTATTCTCTACCATCAATGAGAAATTACCCGTTAGCACATCTTCAGGTAGAAGTATTGATCCTGAGAAAGTGCCGTATTCGTTAGCCTTATAAGATTGTTCTTCGACGACTTGATAATTAGCATCACGTAAGAATACTGTTCCACTATCACCGTCCTTAATTTTGGAGATTTGACTGCCTGATGATTTCTCTAATGAAAGTCCCTTATAATAGACTCTCTGACCAGGTCGATATATTGATCTATCAGTATATAGATTAACGATATCCTGATTTATGTTTCTATAGTTATTGTAATGATAATGTCTGAAACTGAGATCCAAAACATCATTTCCATTTTTAAAAACAAAGGAGAAATTACGTTCGTCTTGATTATATGAGAACCTCCCTTTCTTATCACTTATTACAGTTTCTAAAAGTTGTAATTCCTCATTACGTTTTCGATTATTATAGACATGCTTATAGACTTCTATAGTTACTCCTGACATTGGTTCGCCAGAAGTTCTATCCATGACATACCCATACGAAGATTCTTTTCCATCAGTGTAAGTATAGCTTATATCAGATACATCAAAAGTGGCGACAGAGACTATCTTATTATCGCCGAATTCCATCTTCTGATTATTGCTGATCAGTAATGCATAAGTACCATACTGTAATCCTGACACAGCTAGCTCCGTCGTGTGCTGATTGAAATCATCAGAATCTGGCAAGCCTTCTTGCCAGCTCTCTATTGAGTTCAAAGATCTCAAGAATAAAATTCTATCCTCATTTTGTCTGGTATTCTTGAGCTTCTCTTTTTCCTTGTCAGTAAGCGATACCAATCGCAGTTTTGCATTGGCAATATTTCTATATTCTACCTTTATTAAGAAGTCTTGCTCACTTACATTAACTCTTTCTGCAGTTATAGTTAGATATTTATGATTTAATTCCTTTTGAAGTTTTTTAATAAGGTGGAGATATTCTCCTTTTGGATATTTCTTTTTTGCATTTTGTATGTAAGTGTAGGCTATGCCATAGTCGTTTTCATATTCAGCGCTGTTATTATTCCTATACATCTGCCCGCGTGACATATAATGCTTAATCAATTTGACATACGCATATTGACCCGCTGAGCCCATTATATTACTATTCGCAATCCGTTCTAAATACTCAGTATATAACTGTGTCTTATCTTTTATTTCAGAAAAGTTATTAAGATATTCTATTCTCTTTATATCTAAAAGTTGTCGTGTATTCTCATCAAGTGACTCCATTGATAGAGCTTCTTGGTAGAGCTTCAAAGAAACATACTTGTGATTATCAGTATCCGTCGTCGCGATATCTAACTTAACGAAATCAGCCAATGAGCTGAAGAGTTCTGCATCAGTCATCTTATAAGCCTGCGTTGGCAGACTTACAAACGACGAGCTATTACTGAAGTGTCTGATAGTTCTAAAGAGTATAAACTCTCTGACATTCTTAGCTTTCAGAAGAATAGATGTTTGGTTATCGACAGCTTGCAGAATAGATATGTAATCTTTTATTCCATCTTCATCTTTATATTCTAATGAAGACCTATACCACTCTATAGATTTCTTCTGAATGACTTCTAATGACATTCTTGATATAGCAGAATTACCTTGCTCCTCTTCCCTTACTTCTGTTCTGTTACCAAAGCGGTGCATATTGTTGATGGCATAACTGTGATACTGCTCTCCTAATATTGAAGCCATAATCGCTTTACCAGCTTCAGAATTTAAATTAGCCCTTTCTGATTCTATCTGCTCTATATAACTTGCGGGATCATAATCTTCGAATGCCCCTTTTAATTTATACTTATAAATAATCGCTTTGATCAATTGGTCATCACGTTTTTCTTGCTTGGATTTTGTATATATTTTCTCTACAATTTCATAGGCAGACTTAGGCAAGTTCTTATTCTCATATGCCGAGACTTCTTTCCATAGAGCATCATAGGTATCGTCCATAGAATTATTAGAAGTTGCGCCTAACGTGAGTGTTATTATTACAAAGATAAGTTTGTGCATATGGTAGATTATAAAGTGAAAAATACATCGTCACAAAAATAGGACGAAGGATTCATAATGAATACATATTAGTAATGGAATTAATTTCTTAAGGAAAGATTAAATGCTTAATAAAGCATAGGTTAATTCCACTAAAACCTCTGGTTAGCCATGAATATTATGAGTGTATCGTTAACTCAATAAAAATCTAAATAATTAAAAACCGTTCTCATCCTATCCATAGGATCTGCTCCACAATGGTACACTGCCAACTTTTCTGGGTTTAATGACATTGTGATATTTTCCGATTGCTTCTTCGAGTCTTTTTCTAAAACTGAATTGATTTTAATCCATAGTAAGTAATCACACCCGTCCATTTGCCAAATCCAAGACTTCTTAAATGTAGAATCGTAAGGCAAGTAATAACTAAAGGTATTTAATTTGATATTTTCAATATAAAATGAGTCGTTACTTATTAAAGTCAATGAGTCACTTTGAGGATAAGTAGTATTAATGGCATTCAGTAATACATGAGAATTACCAATAAAAGTATAATACCAATCAACAGACTTATTTAGATACCCAACCATAATCTGATCAGAGATTGATATTAATCGTTTATGGGGATCTGTATATATATTGTCTAATGAATCTACGAAAGGAATATTATTTAATTGCAGAGCATCATCTACTATCACAAGAGATTTATTCTTCTTCTTATCTTCTACGACAGGTTTACCATCAAAAGCACATCCACTTAAAATTAGCAAAAAAAGAAAAGCATATTTAAATCTCATTCTTCAATTTAAATTTACAAAATTATATCCTGCTTCAATTTATAAACCTGTATAAGTCAACCTCACTATGTAGCGGAATTCCAGTCGTCATATGCTCAATCAGATGCTCTGCCCAATACGGTGCTAAGGAAGTTGCTTTAGTACCCATGCCATTAAACATGTAAAGATAATCCGACATCGGAGATACTCCTATTAATGGCTTACGACCTTTGACGGCAGGCCTAATGCCTGCTTTATGATTTAAGACTTTGTAATCTACTTTGAGAAGTTTGTGCAACTTCCCATTCCATTCGTTGGCAAATATAGCTGATGGTTTATCGTCTTCATAAGTATTCTGGTAGGTCCCGCCAGTCCATATCCGTTGTCCAGTAATAGGTGCTAAGAATATCTCATCACGAAGGATCTTTTTCGGTATAGCTTCTTTAATTTCTATAGTAAACGATTCCCCTTTGGCAGGTTGGAATGGTAGATCAGGGAAATATGGGTTCTCCATCCCCTTGTAGCCTTCACAGAATATGACGTAATCATATTCCTGATTTAAATAAGAAACCTTATGATCAGATATCGTCAAAGCTTCATAATCAAAACTCGCTTCTATGAACATATCCTGATCTATCAACAACTTCTTATAATCCATAATCAATTTAGAAATATCAACTTGTAGAGACTGAGCTATCTCTCCGTAGTAAGTAGCAGGATTGACGAGATCCTTGTAGGCATTTTCATTCTGGCTGTCGACCAAGTAATCGCTATATCCTTGTCTACCCGTAGACGAGAACCATTTATTTTCTTGTGCAGGCGTATGCAATGCACGGAGGATATTAATCTCTTTAGTGTAGTTATAATTTAGTTTCTTAGATAGATTTGCATAAGTTGATTTCGCGACAGGAAGTAGATCATCTATCATCCAGCTTTTAACATAGTTTCTTCCAGTGATAGGATTAATAAGCCCAGCAGCGGCATGTGTCGCAGCATACTTGTGTGCATTATCTAACACCTGATGCGGAATATTACGCTCTGATAATTTAAAGGATAATAATGTTCCGGTTATTCCTTGTCCTACTATGAGTACACGACTGTTTTTGTTAAGCATGAATGTGTGGGGTTAGTCAACGACTCCTAAGAGGGAAAGTGATTCTAATGTTAGATGTCCTATTGGCAATTCTTTATCTCTTTGAAAATTTGCCAAGGCATGCTTCATTTTTGAATTAAATATCGGATAATCCTCCATATCTGATGACAACATATAATCCAAATCAATCAAAGCATATTGGATATCGTTGTAAAGGTCTTCTGTTAAATCAGCTTCACAAAGTACTTCCTTCCATTTTCTGTGTTTCTCCAAATTCAGATTCCCACGTGAGTAAAGGTTATCAATCTCAAATTGCTTATTTATGCTTGTGTCTTTCAAAGTGTAGTTATTCATAATATTCTCGATCTCCTTCAACCAAACACCACAATAGACAATCCTCAGGATTAGCACTTAAGCAATTTTTATCTGCTTTCTTTTTTTCCCATTTAGATGCAGGTTCTTTAAGCAACGTACTCGTATAGGTGACATTATGATCATCAAAATCTGAGCCTGTATATTCTATAATAGGAATGCCAACGGTGTTATAATGAGCAGGCATCAAGCAAATCTCATAACATCCCGAGTCAGTTGGCTTTGCATCTGGATTAAGCTTACCTCCACTCGTATACAGAGAACCACATGAGATGAGAATACAAAATTGAATTAGGAAAAAAAAGTATTTCATAAATGTCGAATCATAAATTAATGTAGTCCTTCTATAAATATTTGCGTAATCAATATTCCACTCTCAAAAGATCCAATGTCTCAAGATCTTACTGCCCTACTGGTAGCGAATTATCCTTTTGGAATTTGATAAAAGCAGCTTTAGCTTTAGAGCCAAAGCCTTCGATATCGTATATTTCATCACCTATAGAGTAACCATTTAATACAAGTGCAGTCCGGAGGTCCTGATAAATCTGAGGAGTAATGTAATAATCGCCTAGCACCTCTTTCCATTCTGTATTACCTCCATGAGTTACAAGTTCGCTACTTTCGATTTCAGTAACCATAAATTGCTTAGTTAATGAAGTATCAAGCACCTCATAAAAATCATAATACTCAGCATTATACTCTACCAAACACCAAACTAAACAATCTTCAGGATTGATACTAAGACAGTTTTTATTAGCTTTTTTCCTGACCCATTTTGAAGAAGGTTCTTTGACTTCAATGCTTGCATATTCGATATTAGGATCATTATAATTATCACCTATATATTCGAATATCTGAGTAGTATAGAATTCATATTGATCGGGAATCAAGCACTTAGAATAACAACCTGGGCCACTGGGCTTGCCCGCCTCAGGAGCTTGCTGCCCAAACGAAATCTGGCTAACTAAAAGAAAAACAAACAGGAAGTATTTCATAAGTATTGAATTAGAAAATTGCAAAAGAGCAGTATTGATGTTTGATTTAAATTATCTTTTTCAGTATTTCAAAAACCAACTCCCAAAGCTACTAATGTATCAACATCCAATTGTCCTTGAGGTAACGAATTGTCTTTCTGAAACTTTAACAAAGCTGCTTTAATTGTTGGACTAAAGCCAGGGTTACCATTTCTTTCTATTTCTGGTATATAATCAAAATCGATAAGTGCTGTCTGCAGATCACGATACAGTTGAGGAGTTATTTGATTCTCACAAACAACTTGTTTCCATTCTGTAAAACCACCTACTTTTGTTATCTCCTTTTGTTCTATTGTTTGAATATTAAATTCCTTATTAGCGATGGTATCTGTTACCGTATAATAATCGTAATATTCAGCTTTAGTTTCTATTAAGCACCAGACAAGGCAGTCATCAGGATTACGGCTTCGACAATTTTTATCGGCTTTCTTCTTAACCCATTTAGACGTCGCTTCTTTAATTGTAATTCTTTCTGCTTTTACATTAGGATCATTATATGCTTCTCCAGTGTATTCAATAATAGGTATAGGACGAGATTCATATTGATCTGGAATCAGACATTTCGCATAGCATCCTGGACCTGAGGGCATACCCGCTTCTGGCGCTTGGCCTCTGCCATAATAATCAAAACCATTACCTTTATAGTTACCATTATTATTTAATGGACCGCATGATATAACTAACAAGGAAAGTAAAAAAAATAAGAAATATTTCATTTGTGTCGATTTAGAAAGAATCAAAATACGACTTTATCCGAAAGCTTAGTCTTCGTCAGTTTTTCGCTTGTTGATTTCATCGCGAATCTTGGCAGCTTTCTCGTAGTCCTCATTCTCGAGAACATCTTCTAACATCTGATTTAATGCCTTAATAGAATACTGATCAAAAGAGTCCGGCTTGGACTCATCAGTAATGATAGACTTGGCAGACTTCTTCATCGTGTCGTCATCCTCGAGTACGACACCTGCTTGCTCCATAATGAAATCAAATGTATAGAGTGGGCTCTTAAATCTGACTGACATTGCAATGGCATCAGATGTCCTTGAGTCAATGATAAACTCTTGACCATCACGCTCACATACGAGTTGGGCATAAAATATACCATCGAGTAGATTATTAATAACGACCTCCTTAAGATTAATATCGAATGTATCTAAAGTATTCTTGAATAGATCATGAGTCAATGGCCTATTAGGTGTCATCCGTTCCATAGCGACTGCGATTGCTTGTGCCTCGAAACCTCCGATGACTATAGGCAGACGCCTGTTACCCTCTAATTCTCCCAATACAACAGCATAATTATGCGATTGTGTCACGCTGTGTGATAAGGCGACTATCTCTAATCCAATTTTCTTCATACAATAAAGGTAAGACTATAGTGTTAAAAGAATAACATAAGTCAGTGACAAATGCTATGCTGATTTAAACTTTTTAATTGACTCTGTAAGCCTTGGTACGATATCGAATAAGTCTCCTACAACACCATAATCTGCTGCTTTGAAGAATGGCGCTTCTGGATCTTTATTGATTACAACTATCGTCTTAGAACTATTAACTCCAGCAAGATGCTGTATAGCTCCTGATATACCGATAGCTATATATAGATTAGGCTTAATCGCAATTCCTGTCTGTCCTACATGCTCATGGTGAGGTCTCCAGCCTGTATCAGATACTGGTCTTGAGCAAGCTGTCGTTGCACCTATCACATTAGCTAAGTCCTCTATGATACCCCAATTTTCTGGACCTTTCATGCCTCTACCTGCTGAGACAACTAATTCCGCTTCTGGAAGTGGAATCGTACCTTCTACTCGCTTAACTTCTACTAACTGTGTCGTAGCAGTAGCTCCTGATATATCTAAAGACTCCGCTGTAACTGGAGCTCCTGATTCTACTATGGGTGTTGCATTTCTGCTGATAGAGATAATACAATTATCAGAACTGTATGCATACGTCGCTACGGCTTTGCCAGAGAAGACACCTCTATCGACAGACATACCTCCATCCGTAGAAGGTAATGACACTGCTCCAGTAACGACGCCAGCATTCAACTTAATAGCTAATCTTCCTGATATTGCTTTGCCTCTTGAGTTATCACATAAGATTAATTGCTTAGCGCCAGATTGCTCATATGCATTAGCAATAACTTGCATTACAAATGCTGTATCATGCATGTCATTAGATTGGAAAGAGAGGACTTTCTTAGCACCGTATTTTCCGAGATCTCCTGCTATATCTGCTGATCCGTTAGTTACTACAACACAATCGGATTGTGCCATTTCTGCTACTTTGGCACCATAACATACAGCCTCGAAAGCTGCTTTTTTATATTGATTATTAATCGCTTCCGCGAATACTAATACTGACATAGAATATATATTTTATTATTTTTTCTATAAATGAAATAATATTATTTCTTGGAATCAAAAAAATCATCAAGTCAAGCTTAAAGTTGTTTTTTGATTCCATTTTGGCTTATAAGCCAAAATCAAAATTTTCTTATTTAGATTCCCGCATTTACAAGAATGAAAATTTAATTGGACTCCGATGCATACTTCGGAGAATCTTTTAGATTAAAGCGCTTTCGCTTCCTCATGGAGTAATCTTACAAGCTCGTCCATATTCTCAGGATCTACCAATTTGACTCCTGATTTTTCTGCAGGTAGAGCGTATCCCTTAATAGTGACTTTATCATCAGCTGGTTGAGCTGGGACAACGTTAAGAGGCTTTCTCTTAGCCATCATAATTCCTCTCATATTAGGGATTCTTTGTTCTGCTAATCCCTTGGATGCTGATACTACTACCGGCAAGCTTGCCGTGATAACTTCCACACCTCCTTCTATATCACAAGTCGCCGTTACCTTACCATCCGCTACATCAAGATTACTTGCAAATGACATAAATGGCGTACCCATTAATTCAGCCACCATACCTCCTACAAGACCTCCACTGTAATCTATAGTTTCTTTTCCTGTAAGAATCATATCAAAAGATTTGTCTTTAGCGTAAGCTGCGATCTGCTGCGCTACATATAACGCTGATTGTGGATCTGCATCGACTCTTACTGCTTCATCAGCACCTATTGCCAATGCTTTTCTGATTATGACATCATTAGCCGCAGGGCCCACATTGATTACTGTAACGCTTCCTCCAGAGGCTTCTTTGACCTCTAAGGCTTTGACTAATGCATACCACTCATCATAAGGATTCATGATATATTGTACGCCATCTGTGGAGAACACTGTATTGCCATCAGCAAACGCTATCTTTGAAGTTGTCTCGGGGGTTTTACTTATACAAACAAGTAAATTCATTAATTCTTATTTTTGACTGCAAATATATGTAATAAACATATAACCTATTTATCTTATAAAATGTTGACCGTGGATTCAGAAAGACTTAAGCAATTACTCCAATTTCATGAAGCTGATCCTAAGGATACCTTTATTTTATTTGCATTAGCCAAAGAATATGAGACACATTCTGTTCTCGATAAAGCCTTGTTTTATTACCTGAAACTTAAAGAAACAGATTCTAACTATATAGGCCTATACTACCACTTGGCTGCTCTCTACGAAGAAATTGGGCAAAATCAAACGGCAATAGAACATTATAATCAAGGCATTGAGATCGGCAAAAAGGCCGGAGACTTTCATTCTGTCTCTGAACTTCAGAATGCTAAGGTTAATCTGGAGATTACTATGGGGAATTAAGGAAAGAGAGTTATGAGTTATGAGTTATGAGTTATGAGTTATGAGTTATGAGTTAGGAGTTAGGAGTTAGGAGTTAGGAGTTAGGAGTTAGGAGTTATTAGTTATTAGTTATTAGTTATGAGTAAGGAGTTAGGAGTTATGGGTTAGGAGTTATGGGTTTGGAGTTATGGGTTATGAGTTATGAGTTATGAGTTATGAGTTGTGAGTTATGAGTAATGATTTATGAATGAAGTCTCATGAAATTAGTTGACAGGTTTTACCAAACTACTAAACTAAGTATTGACATCTTTTCTGGTTACTTAATAATTTTTATTTCAATTTTATATTGACTGCATAAGAGGACAGTAGCTCTGCTGAGGAGCAACTGAGGCGGTCCGCAGAACAAGCCAGAACGACCGCCCCGGGATAGTCGGTCAGGGCGGGGAAGTACGTTCCGCATCACATAGCACAACACGACTCACAAGGAGCCCCGACCACGTCCGCGATAGCCGCCAGGATAACTGAACCGCCAGTATGAAGCCACCTTGACGAGAGTTGCAAGAAACTGAAATTTGGAGCCGAATATCTTCATTGATTCTTCGAGCATCCCGCAAGCTCTCATTGGCAACGATCAGGTTCAACCGCATTGATTGGCATCGCGGGCGTGGTTTATGAACAATTTTACAATTCAGTGAACGTTGAGATTTCGTCTGACGTTGCACCTTGCCGCGAGCCGCATGATAACTGGAGGCGATGTCGGGACTTGCCCGAGTTAGTATCGTCAGCCAACCCCTTTGAATGGACCGGCAGGGTCAGAATGAGTTTCTCTATCGCACGACAATCGACATGAGCACTTGGCTTGGTCGGTCGTGCACTGGTTGGTCGGCACCGATACTTGGTCGGGTCGATCGACGAGCAGAATATAGATAGATGTTTGAAGCAACTGACGGGTCAATAAGCCACACCAGGCAAAACGCATTCGTTGCATTGGCGAGTTATCTCCCAAGAGCAATTGTCTGCGACCCGAAGCGTTGGATTTCGTTAAGAAGGAAACCGCAAGACAACCCCTGAGCCGAAAGGAGACCGAACACTGAACCCAAGGGAAGATCGAAGTAGCGCCAAAACGGTTAGCGAAAAAATCAAAGATTTTTACCGCAACACCGGTACGCACTACTTGAACAGAGGCCCTATAGATGTAATCCCGCACTATCGGTAGTGTTCTTCGATCGTGTATGGTGATATTGAGTCAATGAACTTCCATGCAGTTTGAAATTGCTGCACTCCAAGTTTTGCTGAGCTTGGCATATCG
>ENA-ORXM01003586-ORXM01003586.1-marine-metagenome-genome-assembly--contig:-NODE-3586-length-15159-cov-4.458494_pt1 | contig 15159 bp, 13 predicted proteins | sample MGYA00237867_ERZ511480 | MGnify/ENA primary metagenome ERZ511480 (study PRJEB26309, sample SAMN06266103) | marine metagenome | isolation source: Algal blade | place: United Kingdom:Sidmouth, United...
CACCTCTCAAAAACTGAGCACGGGGGTAGATGCGCCCGAGATTCGAAATATCGTATTGCTGCGACCTGTAGAATCTATGGTCGAGTTCAAGCAAATTGTAGGTAGAGGTACGCGCCTATTTGATGGCAAAGATTATTTCACGGTCTATGATTTCACCAAAGCACACCACCACTTTCAAGACCCGGAATGGGATGGGCCGCCCGAAGCTCCTGAGCCACCAACGGGAGGCGGACCACGACCGCCTTGCAATATTTGTGGACAAAAACCCTGTGTTTGTGAAAAGGAAGAGCTCGAGTTGTGCAATGATTGTGGGAATGACCCCTGTGTCTGTGACACGCCACCAAAACAGATGGTGCGGATAAAACTTTCCAATAGCAAAGAAATTGAAATCGATGCCACTTCAAAAACTACCTTTTGGAGTCCGGAAGGAAAACCGATTTCGGCAACAGAATTTCTAAAAAATCTCTTTGGCGACTTACCGGGTTTCTTTAAAAGTGAAGAAGAGTTAAGAGCACTCTGGAGCAAACCAAGCACCCGAAATAAACTGCTCGCCGAACTGGAAGAAAAAGGCTATACCAACGCCCAATTGGAAGATTTAAGGACTTTGGTCCATGGGCAGAATAGTGATTTGTTCGATGTACTTAGTTATGTAGCCTATCAAAAAAATCTTCTGCCCAGATTGGAGCGCGCCGAAAAAGCAAAAATTCATTTGGGCGACTACAACCCGAAACAACAAAGCTTTTTGAATTTTGTATTAGAACAATATGTGAAAGAAGGAGTTCAGGAGCTAGATGATGCTAAGCTACCTGACCTCCTAGAATTAAAATATAGTGCCATCGCTGATGCTAAAAACGAACTGGGAGCCGTCAAATTAATTAGAGAAACGTTTATTGGCTTCCAAGAACTGTTGTATCGAGATAAAACAGGGTAAAACTCAACTTTGATAGAAAAGGGTATTTTTAGCTGCCAGGAAACCACATGAACCAAAGCCCAAAAAAATCGATTGGAACGTGCCTGGCCGGCAGGCAGGAAACTCAGCAACTTTAGGTCTTCGTTGAGGAAGTTGTTCTTATCGCTTCCCATGCCGCCAAAAACGCCGCAGCCTCTATTGTTAAGCTACGGCGATACTTGAAGGTTGGTTTGGTCGTTTTTGTAAGTTGTACTTTATTCGCCAATTTCAGGGTTGGTCGGTGCAAAAATACCATCAGGGTTTTCCTTGACCAGCCATACGTGTAGCTGCCATTGGCTTAAATGGGGGTTGATTTCCCATTCATCTTGATTACCGGTAAAACCTTCGGGCGGTAGGCCGGGGTTGTCCAAGTCTTCAATGGGTACCGCATACTCTACCGCCACAAATTCCATGTTTCCATTGGCATCGGGCGCATATAGAATAATTTCGGGCTTTTCAAGTTCAAAGGTGGCGTCCATTCTTGTGGGCAGTACATAGTGGTGGCCCATGTTGGGTACAAAGCCCGAGGCATCAAAAAAGCCCTCATCGGTGGCCACGGTGATATCGGCATACTTGGCGGTGGCGGCCCGTACTTGGTCGACTTCCATCTCCCAAGCGACCATAGCCGTTTCGTCATCATCGTTGCTGCAGGCCGACCCGATAAACAAAATGGGTAGGGCCCAGAACAGTTGTCGTAAAAAATGCATTCTAGTTTTCATCATTCAAAAGTTTTAAATTCCAGTTTTAGTTATACAAAACGAATACCATAGGTTTCGCAGATTTTCGATACTTTTTCAAAGTCCGGGGGGCCGGGCGGTAGCGCGTGCAGCTCATGAAACATATGTTCCATACCCGAGGGGAAGGCACTGACCCACATCGTGGCCTTTTCGTCGCCTACGACCTTCCAGGAATGCACCAAGTTTTTGGGTGCAAAGGCCATATCTCCTTTTTTTAACGTGGTCATTTTACCGTCTACCCTAAGTTCAACTTCGCCCGTGATTACCCGAAAGATTTCATCCTCTTTCGTATGTACATGGGGCGGAATCGCCGAACCCGGTGCCAGATCATCGACCCATTCAAAGACTTGGTTTCCCGTTTCATCGCCCACTACTTTTTGTAATTGCGGATTACCGAATACCCGTAGTTCAGTGCCCTCATTGTTCCGCACAATCTTTTCCTTTGGCTTGTTTTTCAAAAATTTATTTTCCTTGAAAAAGGCTTTGGCCGAAGTCAACGGGAGTACCGTCGCCAGACCAGTTACGCCTAGCTGGGCCAAAAATCGTTTTCTGTTCATCATCGTATCTTTTAGATTAATACTATTTGTTTCAGGGCAAATCTATTTTGACCGCCTCTATTACAATGGTAATGCTGTTGCGGCCTTTGACTGATTTGTTGCAAACCGGGCGCTATGAAACAAATGTGTCAATTGATGAAACATGGGTGTTAGTGCGGCCCGTCTGAACCCCCGAACTTCGTAGCATAGGTACCTTTAGAAATTTTCAGTATCTTTTTTGCTACAAACCGATGAAACTAAAAACTAACCTCTTTCTATTTGCGTTGTTTGCCCTACAACTAGTCTCAGGGCAAGAGGTCTATGAACTAGATCCGAAATATCCGGTACATGACCTTGATCCGTATCTAAGGGTTTATGCCGATAGCAGTAATCAGTATTCTGCCCAACGCGTGCTAAACGATTCTGCGCTTCCCTATGTCTCGGGGCATCAATTGCCCAAACTACTTGAAACCCATCTGACGTATTGGGGCAAGCTGAAAATGAGGGCAACCGACTCGTTGAGAGGCTGGACACTAGATTTTGAAGATATTATGATAGGTCCGCCCGCGTGGACCAAGAGCAACGGCAAAGTAGATGTTTATGGGTATGCCGACGGTCAATTGTTGTTCCATCAGAAAACCGGGGTCGAATATGCTAAAAAGGAACGCGCCACCGATGACCATTGGGTACTTAACAAAATACCCTTGGAAGACCTGCCGTCACAGACTTTGGTCACTATACTAATTAAAGCCCAAGGCAATAGCTTCGGTTATCCGGCCTATTTTCATCTCAGTGCACGGAGTCCCGAACAGGCCTACTACCATACCCCTTATCAATACCATAGAACCTTTAATGCCTTTATGTTCGGGGTTACCTTTATCATCTTTTTATATTTCTTTCTACAGTTTATCTATCTGAGGGAACAGGTCTATTTCTGGTTTTCACTCTGGCTCTTTTTCTGTACGGTGACCCAATCGATGACCATCGGGTTACTTGTGGGTGATTTATCGACCCTACGCTATCCCCTTTGGGTATTTACCGCAAATGCTCAGTTCTTCACCTTTTGGTTTTTTGGTCGCTCGTTTATCGGATCGCAACAAAAATTTCCTGTTCTCGACAAGTTCATCAAAGGCCTGGCCTTCTTTATCTTGATTGAAGTCGTGATAACGGCATTTTATGTCACGCTGTTCAATCCTGAAACCTACTTTACCGCTCCGCATCGCTTGCATTATCCGTTTCTCTTCATTTATTCTATTGGCAGTCTCACCCTGTCCATTCTATTGATCTTGAAGAAAGACCTTTTCGCACGTTACTTTGGGGTAGGCTCGATGATTGCCAGTATTTTTCAGATTTTTGGCACGCTTTGGTCGATGGCCATTTTAAAACCTCCATTTGGAATAGACCCTTATGCTACCGGTATGTTTTTGCAGATTGTGATCTATTCCTTCGGAATTGCCTACCGAAGTCGAAAAATTAGTGAACAAAATCAGTTGGAACGTTTGGAAGGCGAACGCTCTTTGGCCGAAATACAGCGTATGAAAGATTTGGACGAAGTGAAGACCCGCTTTTTCGCCAATGTCAGTCATGAGTTTCGAACACCCTTGGCCCTGATTCATGGGCCTTTGCAGCAGGCGGAAAAGCAGTCTCAGGGCCTAAAAAACACATCTGTACAACTCTCCGAAAAAGCATTTGCACTGATTAAAAAGAATACGGTACGCCTACAGATGCTGGTCAATCAACTCTTGGACCTTTCGAAAATTGAAAGTGGCAACCTTCATTTAAAACTGAGCCAAGGCGGAATCGTTCAGTTTCTTCGCACCCACGTGTTTTCGTTTGAAAGTATGGCCGAGCGTAAGAACATTAGTTTGAACACCCATTTTTCGGGGAAATTTGAACAAGCCTATTATGATGAAGACAAGCTTGAAAAAATTATAAATAATCTCTTATCAAATGCCTTTAAATATACCCCGGAGGGAGGGGCCGTAAGCGTGAATATAAATCTTACGGATGAATACCTATCGCTCGAAATCAGCGACACCGGTGATGGGATGCACAAAAAGGAAATCGACCGTATTTTTGATCGCTTTTATCGCGTGGAGGGTACAGAGGCCAAAGGCTCGGGTATCGGACTCGCGCTGACCAAAGAATTGGTGACCCTACAGAACGGGCAGATCAACGTTCATAGTGAGAAAGGCCGTGGCACCACCTTTAAAGTACGGCTGCCGGTGACCTTAAAAGACCTACCGGAAGCCATTCATTTGGATAAAGACCCTATGGTTTCCCCAGCATTTGAAGCCACTTCCGAAGTGCCCAATGGCAAAAAAGTAACCCTGCCGAATCACGAAGAGGTTATCTTGTTGGTGGAGGACAATCAAGACCTGCGGAGTTTTATTGCCGATATTCTTGCCCCGAGATATAAGATACTTACCGCCAATGATGGTGCGCAGGGCGAAAGAATGGCGTTTGAGCATATTCCCGATTTGGTCGTCAGCGATATCATGATGCCCAAAAAAGATGGATACGAGCTCTGCAGCTCCCTGAAGAACAATACGAAGACAAGCCACGTTCCTATCATGTTATTGACCGCCAAAGCAGGTCAATCCAGTAAAATGGCCGGTCTGACCCAAGGGGCCGATGCCTACCTGACCAAACCCTTTGACGCCGATGAGTTGTTGTTGCGCACAAAAAATTTGATCGAGGCCCGTAAAAAGATTTGGGAGCATTTTAAATCCCTCGACTATAGTGCTATTCCCGATTTGAATTTGAGTTCGGTAGACGATAAATTTTTACAAAAAGTGATGAAAATCATTAAAGAGAACATTGATAACGAGCTGCTTTCGGTGGAGGATATCGCGGCTAAAGTAGGCTTTAGTCGGGCGCAATTACACCGTAAACTTAAAGCGTTGACCAATAAAAGCGCCGGGCAATTGGTGAATGATATTCGGTTGAACAAAGCAAAAACCATGCTTGGCCAAAAGGTTGGTTCGGTATCGGAGATCGCCTATTCGGTAGGCTACGCGAACCTGTCGTATTTCACTAAAAGTTTTAAGGAAAAATTTGGTGTGCTTCCGAGCAAAGTTTAAGGTGTTCGAAAATTGATTGCTTGTTCAAATTCGGAGTATTTTGATTAGCTTACCCCCACATGAGCCAAAACCAAAAAATAGGTTGGAAAACCGCAGCCGCTTTGGTCATCTCGAGTATGATCGGCACGGGGGTCTTTACCAGTCTGGGCTTTCAACTGACCGATATTCAAAATACATGGAGTATCGTATTGATATGGAGCTTGGGTGGGGTATTTGCCTTGATCGGAGCGTTTACCTATGCTGAACTAGGTACCAATTTTGACGAATCGGGGGGAGACTATATTTTTCTTTCCAAATTGATACACCCCTTGGTGGGCTATGTCTATGCGTGGACCTCCCTTACGGTAGGCTTTACGGCACCCATTGCCATTTCGGTTATGGCGATGCAAAGTTATTTGAGCCCTATCAACCCGTCACTGTTCAATGAATGGTTCGGGGTCGCGGTCATCTTGATCTTGGCCGCCGTGCATTCGGTAAGCTTGGGTCAAAGTGGCAAATTCCACAATATTTCCACCGTAATTAAAATCGGGTTTATTTTGACCCTGATTTTTTTGGGATTTTGGTATCTGCCCGTGCAAGAAAACGCAATTGACTTGAGTGGTTCGTGGCAGCAAGAAATTATGTTGCCGGGTTTTGCGGTTTCCTTGGTCTATGTCACTTATGCCTATACCGGTTGGAACACAGCTGCTTATATAGTCGATGAAATAAAAGACGTGCGCCGTAGCTTGCCTAAGGCATTGATTATTGGTTCAGCATTTGTTACGATACTCTACGTGCTGATGCAAGTTGTATTCTTAAAGCATGCCTCGGTCGACCAATTGTCAGGAAAGGTGGAAGTGGCCTTTATCGCCTTTAAAAATCTCTTCGGAATCGAAAAGGGGAATTGGATCAGTTATTTTATCGCAATTCAGTTGATTGCCACGATGAGCAGCTATTTATGGGCGGGATCCCGCATTATCTTCGCCATGGCAAAAGACCATTCGTTATGGCATAAACTGGCCATAAAGAACAACAAAGGCATACCCGTACGAGCTCTTTGGTTTCAGGCCGTTGTCAGTATTTTATTGACCTTGACCGGAACCTTCGAAGAAGTACTTTTATACGCCAGTTTCGTTTTGCAATTGATGGGTACTTTAACCGTCGCCTCCATATTTTGGCTGAAGGGAAGAAAGGGGGCTTATAAAAGTCCGTTCAAACCCTTTCTTCAAATCGCGTTTATACTTTTTAGTCTTTGGATATTGGGGTATATGCTCTTTGAACGGCCTCGCGAAAGTGTTATCGGGCTGCTTTTTGTGATTACGGGAATAGGCACTTATTTTATGTCGAAAAGGAAGCGTTGAGGAATGTCAGATGCTCGGCGCTCGAAGTTTGATGCTATGAAAATAGATGGGTAAGGAGAAAAATCCCTTCTGCCAAAATACCGACATGTTTGCTGTTAGCCTTTATAGAAGCCCTCCCCTCGGGGAGGGTTTGGGAGGGGACCTTTTTAAAACTCATTGTTTTTCAACCAATTCACAAATAAGGATACCCATTGGTCGGTGCCGTCTTCTGCCCTTCCTACCCCAAAGCCATGACCCCCTTTGGGAAAAATATGGGTTTCGGCCAAAACGTTGTTTTCTACCAATTTCTGGGCATACAGGGTAGTTTCTTCCAATTTACACGAATCGTCATCAAGCGCGTGTACCAAAAAGGCTTGTGGCGTATCTTCATTCACTAGCTCCAACAAAGTGTTTCGCGCGACTTCGTCTGCAGTCATTTTTCTGTGGTATAGATTGCTTTCCAACCAGCCTTGGTTTCCCTCGGTCAGATTGGTTACGCCATAGATCAATCCCGTAAAATCAGGGTTTGCGTCAGCGTCTTCACTTTTCCACAGGCCCAAAACGGTGGCCAGATGGCTTCCTGCAGAAAAACCTATCACGCCAATTTCATTGGTGTCTACCCCATAAGCATTCGCCTTTTCATGCATGATTTTCAAGGCCCTACGCCCATCGCTCAAAGGAACTTTGTGTGGTTCATCGGAAGATGCGGGATTCGGAATACGATACTTTAACACCGCTGCAGTGACACCATTTTTGGAAAGTAGCTCGGCCAGCTCATAACCTTCATGGTACATGGCGACCAGTTCATAGCCCCCACCGGGAATGATTACGACGCCTTTTCCGGTATTTTCTCCTTTCGCCATATAAATCGTCAGCGTGGGCTCTGTGATATTTCCCACAGCGGTTGTGCCCCAGGCTTGCTTCTCGAATTCCTTTAAATTGTTTTTCTTGTAGAACGGTTTTTCAAGGCCATCCCAAAGTTTAATTTCCTCTTGGCCATAGGCTGAAGCGGTGTTAGTGAGACTTAAAAATAAGAATATGATGACTACTTGAACTTTTGTTTCCATCTTATAAATGTATTCAAAAACCAACAACCCGGCTCTAATCATTCTTTGAGGAAGTCTTTTCGTAAGCGAACTGGGGTGTCGGGCACTTTATTGATTAGCTGCTTTTTACCATCTCTCTTTATAAGTTCGAAAGCATCGTAAAGCGTTCCGATCGGGGTATATGCGCCATATTTTATTGTGTCTTTGGAAACCGTGATGATTTGGAACAATTGGGTATATTCTCCGCGTCTCACCATCCAGTCTTGATCTTTTGACTCGTACATTTTGGGTCCGCTTACGGAAACCGCATAGATGGTTCCAGCATCATTTACTACGGTCAGGCCCTTCCCCTCGTTCTTTACGAAACCTCTGGCATACGTATGATCATGGCCCTGTAATACCAGATCAACTTGGTACTTGTCCATCAAAGGTTTAAGCGCTTCGCGAAGTTCTTTGTTGTCTCTTCCCTTGGCCGTTGAAAAAATCGGAAAGTGTAAGGTCACGGCTGTCCATTTTTTGGTATTCGCATTCAGAACGGAATCGAGCCATTTAATCTGAGCGGCACGGGCCTCAAGATTTTCATCAAAAGCCTCTGCATCGATGGAAATCAATTTCATATTTTGATAGTCTACCGTATAGCAGGTTTCCTTTACAGCGTCTAAAGGCCCATTTTCAGGTAAAGTAAACTGTGGCCGCCATAATGAAGATAATTCTCCGTCTCGATATTCATGGTTGCCGGGCGTCATGATACTGGGTACGGTGGCGTGGATAAAACTGCCCGCGTAAAACCATTCGCCCCATTCCGTATTGGCATCCCTACTGTTGATCAGATCCCCTGCGTGCAACATAAAGTCAACCTCGGGAAATTGCCGATATGAACTTCGAATGACCCTTGACCACAACGACTTGACGTTATTTTGGGCATCCCCAAAATAGATGAAGCTAAAGGGAGCATTGTTATCATCGTGCGCGGTCGTAAACTGAAACCATTCGCTCCAGTAGCCATTGTCTTCAGAACCGTTGCCGACCCGATAGATATAGGTGGTATTGGGTTGTAAGTCAGCAACTAAAGCGGAATGGAAAACCGCTTTGACCAAAGATTCCCTTTTATTCTGATTCTCGAAGCGCTCTGAAGTCGCTTTTATCTTTTTTACTTCTCCTAGGAGAAACTCAGGGCCATCGCTCGCAAGCGCAATTTCAACAAAACCTAAATCCACTCGCTGATCGGTTCGCCAATTGACGGCAAAACTATGGGCCGGATCTGTTGTGAGATTAGCGATAACCCTATCTGGCGTTTTGGAAGGAAAAATCAACTTGTGCGAAACTATGGTGTCGTACTCGTGATAATGGGAGTGGCCTTCTTCATTATCTGATTGTCCGTAAATCAACACCTGGTACGACATAAAGACCGCTGCGGCCAAAAACATTTTAAAAACCCCTGAAAAAATTCGTATTTTCATTTCAATTGCATTTGATACCCCCTAATGTACTTTTATATGTTTCGTAAAGCTAATTTCTGAGAAGATGTTAGTGTTAAGAATACGAGAGGAATAACAAAATAACCTATTTGCCAAGATTCGAGAATAAACCAGGTCAATCTACTATGAAAAACACTGTTTCGCAAAGCGCCAGCCTCCTAATCGATGCCAAATGTACTTTGGGAGAAGGCCCGGTATGGGACCGGCGCAAACAATCGCTCTTCTGGGTCGATATCGAAGGAAGAAAATTACATCGGCACCAACCCAACATTCAAGAAAATACCGAATGGTCTTTTGACGGAATGCTAGGGGCTGCAATACCAATGGAAAACGAGCATATGCTATTGGCTTTGGAATCGGGACTGGCATCATTCGATTGTGAATCAGAAACGTTGACAGAACTCAGAGTGCTTGAAAACACTAACGAAAAATTACGATTTAATGACGGCAAGGTTGGCCCCAACGGTAACTTTTGGATAGGTACGATGGATAAAGGAGGAGCACCTAAAGCGGGTAACTTCTATTGTGTCGATTCCAAGTTAAAATCGACTTTACAAATAGCTGATACCCACATCTCCAACGGAATGGCCTGGTCTGCAGACAAAAAGACTTTTTACTATATCGACAGCCCTACTTTTGAGGTACGGGCATTTGATTTTGAAAAAGAAAATGGTTCGATTTCAAATGGGAAAGCTGTAATTAAAGTACTTGGGGACTATGGAAGCCCGGACGGTATGAGTATCGATTCGGAAGGCATGCTTTGGGTTGCCCATTGGGGCGGACATTGTGTTCGCCGCTGGAATCCGGACACGGGTAAGGTCTTACAGAAAATCGAGGTCAACGCGCCCCATGTTACCTCCTGCTGTTTTGGTGGAAAAGATTTAAAAACCTTGTACATTACCACAGCCAGAAGTGGACTTACCGAAGCCCAACTAAAGGAGTTTCCAAAAAGTGGGGGCCTGTTCGTTTTCGAAACGGAAGTCAAAGGAACACCGATCAACTATTTTAACTACCGCTAATGCCCTATTCAGGAATACAGAACAAAACAGCAATCGTTACCGGAGCGGGCGAAGGTATCGGGTACGCCATCGCCGAAGCTTTGGTACGCGAAGGTGCTAATGTGGTCTTGAACGACATTGATAAAGAACTTTCTAAAAATGCCGCATTAGCACTCAACAAAAGATATGGAGGAACGTGCCTTTCCTTTTCCGGGGATGCGGGGGATATTACTACCATTGACAATATGGTCAATTTTAGTTTGGAAAAGTTTGGGAGAATCGACTTTGTAATCCCCAATGCGGGTATTACCCTTTTCGGCGACTTTTTGGAATTTTCACCGGAATCCTTCCAAAAGGTCATACAGCTTAATCTACAAGGTGCTTTTTTTCTGGCACAGCGGGCCGCAAAAGAAATGATCGAACAGGGTTATGGGGGGCGAATGGTATTCCTTTCTTCGCAAGTGGGTATTCGCGCCTATCATAATTTAACGGCCTACGGCATGACCAAGGCCGCACTGATATTCATGGCTAAAAATCTGGCCTTTGGCCTTGGCGAATATGGCATTACCGCAAATACGATAGCTCCGGGAGCCACGCTGACCGAGCGTACAAAAAATGAACAGCCTGATTATGAAGGTATCTGGGGGAAACTGAACCCGAACGGCAGGGTGGGCAAGCCTGAAGACATTGCGAATACCTGTCTTTTTTTATTATCCGATGAGGCCGGGCATATTAACGGTCAGACCATTCCCGTCGATGGGGGTTGGACCACGGCCGGAAAATATCCAGAGGATTTGCCGTAAGTAACGGAAAAAGATAATTTTGAAAACAACGCATCTTGGGTGCAGCCCTTCTTAAGAATACCCCCGATTAAAATTACTTATCTTTACGTATGGAAAATCTTCTAGACCGTATCACGCTGAACCCAGACATTTGCCACGGTAAACCGACTATTAGAAACAGGAGGTACCCCGTAGAAATGATTTTGGATTTATTATCTGCAGGAATGACCGAAACCGAAATTCTAGACGACTATCCGGCATTGGACAAAAAAGACATTCTTGCCTGTCTGGCCTACGCTTCTAAATTGACCAAAACAAAAACCTACATAAAAACGGCATGAGGTTTTTGGTAGATGCGCAACTACCCGAAAAATTATGTGAAATCCTGTCAAAAAAGGGTTTTGAGGCAGAGCATGTAAACGCTCTTCCCGATGGTGACGGGTCTTCAGACTTAGTCATATCTGAATACGCAGATAAAAACAAGTTCATTACAGTCACTAAAGACTTGGATTTCTATCATTCACATATGATATCTAGAAAACCTTCAAAATTGCTTTTGATATCTACTGGAAATATCAAAAACAGAACCCTTTTTGATTTGATCCGGGATAACTTAACTCATATTAAAGTGTTATTCGGGTCATGCGATTTTGTGGAACTTACCAACGAAAGTCTGATAGGACATCAAAATGAACTCTAACCCATAATTGCTCGGGCTTTATCATAAATTTCTAAACTTGCTCTTATTTTTTCAGATCACGAATCTTGATATTCCGGAAATCGATGGGCTGGCCTTCACTTTGAAGGGCTATCATTCCTTCCATAAGCGCTCTACCATCTATTTTTTGGGCAGGGTCATATCCTTTTACGACCTCTCCCCCGATTTGTGGTTTGGTGTATTCCAATACCTTTTTGCCATTAATGATATGCGTGACCAAAGAATCGCCCAAGACAATCAACTCGGCCTTCACCCATTGATCCCCATAAAGAGTCTCTGAGGAAGAATCCAGACAGTGGCCCGGATATATTTCACCTTGATACTCAATTTCGGTGCCCGGGGAGCACATATTGCCCGTAGGCCTTTCGACCCCTTCTTCTATACCGGCCAAAAACTGCATCTCTACGGAGATCGGCCAATTTTGCTCTTTGGGCATCGTACGGGGGTCTTGTGAATGGTACATCACTCCGCTATTGAGCAACGTATAGCTAGGAGCTCCCGGATGCAGGTCGCCCACAAAACGATATTCCATCGATAAATGAAAATGGGAATAGGCCCTATCAAAATACAAATGCCCGAATCGATCGTTAAAATCACCTTCGTAGTTATCGTAACGTACCTTTATCATGCCATCTTCCGCGCGAAAAGTGTCTCCGAAATTATCTCCAGATTCGTAATGATGAATCTTCGTAGTCCAGCCGTCAAGGTTTTTTCCGTTGAACATCGGCATCCACTCTGAGCTAGTGACAGAGGTGTTTTTACTTGAACCGCACTGGTATATCACAATTAGAAATAATGATAAACTGAACACCCCTACGAATTGAACTATCTTTTGCTTCATCGTTTACTTTCTTCTTTTATGCGTTTTAAACCTTAAAATATACTTTGTGCTTATCCAAAAAATACGTGATATACCAAAAGATGAACAACACGAAAAGCGCATTAATGACCATTATCCAATCCGTAGAAATGCCCAGAGGAGCCAATAGCCCTTCCGTCCAGATACGGCCAAAATCACGGAACCATTGTACGCCGACCGTTTCCGCAAAGAGATAGATAAAAATAGAATTCGTACCTACCACCGAGAATATTTTTAGCCATTTTTTATGGTTGTTCTTCACGTCGATTGCCCAATAAAAGAAGGCAAGCGTCAATATGGCGATACCTCCGGAGGCCAAAGTAAACGAACTCGTGGCAATTCTTTTGATGATCGGGGTGATGTTGAGCAAATCCATAGCAAAGCCTAAAATCAAAATGATACCGCCCCAAATCAAAAAAGGTTTTAGTTTTTCCTTTGCGGATATTTTTGACAATAAAATCTTTCCACAGACCACTCCCGAAATGGTGTGTGCGGCCGTCGGAATAAAATTAACGAATACCCAATATCCGCCATTTGTTTGGCCCATTACCAACATATCGACATAAGACCCAAAACTGTCATGACCTTGCGCATAAGGTGCCGTAGGGTTGTAGGCGCGGTACAGTATTTCGGTAAGCACCAATAGCCCAACGGAAATACCAATTTGTGTTTTATTGGGCAGATGCATAATCGCATAGGCGATCAAAATCGTAAAGGCCAATTGCACCAAAACGTTCCAAAGTTCCCATACCAGGGCATGACTGTATACGCAATGCAGCAATACCCCAAACGCAAAAAGTAGAAAGCATCTTCTGACAATGTGCTTGGTAACGTCACTTCGACTGCCTGTTGCCAAACGTTTTCTCAGGGAAAAAGGCATGGCGACACCAACAATGAACATGAAAAAAGGTTGGATCAAATCCCAAAATCGGAGTCCGTTCCATGGGTGGTGGTGCAATTGATGGGCCAATCCGGAGAAAGCGGTTCCCTCGGTCAGTTCTGAAAAATTATGGTGAAAACCCGCGGCTTCGGCAATCAATAAAAACATGGTAAGACCCCGGAAAACATCCAAAGAAAAAAGACGTTTCGAGACGTTATCGGCAAGTTGGCTCATTGTGGTATGTTGTTATTTAATATGACGTCATTGCGGGCAAAGCGAAGCAAGCTGTTCAACCTACCGGAAAACTCAATAGGTCGCTTTGCCCGCAATGACGGATGGTCAGGATTGCTCCTAGTTTTTCCCTCTTGTTTAAATGTAGGGAAATATTCCGAAACCCTATAAATATTCAAAAAGGTAGGATTCGCTTTTTATGTATATTTAGAATCCAAAGAAAATGCTTTTAAAACTAATTGATATGTCGGAAATCAGTACCGAACAGAAAAGGTTATTCGATGAAGAAGGGTATCTAGTTATCGAAAACCTAATTACCGCTCAAGAGATAACTTACTACAGCGAGCTCTACGATTCATTTTTGGATAACAGCATCGATGCTTCGAAATATCGTTCCGACCTCTCGGGAGGCGATGGTGCGAAAGAGAACATCACCCAAATCATGGTGCCGAGCAAACTGATACCCGAACTTTTGGAAAAGCCCATCCATAAAAAATCCTTACAAATCGCAAAAGCACTTATGGGCAATGATATTGAGCTTGACTTTGATATGTTGATCAACAAAGCGCCCTATACCGATACCATCACCCCATGGCACCAAGATGCGGCCTATTGGATCGATATGCCCGATAAACGCGCCGCGAGTTGCTGGGTAGCCATTGACCCTGCTTACAAAGAAAACGGTTGTATGTGGTATACGCCCAAATCGCACTTATCACCTATTTTACGGCATCAACAAACCGGCAATAAGGGAGCCTTGAAATGTCAGGGTAGTGAAGAAAATTCGGTCTTTGTCGAATTGCAGCCGGGGTCTTGTGTTTTTCATCAAGGTGGAACACTACATTACAGCCGTGGCAACACCACTTCGCATAACCGTCGCGCCCTGATCACGAATTTTCGGCCAAAGGCCATGATCACTTTAGAGCGGGATAAGGGGGTCGACCATACCGGGGAGCGCGAAGTAAAGTCATGAACCAAAAATGAAAAGATTCTTATATTTTCTTTTTTTTCTATTCTTTCTCAGCGCTTTTTCGCAAAAAGCCATTGAATTTCAAAACCTGTTTTACACCAACCCCACCGATAGTATTGCGTGTTATCGGATTCCAGCATTGGTTACCGCGCCGAACGGAGATTTATTGGCGGCCATCGATGAGCGCGTACCTTCCTGTAATGATTTGAGGGATAACGCCGATATCAATATTGTCTTACGGCGGAGCACGGACCATGGAGCAACTTGGCTTCCCATGCAGCGCATAATCGATTTTCCCTGGGGAAAATCGGCCTCGGATCCCTCATTTATCGTTGACCAACAAACCGGTGAAATCTTTCTGTTCTATAATTTTATGGATCTTGTCCAAGAAAAGAACATCTACTATTTTCATGTTGTCAGCAGTACCGATAATGGCAATAGCTGGTCGAAAACACGGGACGTTACTTCACAAATCAGTAAAGAGGAATGGCGCAATGATTTTAAGTTTATCACTTCCGGTAGGGGTATACAGACCACTTCCGGAAGCTTGTTGCATACGATGGTACATTTGGA